>ENA-OZRO01000736-OZRO01000736.1-human-gut-metagenome-genome-assembly--contig:-NODE-736-length-10991-cov-3.530633_pt1 | contig 10991 bp, 9 predicted proteins | sample MGYA00243267_ERZ653941 | MGnify/ENA primary metagenome ERZ653941 (study PRJEB26926, sample SAMN06164615) | human gut metagenome | biome: ENVO:00009003; feature: ENVO:2100002; material: ENVO:00002003... | reverse complement strand
CCTATTAAGTCGTCGGCAGCGTCAGATGTGTATAAGAGACAGATCCCAAAATATTCGTTTGAGGATAAGCTCTTTCCCATTTAGTTTATTCTATTCCGTTTCAAATTATGATATAGCAAATTGAGTCCCATTCAAAAAAACAGAACTCAATCTATTTAACGATGTTCGACATTTAAATGTCGGTGACTTTGTCATAGATATGTCGGTGACCAAATAATTTGAAAGACAGTAGAAAATCAACCTAAAACAAAGTTATCTCCGACAAAACAACAGAAGTGAAATGTCGGAGACAAAGCAGTTTACCATTCCCCCAATGCAGCCAAAATATCACTATTGGCATTGTCTACTGCTGAAGTATCAAGCGTAGAAAGGTATATAAGTGTAGTCTTCTCTGAATCATGACCGAGGGCATCACTGATGACGCTAATCGGAATCTGCTTCTGTTTGGCTATGCTTGCCCAGCTGTGACGAGCCACATACAATGTCAAGGGTATCGACAACTGAGCCATTTCTCCTACCAGCCGTAAATGACGATTGATACGTTTGGATAGTTTCTTGTAAGTTTGCCTGTCATCAGCATCATTCGTGAGTATGGGCAACAAGTATTTGGTATCTTTGGGATATTTGTCGATGATAGTTTGCATCTGCTGTTCCCAACGAATATCCAATCGTCCACCAGTTTTTCTGCGATAATATGTCAAGTGTCCACCTCGAAGATTGTCATAAGTCAGGTATGCCATATCAATGAATGACATTCCTCTGAGGCCAAGACTCAACAAAAAAATATCCCTTGCATATGATAGATGCGGATATAGACTCAAATCCAAATCCTTGATTCTTTTGATTGAATCGATGTCTATTGCTCTTTTTACTGTTTGGGCAATACCCGTATATACATTTTGGAATGGAGCAACGGCTTCAATAAGATGCAATTTTACCGCTTTGTTAAGTACGGTTCTTAGCGTCCGCATATAAAAAGAAATGCTGTTCATGGTCAGGTTTCTGTTCTTTAAGTAGCGTTCATAATCTTCCATTACTTCCGATGTAATCTCATAGAGCATAATATCTTCATCGTTATTGAATTTGATGAAACTATGCAAGGCGGATACATATGTCTCACTTGTCCGTATACGTCCCATATCCGCCAAGCGTTCAGCTTGAGACAACAGAAAGCCAGAGAATGACTGCTGGCGATTGAATTCTTCAAATTCAGATATAATGCATCCAAAATCTAAAGGCGTTCCTTTGTCAATATGTCGTTTGGCGATGGCATATATTTGTTGCATCTCCCAATCGGTACGATTCTTGATTTTGATGAGTGGGCTACTGTTGGTAAGTAATCTGCCGTGTTGTTTATCCCATTCATTGGGGTAAATTCGATAACCAGATGCATAAGTGTGTGTTGTCCGCTTAATGATTATCTGGTAATAAAGCGTACCATCCTTACCCTTGATGGCTGAAGGACGATAACATAACTTGATTGATACTCCCATAATTATCTCCTCCTTCTTGATGTATTGCAGGCATTCTTCTTCTCTCCCCAAGGCATGTCAGATGATGAGTCACCTCCACCTGTTCCAACATGAGTTTGGGCAGGGCCACCTGAAAGCATCTCAAATGTAGCACCGAGTAATTGAGCCTGCACCTGACTTACCTGTTCGAATGGTTCAAAGAGTTCATTGACCAGTTCATATTCTGTAAGTTCGCCATTCTGATATTTCTGTATGATGGGATTGTGCCACTCAAAATATTTCACATCATCAAAAGTCTCATTCCCCACTTTTGTCCAAATATGAAGACTTGGTATATTTGAATATCGGGGAGACATATAGATATTCGTGAGCGTAGCACCTGATGATAGGCGATATCTATGTGGATTGGCCTTTCTGTCAAGTGAATCTATACGCTGCTTCTGCTTTTCAATTGTTGTTACATAGGTACTGTTTTTCCGCTCGGCAACTTCAGCACGCTTTATAGCCTTGTCAATCTCGGCCATATAACCATTGCGATATTTCACTAGTTCTGCCTTATGTTGCTCTTTCAGATGTTGCTGCTCCTGCTCTAATTGAGAAATGCGTTGCTGTAACTTTTCAATTTGTTTGTCCTTATCAGATAGTTTTTGTTTTGCTTTTGCAAGTTCTCCCGTCCCGAAGAATGACAATATCTTGGAACGTCCTTCTCTGGCCTTTTCAACTTCAGCCTGTAACTTTTCTATATCCAGTTCATATTGCAGCAACTGCTCACGATAGTATTGGCCGTTAGTCTTATGACGAGCTGTAGAGCCCACGATACCACGTTGCAATCCGAATGGCTTCATAGCAACGGCATAGGTATTCTGATGTTGGAACAATTTGCCACGAGCCATCACGTCATCTGCAGATAATCGAGGTCCACTTTTGGTTGCATACTTCTTGTCACCCTCACGCTCCTTACGTCTGCGTTCTGTGGTTACAATGGGTATGATGGTGGCATGAAGGTGGGGTGTCTTCTCATCCATGTGCAGCACACACGATACAAGATTCTCTTCACCGAATGTATCTTTAAGCCATGATAGATTGGCCTTGATCCATTGGTCAAGTTTACCGTCACGCTGAAGTTTCATCATCTGCTCATGCGTTCCTGTCAAGATGATACGTATAGCTTTGGTCTGATTCTTACCGACCTTTCGGTGCAGACCTGCATGATCTATACGATACTGAATAGCCTCTGTTCTGTTGGCAACTCCGAGAGGGAATTTTACCAGTTCCCGATTCAGATGTGTGCGCTTTGCATCGGCATTATCCGGCACATATGTTTTACCCTTTGCATCCTTTCTCTCTATGTGGCACGACATACCACTATCGCTACCACTGCCACGCTGGAGGTGGCATACTGCATATTGAATATTACTCATTGTGATTTGTTTTAAGTTAAACGATTGTTCTATAAAATGCCGTTATCATAATACCGCTATTTGTGTATCAGGTATCTTCAAGAACTTATGGGGACTTTTTCGCTCTGCCACATCACGAGTGGAAGAGAAGAAAATGCCCTAATAAGCTACGGCATTTTATAAAGCCTTTCCCTTGAAGGAGTCTCCTGCCTATTATGACTCATCTACCAGAACCAAATCCAGTTCATCAATGAGCTTTTGCAATACAGGGTTCTTGTCAATCATCCGCTGCAGTATCATCTGCGGAGTATCTTTCATCAATAGGAAGTCTGCAATGTCAAGCCCTTGCTTGCGCTGCTCATCAGTTGCCACATCTTCTAGCACGGAGCTAACGCTGACACTGCGGCATATAGGACGAAGCATGGAAACTTTCTCCTGCCACTCAGAGGTCACTCCAAGGTCGGGCATCAGAATCACATCTCTGCTAGCGAGAACCTTAACTGCTTGTGCATTGAAGCATCCATTCTTACCTCCCGTGGCGATCCATAACCCATCGGGAATGAAATTTGCTGCTATGATGGCTGTTTTCTCACTCTCCACGACAAATACCCTTTTATCAGGATAACGTGATAACAAATGTTCTCCAAAGAAGCATTGCTGGAGTTTGAATCCCTGCTTCTTCAGTTCGGAGTGTACCCAACATACATGTGCATGTGGCTCCTTTACTCTTCGTCCCGTATTGGCATCATAAAGCATTATCTTGCCACTACGAACTTTCCCTAAAGTGTCTATCTGCCAAAAGACCGTGGCAAAATTCCATTTTTTGGATGTACCCACTTTGTAAAGGGTGAACAACTTGCTTGTGTTTTCCTTACCGATAGTGCGTACCAGAAAAGTGTATAAAGGGTTTGATTCATATAGTTTCTGTGATTGCTGCACGATCTCAGTATCTATGAATGAAGGAGGTACGTCCTGCATAACACATTGTTCTCTTGGCTTGGCTGAAAATTCTGACACAGTAACCTGAGGATTATCCTTGAAATAGTCCTTTGGGGTAAAATGGTATCCACAACTGTTCTCGTGGTCGCATTTGCCCACGTGAGACGGAAAAGAAATCTCATTCTCTTCATCAACGTAACGAGTAAAACAGGCTTTGCGCTCACATTTGGGGCAAGTAGTCTTACTGCCCGTATGGTATTTTTCCAAATGAAATCTGTACTTATTCATGTTTCTGAAAGTTTTGAAGCGTGATTTCAGTTTGCAGTTTCTTCAGTTTTGCAGTTTCAGAACTATCTTTTCACCTGATTTCTGAAAAACTGAAAGAACTGAAAGCTGCATCTGGTGATTATTTGTTGCAGTTATTCCGTTCAAGTGTTCGCTTTTCGTAGTTTCCCTGCTTGACCTTATGGATGAGCCTATTCTTTTCAAGCCCCTTCAGATAGTTCATTACGGTACGCTCGGTTACGTGCAACTGTTTGCCAATTGCGATGGCTTGAGCTGTGGTAAAGGTCTCTTCAAGCAGGCTTAGAAGTTCCATTTGAGGCTCCTCGCATGATTCTACGGACAGGAAATGTCGTATACGCTGATAGGAATCTTCGAAATAGTCATTCAGTTTAATGGCTGCCTTAACGGATACCACGTCCACATTCTGAAGGTTGCTCTCGCCACAAGCATAGCGCAGGGTTTGTATAATCAGGGCAAGGCGTGCCACATGTACGAAGTGCTTCATCGGACGTGACTCAACAAGTCTTTCATCCTGAATAGAGTTTGAATGGTCAATGGTCTGGTTGCACCATTCATAGAATATTCGTCGTGCTTCGCCATCCATCGTTACAAGATGAGATACTGGTAGTTCTGTCTCTGGGTTTACATCATACTCAAGGGATAGTATCTTGTTCAAGATTTCTTCCCATCTATAAAAGGATGAGGGCTTATTGCCGTTAAGTGCATCGTCACTCAATTGCCAACGTGGTATCTTCTGTGATATGGGCATAACAAAAAGAATTCTGTCCAAAAATCCATTCTCTTCATATCCCTTCTTGAAGAGTTCAAACATACGCATCGGCTGTGTCGTACCTATCATATTGATACAAGGGTCTTCTATATGGATAGGCATTTGGTTGCCTACTCTTACCACATCAATGGCTCCTCCGCTCCATGCCGTGAGGAGTTGTTCTATCAGCTGGCCGTTATTATATCGGTTGGCAGAGTTGAACATTCCCATTATCTCATCGACAAGGATGACGATGCCACGAGGTGTATTATAATGGGAGAGCATCAATGCTTCAGGTGTGAAGTCCGATACAATGGTGCGTGACAATGTGGGTTTCTCTAATTCTTTATTTTCTCCTTTCCCTTTTTTCTCCTTTTCCGCTTGATACGCTGCCATTTCGGACTTGAACTTTTCCAATAGTTCATTATCTCTCTTGCGTATAGGTTTGAACGCAGCTTCCAATGGCGGTGTCTTGCCTAGTCCAGGTCTTCCGACAAGGATGATGTAGAGTGCAGAGTTGCTATTCCATCCACCCTTGATATGGATGCGATAACTGTTTCCAAGGGCTGTCGCTACAGCGGAGAGCATAGATGTAGCGATGTATTCCACCTTGTAGTTCTCATGACTTACCATATCCAATATGATGGATTGTACTTTTGCAGGGAAGCAATCCAATGGGAAACCCGACTCAGGAATCCCATTGGCTTCGGACAGCACCCTGTTACAGATATCTGTTTGTGATATGTTCATGGCTACTTCTCCTTTCGTTTCAGATATGATGCAACACTCTCACATTTATTACCAGTCTGGACACGTCTGATGTCAGACTTTGCATACATATTCTTGTTCCCTACCTTAATGGGAACCAAGTAGCCACGTTTCGCCCATAGGTTTAGCGTACCGTCACAGACCTTGAGCAGTTGTTTGACTTCACGAGTATTCATGTAAGTCTCCTCGCTCTGTTCAGCCTGTTCCATCAGTTCTTGTCTTTGAGCCTCTATAGCTCTTTCCACTATGGATTCTGCAAACATTTTAAGGTCTGAGGGCGAAATCTCCAGTTTTACGTTAGCACCCGATGCGACCAATGATTCAATCGATAACATACATTTTAATTGTTTTGATGTTTTCATTAGCCATCACTCTTGTTCCCGATGCATCCTTTTGATGGCATATAAAAAGAAGCACCGCCAAATCCTGGGAAGATCTGACGGTGCAAAAGTATAATCAAAATGCAACGTGTTGAAAGATAGCGGATTGTCTTAATTGTCATGACAAAAAAGACAATTGTAACAATGCTAAAACGCTATATTTTGGTTCATTTCGTTTGAAATTTATTATTGTTCGTTTATGTCTTGATTTATAACAGCTGATATTTTGTTCTTGAGTGTTTGTAGCTGTCGCTGGTATTCATCACTCTCTATAAGTGGCAGCATTTGCTTCTTGCCATCACGCTCTACTTGCTTTTCATCTTTAAGCCATTTTATGGCCTGACGACATGAGCTTTCGCTTTTCAGCCCCTCAATATAGCCAAACTCACGGACAAGTCCGATACTATATTCTTTGGCATTGATCAACTCGCAGAACAGATTGAGTTCGCAGAGTGCATAGTATGGGAGAGCAAGGCCGTAGGCGGTGTTATGTGTAATGACAAAATCCCGTATAACATCTATAACGCCTTCCGCATTGTTGCACTTCAGATACTCTATCAGGGATTTCTCTTGTGATGCACGTCTGCCTCTGGGTTTAGCTTCTTCCTCTTGGATAATAGCAGGCTGAACCGAGGATGCTTTGTCGTTTCCATCAGTATTGATTGATTTCAGTGCCCATGACGATATTTTGCCATTTCTTATAGATTCATGTAGCTCTACATATTCCCTCCAAGATTCGTGGGTACGATAACCACTCTTTATTGATGCCTCTATAACATGTTTGATGGTATAGCTGCATACCAACCGTCCCAATGTTCCGGCAGATGGATCATTGGCTATGGAAGTCAACGCATCTGCCATCGTTTCAAAACTGCGTCCAAATACAAGCCAGCTCAACACCAATGGGGCGGCTAGCATTATCTGTTCCTTGGGCTTTTCAATGGACTGCTGATTCTTCCACAGACGGAATGGCCATTTGGTCTTTGGCTGTACAACAGGAACTTCATCCCTCTGACGCTGAAACTGTGCTATGATATGCTGGGGAATAGCCTTTTCTTTGAAGTATAGCGACATTTGTGAAAGGTTATCCACTGTGTCGTCATCGTAAAAGGTTTGCCAGGTTTTCATAAGACCGGGCAACTGTTGGTTTGCGGCATAGAAGAATCGTACAAACTGAAAGCCATCACCATCGTTCATCTGACGGGCAAACTTGGCGTACTCCTCCTGATGGGAATTTTTCCATTGCAACAAATCCTCCTTGAAGGCTTTGAAATTGGCATATCTATTATCTGTGGTGTCCATAATCGTAGCTATGAAGTTCCTAATCCAATAAATTCACAAGTTCCTTCTTGATTTCATCATCTATATGACGGTAACGGGCGAAGGCACGGCTTCCATCTGTGTGTCCGGACATCGAAGCAATAAGATTCGGATCCTTAACCTGCTTATAAAGATTGCCGATAAAGGTCTTACGGGCAGTATGTGTAGTGGCCACCTCATAGAGTGGTCGTGCCACATCTTCACGTGTCTTGGGGTCAATGACTCTTACCATGCGGTCTATACCAACATACTTTAGGATGGCTTTTATTTTCTTGTTGTATCCGAAATCGGAAAAACGGGGCAACAGTGCATTCTCCAAATCCTTGTATCGCTCCAATATATCCAAAGCCTTTTGATTAAGCGGAACACGGACTGTTTTGGCATTTTCCCGTTTGGTCTTCTGAGGTATGTACTCCACACATCCGTTTATGATATTGGCTTTGGTCAGTCGGTTCAGGTCACTGACACGGCAACCTATCAGACATTGGAACATGAATATGTCACGATATACGGCATAGTTCTCACCCAATTCACTAAGGTCTGCATAGTAAACCTTGTCACGCTCTTCCAATGTGAGATAGAACGGGTCGCCATAGATAGGCTGTGCAATCTGATATTGGTCAAACGGATTGTTTTTGGTCAGTCCCTGCTTGATACAATTTTTGATGACGGTACGAATGCGATAGAGGCTTCCCGATATGGCATTCTCGGAACGTACCTGTTCTACTTGTCTGCGAGGTTCGTTCTGGTAGAAGAGAGGATACATTTCCACATACTTATGTTCTTCTTGTATCCAATGCTTGAACTCTCTAATATCATCTGCCGTTATCGAGTCTACACAAAGATGGAATCCACGTTGGGGCATCACTTCGTGACGGAATCTCTCATAGCGCAATACTTTGCATAGATTATCACGATGATGCTTTTGACTTTCTGCCGCAAGCGGAGTCTCGTCTATATATTTCTGAATCTGATAGGATAGATGATACTCCTCACGCTTGTTACCACCACGGGCATTGATGTTGGGGTGATGATACTCTTCGATGAGTGCTTTGAGCCAGGCGCCATCCACGCCACGCTGATACTTCTCTGCAATGAGGTGTGTGATATTCTGTATGTCACGTTCAAGGCTCATTCGTTTCTGTTCCGATACCAAAACCACACGTGGTTTGTAGCCCTGTCTTTCGGCACTCCAATGGTTGGGATTGATAGATAACTCACTGGCAGCTTTCAGGTCTACGCCTCCTACATCACGTACACGAAAATATATACGGGCCATCTCGGTTACATTATTCTTTGCCGAGGTCTTTCTTATAAATGCTGTAACTTTCATCGTGGGTAGTATTATAGGTTCTTAATTTATCATATCAACCAAACGTCGCTTCATATCGTCATCGATATTACGGTAACGGGCGAAGGCTCGGCTTCCGTCGACATGTCCTGACATTGAAGCGATGAGATTCGGGTCGGGAACCTGCTTATACAAGTTGCCGACAAAGGTCTTGCGTGCCGTATGGCTGCTTGCTACTTCATACAAAGGTTTCTGGACGGTTTGGTAACCATGAGTATCAAGCAAAGTGACCATTCTGTCAATACCGCAATGTTTCAGCAGTTCACGGATGCCGATATTATATTGATAGACTTGTTTGAATGGCAGAAGCTTTCCATTAGAGCAGTTGTGCCGTTCAAGAATCTTCTTAGCCTTATCATGTAGAGGCACACGCACGGTCTTGGCCTGACATTTCTTGGTTTTCTGCGGTGTGTACTCAATAAATCCATCTACGATATTGTCTTTTGTGAGTCTATATAGGTCACCTACACGACAGCCAACATAGCAGTGAAAGACAAATATATCTCTGATAGTTGCCAATTTGGGATTATCACTCAAGTCTGCATCATATAGAATGTTTCTTTCCTCACGAGTGAGATAGAACGGGTCGCCATAGATGGGAACCTTACAGCCGTACCGTTCAAAAACATCGTTATTAGAATACTGCATCTTTTTACACCAACGGAGGAAAACGCAAAAGAGATTCATCAGATTGATGATAGTGGTATTTGACAGTTCCTTTCGTTTAGTGTTATAATACAAACGACCAGCGTAGAAATCGGGATATTGGTCACGAAGGATATATTCGCTTTTAATATATTCTCTAAAATCGTTCATCTGCTCGATAGTGAGCGTCTCAACAAATAGAGTGAAATCCTCTTCTCCCAAAATTTCACGATGATAGTCATGGTAACGCTTTATCTGACGTTCAAAACGCAGGATGGCTTGCTTGGCACCATCCGTGCCTTCAAATTTCTCGGCATACTCCTGTATGCGTTTTAGCAAACTTGGATGTGTGCGTTCGTATGCATTAGTAGGATGCAGCACATCTTCTATGGTCTGTTTGAGCCAAGAACTATCAGCCTTGTCACTGTAAGTCCTCTCAATCGCTTCAATGATGGATGCAATTTGTTCGGCAATACGTTTCTGCTCTATAACAGGAACAATAGTCGTGCGTTTATATTGCAAGGCTTCTGTATCCCAATACTTGTCATAAACTGCAAGTTCGGATACGACCTTGATGTCAACACTTCTCTCACGCACTCGAAAGCATAAGTTTGAACGGGAGAGTTCATCATCCAATGATGCTTGTTTTTTGAGATAGATTGAGACTTTCATTGCATACGTTTTTTAATCACGATGCAAAGGTATATAATTTCCCGTAAATGTTCCCATATATCCCGAAAAAACTTAAAATGAATTGAAAGAAATTTTGTGGTGGGAATTTGTGATACAATTGTAAAACAGCGGTTTAGTTTAGTTTATTCTATAGAAATTGGACTGGACTAAACTACTTATTTTTAGTCATTGCGGTTCCACGCTTTCTTTTTTGTTTATGCCGCCGGGGTGCAGGTGGATGAAAAGCCTCGATTATGAAAAAGTTATTGCTGACGATTTGCACCTCGTTGTTTTGTGTGCTGTCCTATGCGCAAACTGAACATTTGACGTTCAAAGGTCTGCCGATAGATGGCAACAAACAGGAGTTTGTGAAAGAATTAAAGCGTTGCGGATATATTGTAGAGCTTGGCTCTGATGATTGTTTGTCAGGAGAATTTGTGGGACGGGCTTGTTTGGTTATTATTCACTCTACTCCGCGTACTGACATTGTATGTGGTGTTACTGTGATTTTTGAGCAGGTTTATGATGCATGGAGCCAGATTAAATCAGCATATGAAAACTTGGTGTGGTTTTATTCAAAAAAATATGGTGATCCTATTTTAGACAAGAAAGAGTTTACAGGAACTTGGAAAGACGGTGATGGTCATGAGCTATTTGCCTTAAAACATGATCAATGTATTTATAAAACGGATTTTTCATACATTAAGGATGATGTTCTTATTGGATATGTTATGATAGAAATGACGAATACTTGTCGTATCGTTATAAACTATTATGATACTGCAAATGTTGCGTTAATGAGAAAAGAACAGGTACAGGACATCTAAAAACAGAGAGCGATTCATATTTTGAAATCGCTCTCTGTTTTCTTTAATTACTCCTCCGGCTTGCGCAGTTGCAGATACAACTCGTCGAGCTGCGTCTGGTCGATGTAGCCCGGGGCGTCGAGCATCACGTCGCGGCCGGCGTTGTTCTTCGGGAAGGCGATGT
>ENA-OZRO01000721-OZRO01000721.1-human-gut-metagenome-genome-assembly--contig:-NODE-721-length-11241-cov-10.812265_pt1 | contig 11241 bp, 9 predicted proteins | sample MGYA00243267_ERZ653941 | MGnify/ENA primary metagenome ERZ653941 (study PRJEB26926, sample SAMN06164615) | human gut metagenome | biome: ENVO:00009003; feature: ENVO:2100002; material: ENVO:00002003... | reverse complement strand
CAAGGGAGAATGAAACGGGACGAAGTCCCCTCCCTTGACCCTTCCGCGCGATTGAATTGAGCGCATTTTCATGCTATGCCCGCGTGCTGATGCAGGGGATTTCGCCTCTGCGCTTTGCAAGTGAAAAAGTCTTTTTCTCCACCTTGACAAAGACAATAAATTGGGCTATACTGAACTCGTCCGAGATGACGGAGAAGAGTATCCTGCCGAAGGATGTCCAGAGAGGCGCAGTTTGGTGAAAAGCGCTGATTCGGCGGCAGGGGAAGACCACCTCCCGATCGTACCGTGTGCTGCACGATAGCGCGGCAAAGAGAACCAATCAGGGTGGAACCACGGGCAGATTTTTCCGCTCGTCCCTCGAAACAACGCGAGGGACGAGCGTTTTTTCGTCCCAATCAATCAATCTGGAGGGAAAAAGCATGAAAATCATCTACAATGACGGTCATGTGGACGAATGCCCCGCTGACGACGAGCTGCATGTCATCCGCCACACGGCGGCGCACATCCTCGCGCAGGCAGTCAAGCACCTGTATCCGCAGGCGCATTTCGCCTATGGCCCGGCAACTGAAAAGGGCTTCCACTACGACGTCGATCTGGGCGACGTGAAGCTCTCCGACGAAGACCTCAAGACCATCGAGAAGGAAATGCAGGCCATCGTCAAGCAGAACCTGCCGATTAAGCCCTTCGCGCTTGGCCGCGAGGAAGCCATCAAGCTCATGCAGGAGCGCGGCGAAATCTACAAGGTCGAACACATCGGCGACCTGCCCGAAGACGCGACGCTGACCTTCTACCAGCAGGGCGACTACATCGACATGTGCGTCGGCCCGCACCTGTGCTACACCAAGGCGCTCAAGGCATTCAAGCTGACCGCCCTGTCCGGCGCGTACTGGAAGAACGACAAAAACAACAAGATGCTCACCCGCATCAGCGGCATCGCCTTCCGCAATCAGGAGGAACTCAATGAGTACCTGAAGATGATGGAAGAAGCCGAAAAGCGCGACCACCGCAAAATCGGCAAGGAAATGGGTCTGTTCATGCTTTGCGACGAAGGCCCCGGTTTCCCGTTCTTCCTGCCCAAGGGAATGCAGCTGAAAAACGCGCTGATTGACTACTGGCGCGATATTCACTACGCGGCGGATTATGTGGAAGTGTCCACGCCCATGATTATGAGCCGTCACCTGTGGGAGACGTCCGGTCACTGGGATCACTACAAGGACAACATGTACTCCACCAAGATTGACGACGAGGACTACTGCATCAAGCCCATGAACTGCCCCGGCGGCGTGATGGTCTACCGCAGCCAGCCCCATTCCTACCGCGACCTGCCCCTGCGCGTGGGTGAACTCGGTCTGGTGCACCGCCACGAGCTGAAGGGTGCGCTGCACGGCCTGTTCCGCGTCCGCTGCTTCACGCAGGACGATGCCCATATCTTCATGACCCGCGAGCAGATTCCAGACGAAATCGCCGGCGTCGTGCACCTCATCAATCAGGTGTATTCCAAGTTCGGCTTCGATTACTTCGTCGAACTGTCCACCCGTCCGGCGGACTCGATGGGTTCGGACGAGGATTGGGAGGATGCGACCAACGGCCTCAAAACCGCGCTGGAAAAGCTCGGTATGCCTTACATCGTCAACGAGGGCGACGGCGCGTTCTACGGCCCGAAAATTGACTTCCACCTGCGTGACTGCCTCGGCCGTACCTGGCAGTGCGGCACGATTCAGCTGGACTTCCAGATGCCGCTGAACTTCAACCTGGAGTATGTGGATGTGGACGGCAGCCGCAAGCGCCCGATTATGATTCACCGCGTCTGCTATGGCTCCATCGAACGCTTCATCGGCATCCTGACCGAGCATTTCGCGGGCAAGTTCCCGACGTGGATGGCGCCGGTTCAGGTGAAGGTGCTGCCCGTGTCCGACAAGTCGATGGACTACGCCAAGACGGTGTACGCCGCCCTGCGCGCGAAGAAGATTCGCTGCGAGCTGGACGACCGCAACGAGAAGATTGGCTACAAGATTCGCGAAGCGCGTCAGGTAGACCGTGTGCCGTATATGCTGATTCTCGGCGGTCAGGAAGTGGAGAACAACACCGTCTCCGTCCGCGACCGTGCGACCGACCAGACGGTTACTTGCACGCTGGATGAATTCATCGCAAAGATTTCTAAGGAAATCGCCGACCGCGTGTAACAGGATTTCGCGCCTGCGGGCGCGACCGAAGGGCAATGGAAACAGACGAAGTCTGCGATTGCCCTTCGGAAACCTTCGGCACCGCCACTTTTGGGTGATTCCATAAGTGTATAGTCCGTTTTTCCCCGTCTGCATGGGAGAAATTCCATGCAGGCGGGGCTTTTTGTCTACTCGTTCTTTTATCCTTTACAGTTCGTTCATGCTTTTTCATACGAATTCTGCTATAATACTTATGCTATTCCAAGGGAGGTATGCGCCATGATTGAACTCAGGCATGTCACGAAGCGCTACGGTGCGGTTGAAGCCCTGCACGATGTTTCTTTCCGCGCCCCGGAAGGGCAGATTGTCGGTCTGCTCGGTCAAAACGGCGCGGGCAAGAGCACCACACTCAATATCCTCACGGGCTATCTGCCGCCGACGTCGGGGCAGGTGCTGGTGGACGGCATGGATCTCCTCCAAAACGCACGCGAATGCAAGCGGCTGATTGGCTATCTGCCGGAAAAACCACCGCTGTATGACGAAATGACCGTTCGGGCCTACCTGCGGTTCGTGTGCGAGCTAAAGGAAGTACAGAAATCGGCGATCGCGGCGCATGTGGAGGACATTATCCGCACCTGCGGACTGTCCGAAGTGGCGCACCGCCTGATTGGGCATTTGTCGAAGGGCTACCGCCAGCGTGTCGGCGTAGCGCAGTCGCTGTGCGGCAATCCGAAGGTGCTGGTGCTGGATGAACCGACCGTCGGGCTTGACCCGCGTCAGGTGGTGGAGATTCGTGCGCTGATTGCCGACCTCGGCAAAACGCACACGGTCATTTTTTCCTCGCACCTCCTGTCGGAGATTCAGCAGCTCTGCCAGCGGGTACTCATCCTGAACCGCGGGCATTTGGAATACGAAGCAGACATGCAGGAATTAGCCGAAACGGGCGAAACGCTGCGGCTTCGGGCAAGCATTGCCATGCGGGAGAAGCAGCTGATTCCGGCTTTGCGGTCACTGCCGTGCGTGCGGCGGGTGAAGGCGCTGCCGACGCGGACGATTGAGATTAGCGAGGTATTGCTGGAATGCGACGCCTCCGCCGTGCCGGATGCGCAGACGCAGCTATTCCGCCTGCTTTGCGGGCTGGACGCTCCGATTCGGATGCTGGTGGAGGAACACGATTCGCTGGAAACGGTGTTCCTCCGCGCGACGGATGAAGGGGCAAAGAACCCTGCGGCGGATTCTTTCAAATAAGCGCAGGGATTTCGCCTCTGCGGAGGCGACAAGGGGGCTTTGCGGTCGCCCCCTTGACCCCTTCGCCTTCGCCCTCCGGATGTTACTTGATTTTTCATGTTGCATAAGAGAACGAAAAGCGCACCAACTAAAAAACCTTCGGTAAAGCTCAATAAACATGGGTGCGAACCGAAGATTTCCAAAGGGCGATCGCAGGCTTCGCCTGTTTGCATTGCCCTTTGGTCGCCTCCGCAGAGGCGAAACCCTCTGCAACACGCGAAAAAAAGCAAGAAAAGCGAAACTAACCGATTCGCGCAAAGGGTTCAAGGGGACATTTTCCCCTTGCAGAAAGGTGTTATCATGCGTGCCATCTGGAAACGAGAATTGCAGGCGTATTTTCTCACGCCAACGGGCTATGTGTTCATGGGCGTGTTCCTGCTTCTGTCCTCGGTGATGTTTTATTTGCAGATTATGCAGGCGCGGTCGTCGGACTTACCGACGTTCGTGGGGCAGATGAGTTACCTGTGGATGCTGCTCTCGCCGGTGCTGACGATGCGTCTGCTGGCGGAAGAGCGTCAGCGCCGCACGGATCAGCTGCTGCTCACCAGCCCGGTTTCCCTGTCCGGCATGGTGCTGGGCAAGTATGCCGCGGCATATACCGTCATGGCGGCAACCGTCGTGCTGACGCTCGGTTTCGTTGCGGTCGTGGCGGTCTATGGGCGTGTGTACCCGGCGGAAATGGCGGTGGCGTACCTCGGTTTCATCTTGCAGGGCGGCGCATTCCTCGCGCTGGACTTGTTCATCTCCGGCTGCGCAAAAAATCAGGTGACGGCGGCGGTTTTCGCGTTCGGCGCGAACTTCGTCCTCTGGATGCTGGACTTGCTGGAAAACGCCGTCAACAGCAGCTTCTTCTCCAGCGTGCTGTCCTTCTTCAGCCTTTATCAGCGGGCTGAACCGTTCCTGATGGGGCAGCTCAGCGCGGCAAGCGTCGTCTACGATATCACCTTCGCCGCGGCGTTCCTCCTGCTGACGATTCATACGCTGGATGCCCGGCGCTATCGGGGGGAGTGACGAAACCATGCGAAACAAGAAGCAATCCGCACGCAAAAAGTTCACCATCAGCCCGCGCCTGCGCTACGGTGCCATATCCACCGCCATTGTCGCGCTGGTGATTGTCGCGCTGATTCTCATCAATCTGGCGACGACGAACCTCGAAACGCGCTACGGCTGGCGCGGCGACTTCTCCTTCAACGCCGTCACAACGCAGAGCGAGACGACGAAGCAGATTCTGCGCGACCTGAAGCGCCCGGTGAAAATCTACGCCCTGTTCGAGCGCGGCGAGGAGGATCAGCCCCTGCTGGAGCTGCTCAACCGTTACAGCGCCGCGTCGGATATGGTGACGTGGGAACAGACCCCGCCGAGCCTGAATCCCCTGCTGCTGACCCGCTTTTCCAGCAGCACCACCAACGTCTCCGCGCAGAACCTCATCGTCTACTGCGAGGAAACCGACCGCTACCGCGTGCTGACCGCAACGGATTTTGTAACGCTCTCCGTCGATACCGATTCGGGCAGCTACAACGTCTCCGGCTTGGCGTATGAGCAGCAGATTACCTCCGCCATCGCCTACGTCACGCGCGACACCGTGCCGACGCTGCACATCGCGACGGGGCACGGCGAACTGGGCGAAGACTCCCTGTCCGCCTTTACCACCCTGCTGACGAACAATCACTACGACGTCGCGTTCGAGAAGCTCAGCGACATGACATTCGCATCCGGCGATGTGCTGTGCATCCTTTCGCCCGTCAAGGACTACACCGACGCGGAAATGGACATCATCCGCGCGTATGTGCAGGGCGGCGGCGCAGTGCTGTTCAGCTGCGATTATACCGACCCGATTGAGAATATGCCGAACGTCCTGTCCCTGCTGCGCTCCTACGGCTTCCTGCCGGAAAGCGGGCTGGTGATGGCGTCGCCGGATGAAACCGACACGTTCTACAACAACAACCGTCTGGCGCTGCTGCCAGAAATGCAGGCAACGGACGTGACACTGGAGATGATGCTGAACGGGCGGACGGCGATGCTCATGGTTGCCAGCCGCGGCTTCGACCCTTCGCCGGAATCGGACAATTCCCTGCTAGTGGACGCGGTGCTGACAACATCCGCCAAGAGTTATCTGGTTGATACAACCGCATCGCGCCTGAGCATCACCCAGTCCGACAGCGACAAGACCGGACCGTTCGCGCTCGCTCTGCAAGCCAAGCGCTTCACCGACACGGGCGACGTCAGCCGCGCGTTCATCATCGGCAGTTCCGCCCTGCTGACCGAGGAACAGCTCTTCACCATGACCGACGGCGAGGAATTTCTGGTGCGCGCTGTGTCTTTCCTGACCGGGGATGACAGCATTGACACCAGCATCATGGTCAAAACGGCGCTGCGTCCGGGGCTGTCCGTCAATGCGCTGTCATTTGGCAGCGTCGTACTGGTCGGGCTGCCGATTCTGGTGCTGCTGGCGGCGGTCATCATCCTGCTTCCACGGAGGAATCTGTAAGCCATGCAAAATGTCCCGAAAAAGAAACATGCCGTGCGCAGGCACAGCCGCATCCTCCTGCTGATTTTCGCCGTGGTGCTGGTCGCGACGGCGGCGTGTCTGCTGATTTTCGCCCGCACGCCCGCCCCCACGCCAGAAGCATCCGCGCATGAGGATGAGGAAATCACCCTCTGGTCGGTGGAATCGGCGGATATCACCCGCATCCGCATTGCCGTGCGCAATCAGGACGCGTGGTCGGCAGTACAGACGGAATCCGGCGCACTGGTGCTGGAGGGCGAAAATTCCTTCACGGTGGATGCGGACGTTGCCGAAACGCTCCTGTCCGGGCTTAAGAGCGTGACCGCCGAGATACTCAGCGACGATTGGAACGGCACGGATGAGGAGTGGGCAGCGTTCGGGCTGGATGACCCAGAGAGCGTTGTCACCGTGGATTTTGCGGACGGCAGCAGCCACACCCTGCGCATCGGCAGCGCCCCGCAGTACGAAAACAGCTGGCAGTACGCGCAGCTGGACGGCGACACCCGCCTACTGTCCGTCAGCCGCGGTCTGGCGGAGGAATGCTATGTCACGCGCGGTTCGCTCCACAGCGTCGAGCAGCTGACGATTCACGCCGACCGCCTGGATGAAATCACGCTGCTGAACGCGGAGGGCGAAATCACCCAGCAATGGCGTTTGAACGGCGCTATCACGAACGCGGACGCGCAAGACCGCTGGATGCTGACCACCCCGGTGTCCTACCCGGCGGACGGCACGGCCATGACCACCCTGCGCAAGTCGGCAGCAAACATCCGCCTGGGCGAATACATTGCCGACGCGACTGCGGAGAGCATCGCACGCTACGGGCTGGACACGCCCCGCATCGTCATCCGCCTGCACCAAGCCGCCGGCACAATCGGCGCAGTCGGTACGACTGGCTCATACGCTACGACCGATTACCCGGAAGCCACGATCACCCTCGTCATCGGCGAGCAGGAAAGCGATTTGGTGGATTATGTGCTGTACGATGGCGGCATTTACCGCTGCAGCACACTGCTGCTGCGCGGCGTCATGAACGCAGACTGGCAGGAGACCATTACGCGCTACCCGGTGCTGACGGCGCTGGGGAATCTTGCGTCCCTTTCGCGTGAAACGACGGACGGCGTGGACACATGGGTCATCACACGCACCGAGCAGGTTGCCGAGAACAACGAACTTGTCACGGACGACGAGGGCAATCAGGTCTACGATATTACGCTGACAAAAAACGGCGAATCCGCGGATTACACTGCCTTTTCCGCCGCCTACAATCAGCTGATGATGGTCACGATGTCCGGCCGTCTCCCCGACGACTGGACTGCCGCCGACGCCCCCCACACCGTGTGGACATTCACGGATATTGATGGCACGGTGCACACCGTCGCGCTGATCCGCTACGACGCGATGCACGATGCCGTCGCAGTGGATGGCGTGGCGCTGTTCTACCTCATACAAGGCGGGTTTTCGCTGGGGATATAACCACAGTGCACACCCGCAGGCGAAATCCCCTGTCCCTAAAGAAAACTGCATTTGAAAACAGCAGCCAGCCCAGCGCAGCATGGGATCTTTCTTCCCATGCTGCGCCTATTTTTTTCTGCCGCGCACCCTTGTCCATCCGTTCCAAGTATGCTACAATGTCCCTGACGACAAGCTGGACGGAGGGGGATGCTGTGCGCGAATGGCGGCAGGGCGTGCGAAAGCTGCTTCTGCTGCTATATACAGCAGTCCTTCTTACAAGCCTTGGCTGCTTCTTATGGAACGCATCCGTCCCTGTCCGTGTCCATTCCGCTCCGAAGTGCTATCCGTCAAAAGGCGACGAATTCTCGCTTGCCCCTGTGCCGACACTTCCGGCAGATTCTATTCTGAACACCGGCGACGCTGCCGCGTTGGACGCTCTGCCGGGCATCGGTCCCGTGCTGTCGGAGCGGATTATCACATACCGGGAGGAATGCGGCACGTTCGTGTACCCGGAAGATTTGCGGAACATCGATGGCATCGGAGCAGCGCTGCAAACGAAAATCATTGACTCGCTGGATGACGAATCGACGAATCCGCCGATAGCGCCAGCAGCAGAAACAGCCACCGTACCAAGAGCGACACTTCCGCCGGATTCCATTCTGAACACCGGCGACGCTTCCGCGCTGGATGCTCTGCCGGGCATCGGTACTGTGCTGTCGGAGCGGATTGTGACATACCGGGAGGAACACGGCGCGTTCGTGTATCCGGAGGACTTGCGGAATGTCCAGGGCATCGGGGAGAAGCGGCTGCAGGCAATTCTCGATGCGCTGGCGGGCGAAAGTGCGGAGGAAAGCGACTGACGGGTACGGGAACAGACCACACCAACACCAAACTACATCATCAGGGAGATGACTCGCATGTACCGCATCCTATTAGTCGAAGACGACGCTGCCTTGGCTGATGCCATCACGCAGGTGCTGACCGCGTGGGGACACGAGGTGCAGAAAGTCCGCGATTTCCGCCATGTGACAGAGGAGTTCGCCGAGTGGAAGCCGCAGATCGTACTGATGGATTTGATGCTCCCCTTCTTCAACGGTCATCACTGGACGCAGGAGCTGCGCCGCATCACCAGCGTGCCAATTGTCTACCTTTCCAGCGCGTCGGATAACCTCAACATCGTCATGGCGATGAACATGGGCGGCGACGACTTCATTGCCAAACCCGTTGACCCAGCTGTGCTGGCAGCGAAGGTGAATGCCGTCCTGCGCCGCGCGTATGACATGCCGTCTACAGGCAATATCCTCGCCTGCGGGGAGGCCGTGCTGGATTTGGACAGTGCCGCTCTCTCCATCCATGGGCAGAGCATCCCCTTGACACGCAATGAACTGATTATCCTCCGCACACTCATGGAGCAGCGCGGGCGCATCGTCAGCCGCGAAACGCTGATGACCCGCCTGTGGCAGATGGACGAGTACGTTGAGGAAAACACACTGACCGTCAATGTCAACCGCCTGCGGAAGAAACTCAGCGCGGCGGGACTGCCAGGCTTCATCGTCACGAAGGTAGGCAGCGGGTATGCCGTGAATCAGGAGGGCAGCGTATGATTCGGCGCTATCTGCGGGAGCATTTGCCGCTGGCGGGGCTGCTGGCGCTGTTCGCGGGCACATTTGCGCTGGTGCTCTCGCTGTATCATCTGCCGACCGAACCGGTCGCGTACGCATCGGCGCTGTGCGCGGTAATGGGGCTGATTGCGCTGATTTGGGGCTTTGTGCGTTATCGTCGGGGGCATCAGGCGCGTGCGCATGTGCTGAATGCGCCGCATCTTCTGCTGGATGAACTGCCATCGCCGCGCACACTGTCTGAAGCGGATGATCAGGCGATTATGCAGCGGCTGCTGCACGACATCCGCGCCGCGCAGTCGGACTTGGCAGCCTATCGGCAGGACAGCACGGACTACTTCACCGCGTGGGTACACCAAATCAAAACGCCGCTGTCGGTGATGCGCCTGCAATTGCAGAGCGAGGACACGCCGGAGAACCGCGCCATGCTGGCCGAACTGTTCCAAATGGAGCAGTACGTCACGATGGCGTTAAGCTACGCGCGGTTGGGCAATCCGACGAAAGACCTTGTGCTGACGCGTGTGCCGCTTGACCCGGTCATTCGGCAGGCGATTCGCGACTTTGCGCCCCTGCTCATCCGCAAGAAGCTGCGCCTGCAGTACGAGCCGACCGCCGAAAGCGCCTTGACGGACAGCAAATGGCTGCTGTTCATCCTCCACCAGCTGCTGTCCAACGCCGTCAAGTACACCGAGCGCGGCCGCGTCAGCATCCGCGTGACCAGCGCCCCAGCGATTATCGTGGCGGACACGGGCATCGGCATTGCACCGGAGGATGTGCCGCGCGTGTTCGAGAAGGGATATACCGGCTACAACGGGCGCGGCGGGCAGAAATCCACCGGATTGGGGCTGTATCTCGTCCATCAGACCGCTGAAATGCTCCATTGCCGTGTGTCGCTGTCCTCTCGCATTGGGGAGGGCACAAGCGTCACCATTGATTTGCATCAGGAGGAATTGGGGAAGGAGTGAGGTGCTTTCATGCCGCTTTTGCCCGCCCTGCGCGCGTTTTTCACCCGCCTTTTGACCGATGTGGATGATGCGCTGTTTCCGCAGCACGTTTTCTGCCTGACCTGCGGCGCGCTGTCCCTGCCGAACGCGATTTGTCCGGTCTGCCTCGCTGTGCTGGATGATTTGCGCCTGTCGGGTGCTGCGCTTGCGCCGAACGCCGCCGCTGTGTGGGGCTACCACGGCATTGCGCGGCAGCTGGTGCTGATGCTCAAATACAGCGGCATCGCCGAATGCGCGCAGGTACTGGCGGACGGCATGGCATCCGCGTGTCCCTTTGCCCTGCCGCCGGACACGGTTGTCACCTCCGTCCCAATGACGAAGAAGCACCTTGACGCGCGCGGCATTGACCACGGTCGACTGCTGGCAGAGGCCTTTGCGCAGCGGCGCAATTTGCCCTATCATCCCCTGCTGATCCGCACACGCGAAACCGCAACCCAGCAGGGGCTGAACGCCGCCCAGCGCAGGAAGAACCTGCACGGCGCGTTTGCTGCCGCCGCGCGCATTTCGACCCCAGTTCTGCTGATTGACGACGTGTATACCACCGGTTCGACGACCGAAACATGTGCGGGCGCGCTTCGAGCAGCTGGCGCACCGGAGGTGTTTGTGCTGACGGCGCTGGCAGTGGTTCCGGATGAAGATCATTGAAAGTACCCCCTTCAGCGTATCTCCCTGCGATTGCGAGGAAATGCGCTGGAGGGGGCTTTGCTTTGCATTCCGACAATTAATGCACCACCGTGGCTTCTTTCGGGGGTACATCAGCTGTTTTGTAAAAAAGGTTGTTGCGTAATCATCTGCCGCTTTTGTCCTCTCCTCCATTTTCCCCCTCACCCCCTCCCAGTACCGTTTTTTCCGCATATCAGTGCTGATAAGAACTGCTCGAAAAAAGGAAAAATCCACCATGATAGAGGCAAAAGCGAGCAGAACTCGCGAAAGAAAGGAGACTGTTTTCAATGAACTATAAACGAGCAAATTCCAAAAGGGAACCAAAAGGATAGAGACATTTCCTCTCTATGGTGGTAGAATGAAGATACCAACACCACTCAACGTCCACCACGAAAGGAGATGTCTCATGAGTACATTGTAAAGCAATCGGAAGAAATTTGCAAGAGCCTGAACCAGCTGCGGTTCAGAAAAATTCTGTCCGATGTATACATGGAACACATAATGGCAATCATCCATTCGGTTTTCATGCCCGGCTATCATGGGAA
>ENA-OZRO01000719-OZRO01000719.1-human-gut-metagenome-genome-assembly--contig:-NODE-719-length-11280-cov-9.031448_pt1 | contig 11280 bp, 8 predicted proteins | sample MGYA00243267_ERZ653941 | MGnify/ENA primary metagenome ERZ653941 (study PRJEB26926, sample SAMN06164615) | human gut metagenome | biome: ENVO:00009003; feature: ENVO:2100002; material: ENVO:00002003... | reverse complement strand
TACGAGATTCATGAGCGTCTCGTGGGCTCGGAGATGTGTATAAGAGACAGGACGCTCACCCTTGGCGAACAAGTCCCAGAATCCGGCTTCGTTCAGGTGCGACACGTCCACGCTGATGCCCTGACGCTGCATCACGCGGGCAATGCGGATGCCTTCGGGGGTCATGTGCGTTTCCGTGTCCACGGCGGCAGGGGTGGCGAAAGCGTTCGGGTGATTCCACACCAGCGCGCCGATGCGGATGCCGCGCTGCCGCCAGAAAGCCACCATCTCGTCGCTCTTCTGGAATACCTCGCAGCCCTCGAAGGAGAGCATGAAGGTGTTTTCGCCGGGCTTGACATCATCCGGGTCATCGACCTGCCGGATGCCCGCGTCGGTGAAGTGGCGGATAGCGGCGTATTCGGCGTCGGCGACGGCTTCATAGTCACCGTTCGGACCTTTCGGACCGCTCCACAGGGCGAGGGTTTGCAGACTGACGCCGCCCTGTCTCAGGCGGTCAGGGGTAATATCGGTCTGGGCGAAGGTGCGTTTGCCAACGCCAAGGCTGAAGAGGGTATCGGAGTGCGTATCGGCAAGAAACATCGGCAGATTCCTCGTTTCATGAGAAAATTGGCAGAATGCTGGGAAATAGCATTCTGCCGAAAAAAAGCTGCTTAAGGTCAGCGTATAAACACGCGGACGTAGCATGAAAGTGCGCTCAACTCAATCGCGTGAAAGGGTCAAGGGACGAAGTCCCTTGCGGAGTCCAGAGGCAGAGCCTCTGGTGGGGTCTAAGGGGCAAAGCCCCTTGGTTCCCCTCACAGCTCCCGTCTTCCCTCCATCGCCTTTGAGAGCGTCACTTCGTCGGCGTATTCAAGGTCGCTGCCGACGGGGACGCCGTGGGCAATGCGGGTGCACTTGATGCCCATGGGCTTAATGAGCCGCGCAATGTAGGTTGCGGTTGCTTCGCCCTCAATGTCGGGGTTCGTCGCCAGAATCACTTCGCTGACCGGCTCGGTCTGCAGGCGCGTCATCAGTTCCTTGATGTGAATGTCATCCGGCCCGATGCCGTCCATCGGCGACAGCGTGCCGTGCAGGACGTGGTACAGCCCGTGGTAATCGTGCATCCGCTCCATCGCGGCCACGTCGCGCGGGTCGCGCACGACGCAGATTTGCCCGTTATGGCGGTTTTCATCCGCACACACGGCACACTTTTCAGCGGAGGAAAAATTGCCGCACACATCGCAGTAGCGAATCGCCTTGCGACCCTGCCACAGTGCCGCCGCCAGCGCGTGAACATCCTCCAGCGGCATCCCGACGATATGGTACGCCAGCCGCGCCGCCGTCTTGTGACCGATGCCGGGCAGCCGAGACAGCTCCGACACCATCCGCTCAATCGGTTCGATTTGTCCGGGCATCAGAACAGACCGCCCATGCCGCCCATGCCGGGCGCCATCTTGTTCATCGTCTCTTCGCGGTTCGCTTCACCCTTGCGCAGCGCTTCGTTCACCGCCGCCATCACAAGGTCCTGCAGCATTTCCACGTCGTCGGGGTCAACGACCTTGGGGTCAATCGTCAGGGACAGCAGCTCGCGCTTGCCGTTCACCTTTACGCTTACCACGCCGCCGCCGGACTGCGCTTCGTACTCCTGCGCATCCAGCTTTTCCTGCGCTTCCGTCATCGCCTGCTGCATTTTCTGCGCCTGACGCATGAGCTGCTGCATGTTCGCGCCGCCGCCGAAGCCAAAGTTCTGTCGTGCCATAAAAATCGTCCTCCTAATTATTCGTTTTCTGTCAGTTTCTCCGGGGAAATCCGCCGGATGGTCAGGTTGCCCGAAGCCGTCGTCACGCGGACAGACGGTGCGCCATTGACGATGGATACGCCGTCCGTCAGCAGCCGCCCGGACACCGAGCGAAGAATGGCGTCACACTGCGCGCCGGGAATCTCAAGGCTGATGCTGCCTGCGACCGAGCCGCCCTTGAAGGTGGAGAACATCTCCGCAAAAGAGAGCATTGCGCCCCGGCTGACCGAGGACAGCGATATGTTCAGAAACGCAAGGCGCTCCAGACAGAGCATCCCCGTCGTCGTGAACAGGCTGCAATCCTGACCGGACAAGTCGCTGCCGGCAATGTCGCCGCTGCCGTTCTTGACCTTCAGGCTCAGGCTGCTCAAGTCGGAGAGCATCACGAAGCCGGAGAGAGACTCCACGGACAGGTCACTGACCTGCAAACCGCGGACATGCACGCTGCCGGACGTCGTGCGAATCTCGACCCGTCCCTTCCACGTGCGCGGAATGCGGATGGTCACTTGCAACCAGCGGGCGCTGAGCGGCAAGGGCGAGAGTGCGGCGGCGGACTGCTCCAGCGTCAGCGTATCGCCGTTCTGGACGAGCGAAACCGCCTTCATATCGTGGTCGTCGCCGGATGCCATGACTTGGATTTCCTGTGTGTCATCGGCGTAGAGTTCCAGCAATGCGCCGGTGAGGTGAATCACCAGCTGCGTAATGGTCAGCGAGGAAAAAGAGTTGCGCGAATTCATACGCGTTCACCTCCGTCATTCGTCCTCATCATATCACGTTTTGGCGCTTGTTGCAAGGGGAAAAGCCAACTATGAAGCAGTTGGATGCTTATGCGGATAGGAACAGTCATAGTTGACTTCATTTCCATAGTGGTAACTTCCGCGAGTTCCAGAGGGCATAAAAACAGACGAAGTCTGCGGTCGCCCTCTGGACTCCTTCGGGGTCGCCTCCGGATGCTACTTGATTTTTATTGGAAGTTTTTTAGTTTGTGCGCAGGGACGCTTCGCTGCCTGCGGCGAAGTTGCCGGACTTGTTTTTCCTCTTTGAGTAGGTTTAACGGAGCAACAGTTGGGGCGTTGCCCCAAGCCCCATAAGGGGCGGCGCCCCTTAACCCCGCAAGGGGCATTGCCCCTTGACCCTTTTTTCGGCGCCATGCGGGTGCTGTTATTCCAACAGCTCCGCTCCCGTCACCACGTCGTCCATCACCGCGATTACCAGCGGCATTCCGCGATCCTGCTTGCCTTGCAGGCGCACGTTGTCCCTTTCCACCAGCGTCGCGGGGGATTTCGCCTGCTGCACGCGAATCAGGTGATCGTCCTTCTCCAACCGCACCACGCCCGCAAGCTGTTTGCCGTTGCTGCCATTCTTGTTGAAATAGAAGGACTTCACGCCCTTGCCGTTGCGGTTCTGCTTCTCGAAATCGACGGAGAGCAGGCGTTTGGCGTAGCCGCGGTCGGTCAGCAGCACGATTTGGTCGCTGTCTTGCAGCTGCCCGCACCAGATGACCTCGTCGCCGTCCTCCACCTGCATACAGCGTACCCCGGCGGCGACGCGCCCCTGCACCGGTACGCTGTCGAGCGAGAAGCGGATGCACAGGCCGCTGCGGGTGAACAACAGCAGGTCGTCGCGACTGGCGGCGGGGAGAATTGTCAGCAGACGGTCGCCGTCCTTCACGTTCACGGCGGCGAATTTCTTGCTGCGCACGTCGTAATCCGCGGCGGCAGTGCGTTTCACCATGCCCTGACGGGTGATGAAGAGAATGTCCGGCAGATGCCCGATGTCCGCCATGCGGATGCACGTCATCCACAGCGCCTTCTCGTCGTCCTCTAAGCCCGCCAGAACGCCCGAAAGCAGCTGCCCGCGATCCTTGGGCTTGACTTCGTTCAGCGACGCAACGGGCAGGGGATAGCAGTTGCCGTGGTCGGTGAAGATGAGCAGCGTCTCGTCTGTTTTGGCCATGAACAGGAAGTCGGCGAACTCCTTGTCGTCCTCCGCGCGGGTCGGGAGCGGCGTTTTCTTGTAGAGCGCGGGATTCATGCGCTTCAACTGCCCCGCGCCCGTGAACGCCACGATGACCTCTTCCGGCGCGGCGGCCTCTTCCTCAACTTCCAGCGGGGATTCGTCCGCTTTTTCGATGGTCGTGCGGCGCTCGTCGGCGAATTCCTCGGCAATCTCCAGCAATTCCTTGCGGATGACCGCCAGCAGCTTCTTCTCGCTGTGCAGGATGCCCTCCAAGCGGTCGATGAGTTTCAGAATGTCCTCGTACTCCTTGCGCAAGGCGATGATTTCCAGATTCGTCAGCCGCTGCAGGCGCATGTCCAGGATTGCCTGCGCCTGTGCGTCGGAAAGCTCGAAGCGCTCCATCAGGCGGGTTTTCGCCTCCTTCGGGTTCTTCGAGGAGCGAATCAGCGCGATGACCTCATCGAGGTTATCCACCGCAATCATCAGACCCTGCAAAATGTGCGCGCGGGCTTTCGCCTGCTTTAGGTCGTACTCCGTGCGGCGGGTGATGACGTTTTTCTGATGGCGGATGAAGTGCCCCAGCATCGTCTTCAGCCCCATCTGCACGGGCTTGCCCTCGGCGATGGCGACCATGTTCACGCCGAAGGTGACCTGCAAGTCCGAATATTTGTACAGCGCCTTCAGCACCTTGTTCGGGTCGGCGTCCTTCTTCAGCTCGATGACGGCGCGCATTCCCTCGCGGTCGGATTCATCGCGAATGTCGTAGATGTTTTGCAGCTGCCCCTTCTTTTCTTCCGACAGCTTCAAAATCTTCTCCAGCATCGCGGCTTTGTTGACCATGTAGGGGATTTCCGTGATGACAAGCAGCTTGCGCCCGTTCACGCCGTCCTCCACATGCACACGCGCACGCAGGGACAGCTTCGAGCGTCCGGTCTCATAGCCTCTGCGGATTTCCTCGTTTTTCACCAGCACGCCGCCGGTGGGGAAGTCCGGACCGGGGATGATTTTCATCAGCTCATCCAGCGGAATGTCCGGATTCTCCATCACAGCAATTGCCGCGCGGATGCTTTCGCCCAGATTGTGCGGGGGGATGTTCGTTGCAAGCCCTACCGCGATGCCGCTTGCGCCGTTGACGAGCAGATTCGGAAAGCGCGCGGGCAGCATGTCCGGCTCTTTGAGCGTGTCGTCGAAATTCAGGCGGAACGGCACAGTGTCCTTCTCAATGTCACGCAGCATTTCCAGCGCGAGGGGCGTCATGCGCGCCTCGGTGTAACGCATGGCGGCAGCGCTGTCGCCGTCAATGGAGCCGAAATTGCCGTGCCCATCGACCATCGGCCCGCGCATGGAGAAGTCCTGCGCCATGCGCACGAGCGCGTCGTACACGGAGGAATCGCCGTGCGGGTGATATTTGCCCAAGCAGTCGCCGACGATGCGGGCGCACTTGCGGTGCGGCTTGTCGGGCGTCGTGCCCAGTTCCATCATGGTATAGAGAATGCGGCGCTGCACGGGCTTTAAGCCATCCTCGACGCGCGGCAGGGCGCGTTCCAGAATGACATGCTCCGCGTAGGGAATCATGGACTGGTGCATCACGTCCTCGACGGTCGTTTGCAGGATGCGCGACGGGTCGTCCTTGGGAATCGGGCGGTTATCGCTTGTTTTCTTTGCCATAACTTACTTTCCTTCCCCTCGCTGACCTTCCGGCAGCTCGAAATTATCCGGCTTGTTGAAGTCGGCGTTCTCGATAATGTAGTCGCGGCGCGGCTCGACCTTGTCGCCCATCAGGATGGTAATGCGGCGGTCAGCCAGCGCTGCGTCCTCAATCGTCACCTGCATCAGTTTGCGCTGGGAAGGATCCATCGTCGTCGCCCAGAGCTGTTCGGGGTTCATTTCGCCCAAGCCTTTGTAGCGCTGGAGCGTGTAGCCTTTGCCCGCTTCCTTGATGCACTTCGCCAGCTCCTTGTCGTCGTAGGCATAGAGGACTTTGCTGCCCTTTTGAACCTTGTACAGCGGCGGCATTCCGATATAAACGTGACCGCCGGTGACAAGCTCTTTCATGTAGCGGAAGAAGAACGTCAGCAGAATAGCACGAATGTGCGCGCCGTCCTGATCGGCATCGGAGAGGATGATGACTTTGTTGTATTTGAGGTTGGCGAGGTTGAAATTCTCGTCGATGGACGTGCCGAGCGCGGTAATCAGCGAGCGGAACTCCTCGTTGCTCAGCACCTGATCCAGCCGCTTCTTTTCGGCATTGAGGGGCTTGCCGCGCAGGGGGAGAATCGCCTGATAGCGGCTGTCGCGCCCCTGCTTGGCGCTGCCGCCTGCGGAATCGCCCTCGACGATGAACAGCTCATTGTCTTCCGCCTTTTTGCCGCGGCAGGCGCTGAGTTTGCCGACCAGCGGCGCAGCGTCAAGCTGATTTGCTTTGCGGGCGTTGTCGCGGGTCTTGCGCGCGGCTTCCCGCACCTGCGCGGCGCGAATCGCCTTCTGCACAATCTGCTGCGCAATCTCCTGATTCTTGAGGTTCTCCAGCCAGTCCGTCAGCTGCTGGGTGATGATGCCCTCCACCGCGGGGCGAACTTCGCTGTTGCCCAGCCGCCCCTTCGTCTGCCCCTCGAACTGCGGATTCTTGACCATCGTCGTCAGCACGCAGCTCAAGCCTTCGCGGAAGTCCTCGCCCGTCAGGTTGCTGTCCTTTTCCTTCAGGAAGCCGTTGCGGCGGGCGTAGTCGTTGAACATCTTCGTGAATGCCGCCTTGAAGCCTGTTTCGTGCGTGCCGCCTTCACCCGTGGGGATGTTGTTGACATAGGAAAAAAGGCTCTCGGTGTAGCCGTCGGTGTACTGAATGGCGACGCGGCAGATGACGGAATCCTTCTGTCCTTCGAGGTAAATCGGCTGATCGTGCAGGACGGTTTTGCCGTCGTTCAAATACCGCACATAGTCGATGATGCCGCCCTCGTAGTGGAAGGTCGTTTCGCGGCGGGCAGGGTCGCTCACACGCTCGTCGAGAAAGACGATTTTCAAGCCCCGGTTCAGGTATGCCAACTCCTGCAAGCGGCGGAACACCGTGTCGTAATTGAAGCGCACGTCCTCGAAAATCGCGTCATCGGGAAGAAAACGCACGAGTGTGCCCTTCTTGCGTGTGTTGCCGACTTTTGCCAAGGGCGCGTCCGGCTTGCCCGCGATGACCTTGCCTTTCTTCTCATCGAACTGGCTTGTGAAGCGCATGGCATAGTGGCTGAAATCGCGGTAGATGTCCACGGTCAGCCACTTGCTCAGCGCGTTGACGACCGACGCGCCCACGCCGTGCAGACCGCCGGAATAGCTGTAATTCTCGTTGTTGAACTTGCCGCCCGCGTGCAGCACCGTGAAAATGACCTCCGCGCCGCTGACGTGCATGGTCGGGTGCTCATCCACGGGCATACCGCGCCCGTTGTCGTACACCGATGCGGAGCCGTCCGTGTGCAGCGTCACGCGCACCTCATCCGCAAAGCCGTTCGACGCCTCGTCAATCGCGTTATCCACAATCTCCCAGAGCAGGTGATGCAGACCGCGCGTCGAGGTGGTGCCGATATACATGCCCGGACGCATCCGAACCGCTTCCAGCCCTTCCAGCACCTGAATATTGCCCGCATCATAGTGATTTGCTTGATTTGCCATGAAAAAACTCCTCTTATAATGAAGGAAGTATATCAAAATCGCAACGGTGACAAAGCACCAATTTTCATTATATCACAATTCCGCTGATTCATCAAGGCGAACAGCAAAATGACGCTCGAACAGTTCGGCAGAGGGAAATCGGCACAAAAAGGCGCTGTACGCTCAACAAAAACGTAACATTTTATCAAATATCGGAAACATGTTCATGGGAAAACAAAAATAGATATTGAAAACGGGCAGATAATTGCCGAATCAAACAGGGGAAAATCCGCGAAAACGTCGCAGAATTTACAATTCACAGGGAAAAAGCCTCTTGACAATGAAACAATTTTGTAATAAAATCAGGCTGTACGGAAAGGAGTGATTTCCCCATGATGAATTCCGGTCTGCGGCGGCTTCTGTCCGGCGCGGTGGCGCTGATGCTGCTGGGCTGTTCCTCCGCCTTGGCGGATACGGCGACGGTCACTGCGCGCAAACTCATTCTGCGCGAAAAAGCATCCTCGACCAGCGATGCCCTGCAAACCCTGCCCAAAGGCACGAAGCTGGAGGTTCTCGGCAAAAGCGGCAGCTGGTATAAAGTGACTTACGGGAAATACACCGGCTATGTCTATAAAACGTATGTCAGCGTGACCAAGACGGCCAGCAGTTCCAGTTCTTCCAGCAGCGCGACGCGGCTGGAAAAGGGGAGCACGGGCAGCGACGTCAAGGATTTGCAGACAAAGCTGAAAAAACTCGGCTATTATGATGCTTATGTCGATGGCGATTATGGCGACACGACCGTCGCGGCGGTCAAGGCGTTCCAGAAGAAGTATAACCTGACGGCGGATGGCATTGCAGGCAAAGAGACGCTCAAAAAGCTCGACAGCGCGTACAAGAACGCGGACAGCGCCAAGGACGTTGATTCGCTCCGCATGGGCGACAGCGGCAGCGCCGTCAAGGACTTGCAGACGAAGCTGAAGAAGCTGGGTTATTACGACGGTACGGTGGACAGCACGTTTGGTTCGGGCACATACGCGGCGGTCAAGGCGTTTCAGAAGAAGTATAACCTGACGGCGGATGGCGTGGCGGGCAGCGAAACGCTCAAAAAGCTCGACAGCGCGTACAAGAACGCGGACAGCAATACCAGCACCGATGACGATTCGCTCCGCAAGGGCGCAACCGGCACGGCAGTCAAGACGCTGCAGACCAACCTGAAGAAGCTGGGCTTCTACACGGCGTATGTCGACGGTTCGTTCGGCTCGACGACCGAGAGCGCCGTCAAGGCATTCCAGAAAAAATACGGTCTGACGGCGGACGGCGTGGCGGGCAGCGCGACGCTCAAGAAGATTGAATCCGTCGTGGCGAGCGCCAGCAGCGGCAAGATTACCACCGAGCGACTGGACTGGTTCAATGGCGGCAAGAACGTCATCCCGAACGGCGCTGTATTCCAGATTAAGGACGTCAGCACGGGGCTGATTTTCTCCGCGCGCCGGCAGAGCGGCGGCAACCATATGGACGCCGAGCCGCTGACGGCGGAAGATACCGCGATTCTCAAGAAAATCAACGGCGGCACGTTCAGCTGGCGCCGCCGCGCAGTGCTGGTGAAGTACAACGGGCATGTGTATGCCGCGTCGATTTACTCCGAACCCCACGGCACAAACACAATTCTGGACAACAACTTCGATGGGCAGTTCTGCCTGCACTTCTACGGCAGCAAGACCCACGGTACAGACCGCGTGGATGCAGATCACCAGAAGTGCGTGGAACAGGCCATGAAGGCGACTTGGTAAAAATCCCAGTCAAAGGGCAAAGCAATGGGCACTGCTGCAGCGCGGCAGTGCCTTTTTGCGCACATCCGAAATCATCCGCCGATGCCCTATTGACAAATCGCCCAAAATCCATACAATAAAATTGCGGCTGAAATCATTCATTTTTCATTCATTCCGATGGACAGCCGAGGACAAGAGAGAGAGGAAAGTACCATGTTCGGATTTCGACCCGACGGACGGCGCGTGTCGTCCATTGACCCCATCGTCGGCATTACGCCGTACCTGATGCCCATGCGCTGCGACGCGCAGGTTTTCCTGCAGCACCGCGTGGACTATGAGCTGCTGACGCGCTACATTGCGGCGCAGGCGGCGAAGGGCGAGAAAATCACGTTCATGCAGATTATTATTGCCGCGTTCGTCCGCACTGTGGCCCAGCACCCGGAAATCAACCGCTTCATCCTCAATAAGCAGTTCTTCGCGCGGAACATGTGCGCCGTGTCCTTCACGATGCTCAAGAACCCGCAGAACGCCGAAATGGGCGAGACGGCGGTGAAGGTGAAGTACGACCTGACTGACACCATCTACGATGTGCGCGACCGCATGGAAAAGGTCATCAACGCTAACCGTGGCGAGGACAAGAAGAACTTTGCGGATAAGCTGGCGAAAGCGGTGCTGGTCGTGCCGGGCCTGGCGACGGGCATCGTCGCGCTGGTTCGCCTGCTTGATCGCTACGGGCTCTGCCCCGGCGCACTGCTGGATGAGCTGCCCTTCCATACCAGCATGTATATCACCAACAACGCTTCCATCGGCCTTCATCACGTCAACCACCACATCTACAACTTCGGTTCGGTTACGCTGTTCTTCGGCATGGGTACCGTGGAGAAGGTTGCCGTGGTGGAGAAGGGCGAGGCGCGCATGAAGCGCTTCCTGCCCATCGGCATCACGGCGGATGAGCGCGTCTGCTCTGGCGCGCACTACGCGGCGTTCTTCGGCACGATGTCGTATCTGCTCAATCATCTGGAAGAACTGGAGAAGCCGCCGGAATCCGTCCGCTTTGACGAAAAGTGCGAATACCACGTCCCGAAAGTTGGCGAGCAGCCGGCGAAGAAGCAGAAAAAGCAGCAGAAAGCCACGGTTCAGGCGTAAATCAGCAGGAAAAAACGCATGATACGTCGAAATCCTCCGTTGCAGCGCATTCCTTGAAACGGGAGTGCAGAAGAACGGAGGATTTTTTTCATGCAGAATGTAGGTATTGTCGGCTTGGGGCTGATTGGCGGCTCACTCGCGAAAACCATCAAGCTCCACACGCCGTACACGGTTTATGGCACGGACAAGAATGCGGACACGATGCGCCGCGCGTTCCTGATGGAGGCGATTGACGGCGAACTGACGGCGGAGACGCTGCCGCAGTGCGATGTTGTGCTGATCTGCCTGTACCCGCAGGGGATTATCGACTATGTGACCGCGCACGCGGCGGACTTTAAGCCCGACAGCCTTGTGATTGACTGCGGCGGCGTGAAGCAGGTGATTTGCGACGCACTGTTTCCCGTATCACAGCGGTATGCGTGGCACTTCATTGGCGGACACCCGATGGCGGGGCGCGAGTACAGCGGCTTCAAGTATGCCCGCGATGATCTGTTCGACCATGCGTCGATGATTCTGTGCGGTCACGGCGACGACGACCCGGCGGTTTTGCAGCGCGCCCGCGACTTTTTCATGAAACTGGGCTTCCTGCGTGTGCAGTTCACGACGCCGAAGACGCATGACGAGATGATTGCGTATACGTCACAGCTTGCGCATGTCGTGTCGAGCGCGTATGTGAAGTGCCCGCTGGCGGATAAGCACCGCGGGTTCTCGGCAGGGAGCTTCGCGGATATGACCCGCGTGGCAAGGCTGAATGAGGATATGTGGACGGAGCTGTTCTTTGATAATCGAGAGGCGCTTCTGCCGGTGGTGGAGGACTTGGTGCAGCGGGTGACGGAGTATCGGGACGCGCTGCGGGATGAGGATAGGGAAGAAATGAGAAAATTATTGCGTGAGGGACGTGAGACGAAGGAACGCCTGACGGATTAACACGCGGGTAAAGTATGGAAGAGCGACCAACTCAATCGCGCGAAAGGGGTCAAGGGGAAAATTTCC
>ENA-OZRO01000715-OZRO01000715.1-human-gut-metagenome-genome-assembly--contig:-NODE-715-length-11353-cov-4.462560_pt1 | contig 11353 bp, 10 predicted proteins | sample MGYA00243267_ERZ653941 | MGnify/ENA primary metagenome ERZ653941 (study PRJEB26926, sample SAMN06164615) | human gut metagenome | biome: ENVO:00009003; feature: ENVO:2100002; material: ENVO:00002003... | reverse complement strand
CATGAGCGTCTCGTGGGCTCGGAGATGTGTATAAGAGACAGGTGTCTCGCTGGCGGCCATGGAGGCCGACGCTCACCGGCTGGCCGAGGACGGCAAAACGCCCCTGTTCTTCGCCGAGAGCGGCCGTCTGCTGGGTTGCGTGGCCGTGGCAGATGTGGTGAAGCCCGACAGTGCCAAGGCCATTGCTGCTCTGCGGCGCATGGGCCGCCGAGTGGTGCTGCTCACCGGCGACAACCAGCGCACCGCCAACGCCATTGCCCGCCAGATCGGCGTAGATCAGGTCATCGCACAGGTGTTGCCGCAGGATAAGGCCAAGTGCGTGGCCCAGCTCCAGCAGCAGGGTCAGCGGGTGGCCATGGTGGGCGACGGCGTCAACGATGCCCCGGCGCTGGCGCAGGCCGATGTGGGCCTTGCCATCGGCGCCGGTACGGACATCGCCATCGAGTCGGCGGATGTGGTGCTGATGAAGAGCAGCCTGCTGGACATCCCCGCCGCCATGGACCTCTCCCGTGCCGTGCTGCGGAACATTAAGCAGAACCTGTTCTGGGCCTTCTTCTATAACTCCATCGGCATCCCCGTGGCCGCCGGTGTCCTGTATCCGGCCCTGCACCTGACCCTGAATCCCATGCTGGCCGCCGCCGCCATGAGCCTCAGCTCCGTGTGCGTGGTGTCCAATGCCCTGCGTCTGCGGGGCTGGAAGCCCCCGGTCTTTCCCGATCAGCCTGTACCCACCGCTCCCCTGCCGGAGAGCGCCGTGTTCCAGTCTCAAGGAAAGGAGGAGAATACCGTGAACAAGACCATCCATATTGACGGCATGATGTGCACCCACTGCACCGGCCGTGTGGAAAAGGCCCTCAATGACCTGCCCGGCGTAGAGGCCACCGTGGATCTGGACTCCAAGTCCGCCGCCGTCACCTGCACCCCCGACGTGTCCGATGACACCCTGCGTCAGGCCGTGGAGGACGCCGGCTACCACGTTACCGGCATCCGGTAATTGCCGCCTCCCACCACGGGGCTTTCCTCCCGGGAGGACGCCCCATCCCATGGCATTTCCCCAAGAAAAAGAGCATCCTGTGAAGGTCATTTCCTTCACAGGATGCTCTTTCTGTTATCCGTTGTTCTGCTGAACCACATAGGAGAAGTAGTACCCGCCGATGCCGTCCGTCAGCAGCCCCGTGTAGGCGCTGCTGAGCCGGCTGCTCTGGCCGGTAAAATACAAGGGGCATACATACCCCGTCTCCAGCAGCAGACGCTCGGCATCCTCCAAATAGGCGTCCCGTACCTCTACCTCGCCGCAGTCCGCCGCCACACCCATCAGCATATCGTAGGCGTGGGAGTAGAAGAACTCCCCCTCCTTGCTGCCGCTGGCCCACTGCCGCAGCAGGCCCATGGCGTCGTTGCGGTCGCTTTTCAGCGTCACCATGGCGATGGTAAACTCGCCGCTGGCCACATCCCGCTGTACCTCCTCGCCGGTAACGCCCTTCAGTGTCACCACAAGGCCCAGCTGATCCCGCCACGTATCCCGCAGCAGCTGGGCGAGCTTGGCGTTGATGTCGTTCTCCTCGTACAGCAGCGTCACCTGCCCCAATCCCGCCAGACTGCTGGGGTCCGTCAGACCGGCCTGCTGCATCAGTTCCGCCGCCTTCTCACGGGCAGCCGTCAGCGCCTCTGGGTCGTTGTTCATGAGGTCGCCGCTCTCCGTGCGGAAGTCTCCGCCCATGGTGTTCCGTATCCCTCCGGGAATCAGTCCGGTCGCCAGAGTCACCAGACGGCTCTCTGTCAGCGCCGCCAAGGCGTTCCGGTCGATGACCAGCGACATGGCCTGCCGCAGTTCCTCGCTGGCTAGGCTCTGTGCCATCTGGTTCACCAGCAGCGTCATCACCTGAGGATAGCTGTCCGGTGTCCATGTCTCCGGCTCATCCGCCAGCTCCTCTTGGGACAGTCCCAGTACGAAATCCACCTCGTTCTTTTTCAGCAGCTCCGTCCTCATCGCCGCATCCGTCTCGAACCGGAACACCAGCGTGCTCATTTGCAGTCGCCGCTGGTCGTAGTAGCTCTCCGGTACCGTGGCGGTCAGCAGACCGTTCTTCCATTCGCTGATGCGGTAGGCCCCGTTGGTACACAGGGCCGTGGGATCCGCCTGCCAGTCCTTCGGCTGCTCGCTGCGTACCGGCATGGTGGCCGCCGCCGTACACACGGCGCTTAAAAAGTAGGCGCACCGATTGCTGAGGGTCACCACAAAGGTGTTCTCTTCCGGAGCCGACACCTGCAGCTTGCTGACATCGCCGCTGCTGCGAACCTGCCGATACCCCGCCACCATCTCCAGCAGCGCCGCATTGGGGGAGGCCGTGGCCGGGTCCGCCAGCCGCTGCCAGGCGTAGACAAAATCCGCCGCCGTCACCTTCTGCCCGTCGGACCACTTCATGTCCCGCAGGGTGAAGGTATAGGTCTGTGTACCGTCGCTGTTGTCGGTGCAGGCATATTTCCGGGCAGCCCCGGCCTCCACCCGGCTGCCGCCCTGCCCGTCGGAGGACAGCTTCATGAGATTCTCATACAGATGGCTCACCACGATGCGCTCAGAGTCCGTGGTGACCATAGCCGGGTCCAGCGTCCCCGGCAGCTCCGGCAGGCATACCCGCAGCGTCTGCGGCTCCCGCCGGGTGCCGCAGCCCGCCAGCGCCGCCGCCATCACCATCGTCAGCAGCAGGCAAACGCCCCGTTTCCAAATATTCATAGCCCCACCTCTTACTTCTCCAGCGGAACCACCGTGCCGTCCTCCTCCAGCTTGGCGGAGACGATCTGGCTGCGGGTGTTGCGGGCGATATCGTCCAGCCGCATCCGGCTGGGGAAATCCGACAGCAGCGTATAGGCCACGCCATGGCGCTTGGCCCGCCCCGTCCGGCCGATGCGGTGTACGTAGTACTCATTCTCCTCCGGCACGTCGAAGTTGAAGACGGCGTCCACATCGTCCACGTCGATGCCCCGGCTGGCCACGTCCGTGGCCACGAACACATGGAGCTTGCCCTCCCGGAACTGGGCCATGACCTCCTCCCGCTTCTTCTGGGGGATATCTCCGTGGATGCACTGGGCGTCCAGCCCACGCATCTGCAAAAACTTCGTCAGCCGCTCCGTGGAGCCCTTGGTGTTGCAGAAGCAGATGACCCGCTCCAGCCCCTGCTTCTTGATGATGGCGGCAATGGCGTCCACCTTGGCGTCGGAGTCCACATCGAGGCGGTACTGCAAAATATCGGGCTTATTCTCCTGCGTGGCCTGCACCGTGATCTCCTCCGGATCCCGCTGATAGATCCACGAGATATCCATCACCTCACGGGAGATGGTGGCGGAGAACATCCCCAGATTCTTCCGGTTGGGGATCTTGTCCAATATCCGCCGCACATCGTGGATAAAGCCCATATCCAGCATCCGGTCCGCCTCATCCAGCACCACGGTGGACACCTCGTTCAGCACCACCGTCCGCCGCTTCATGTGGTCGGAGAGCCGTCCCGGCGTGGCCACCACGATCTGGGGCCGCCGCTTCAGGGCGTTGATCTGCTTGCCGATAGGCTGACCTCCGTACAGGCACACCAGCCGCACCCCCTCGTGGCACACCGCCACCTCCCGCATCTCCTCGGTGATCTGCATGGCCAGCTCACGGGTGGGGGCCAGGATCACCGCCTGCACCGCCTCGTTCTCCGGGTCGATGCGCTCGATGATGGGGATGCCGAAGGCCATGGTCTTACCGGTGCCGGTAGGGGCCTTGGCGATCACGTCCTTCCCCGCCAGCATGGGGGGGATGCACCCGGCCTGTACGGGGGTGCTCACTTCATATCCCTTGTTCTGAATGGCACGCATGGTCGCCTCCGACAGCCCGAAGCTCTCGAAGGGTGCGCCCTGTGTAATGTCCATAGTGTTGTCCTCGTTTTCGTATATTTTCAGCCATAATAGATTATACCACCGCTGTCAATAGAGCGGCGCACCCTCCTGCCGGAGAATACGCCGCTCATCATCTCTTACTCCGCCCGTTGGCGCTGCACCTGCTCCACCGTGTGCCGGTACTGCTCCGCCGCCGTCTCGGCGCTCACCCTTTCCGGAGAGCCCATCAGCCGGAAGCTCCCGTCCTCCAGTCTTACGCCGTAGGAGATGCCGCCGAAAAAGTACAGCCGTTCCTCCGAAGCCGTCCCGCCGCCCTCCTCGGCCAGCCCCTCATAGGCCGGGATACCGGTAAAGGAGTAAGCACCGGTGCAAAGCTCCCCGCCCAGCGCATCCACTTGAAGATACCCCGTCTCCATGCCGCCGGTGGTCAGCCTGCACACATACCCGTTGCACCGGTCGTCGGGGCCGTAAAGGGGCCTGCCCAGGAGGATCACCGTGGTATCGTCCCATGTGCAGTCCGGCCCACCTTCCCCTGCGATGCGGCGGATTTCACCCTCTGCGAAGGTCATGGCCTGCTCTTCCGTCACGGATATCTCCGTCTTCTCCGGTTCTCTGCCGCCCCGGCCTATCCAGAGCAGCACAAGCACTGCCAGCAAGGATACCGCAAGCACCGCTATGTTCCTTCCCGTTTTCATGATAGAGCCTCCCTTCATCGCCCATTCGACTGCCGTCTGTTTTCTTACTTTTACCATACCCCCACGGCAAAGTCAATAGATTCGTCCCTCATTTTTTGTGCAAAGTGCATATTTTCCGTTTCGCCACTGGCCCGGCCGACCGTGTCCCGTGCCGCCGCCTACATCCCCCAGCGGCAGGAGGACGGCCTGCAATTCTATACCGGTGCCGCCTATGCCACCTACCGGCAGAACGGAACCCTCCGGGTGACAAACCTCCGCACGGGAGATACCCACGACACCGGCGTCTCCGCCGATGCCCCATACCACATCTGCACCGTCGGTGAGGACATCGCCGTGGTACAGGAGCAGTAACCACCATAAAGGACAGGGCAGGGTCGACAAAATGTCGGCCCTGCCCTATCCTTTTCTTATTCTGACAGCGGAACCGCCCTCCTGCGAAGGCTCTCTGTCATGCGTTTCCCCTTTACAGTGCCTGTTCAATGGCCGCCAGCAGATCGTCGTACTCCTCAAAGGCCGGATACTGGGGATAGTCCGCCCTGATCTGCTCCGTGGTGCGGAACAGGAAGCCCGCCTTGCTGGCCCGGATCATCTCCAGATCGTTGTAGCTGTCGCCGGAGGCGATAGTATCGTAGCCCATGGACTGGAAGGCCCGGACGGTGGTGAGCTTGGAGTGACTGCACCGCATCCGGAAGCCGGAGATCATACCGTCCTCCCCCACCTCCAGCGTGTTGCACAGCAGGGTGGGCCAGTTGAGCTTCTCCATCAGCGGCAGGCCGAACTGCTCGAAGGTGTCGCTGAGGATCACCACCTGCGCCTTAGTCCGCAGCCGATCCAGAAACTCTCTGGCTCCCGGCAGCGGGTCAATGCGGCGGATGGTGTTCTGAATGTCCGTCAGCCCCAGTCCATGCTGGCGCAGAGTGTCGATGCGCCAGCGCATCAGCTTGTCATAGTCCGGCTCGTCACGGGTAGTACGCCGCAGCTCCGGGATACCGCTCTCCTCAGCGAAGGCGATCCAGATCTCCGGCACCAGCACCCCCTCCATATCCAAACAAACGATGTTCATAGTCCGCTCCTTTCAGCTCCTCATGACCTCTGCCAGCACATAGTCCAGCATCTGCTCCTTGTCGATGACGTCCCGATGGCGCACCGGCCGGCCCTGCAAACCGGCGAGATTCCTCGGCACCTCTGTGCCGGTGAGCCGGTGCAGCCGCTCCATCATGGCGAACTCGTCGCCGTCGCAGCCGCCCTCCAGCGCCCCCAGCACCGCCGCCGGGAACTTGTAGGGTGATGCCGTGGAGAGCACCATCACCGGAGCCCCGTCCTCCAGCCGCACCTGCTCTGCCGCCGACCACGCCACCGCCGTGTGGGGGTCGCAGAGATAGTGCTGCTCCTGCCACAGCCGACGGATGACCTCCGCCGCCCCGGCATCGTCGCAGCAGGCACAGTCGAACTCCGCCTGCAAGCGCTCCAGCAGCTGGGGCGACACCTGATAGTGTCCCTCCCGGTTCAGCTGCTCCATCAGCCCCGCCACATAGCCGCAGTCCCCCTCCGACAGCAGGTACAGCAGCCGCTCCAGATTGCTGGACACCAGAATGTCCATGGAGGGCGACGTGGTCTTATAGAAGGGCCGCCGCCGGTCGTATACACCGGTGGAGATGAACTCCGTCAGCACATCGTTGGCGTTGCTGGCGCACACCAGCCGCCCCACCGGCAGCCCCATGCGCTTGGCGAAATACCCTGCCAGAATATCTCCGAAGTTGCCGGTAGGCACCACGAAGTGGACCTTCTCCCCCACCCGGATGCGCCCCGCCTGCACCAGATCGGCATAGGCCCGGAAGTAGTATACCACCTGCGGGGCCAGCCGCCCGATGTTGATGGAGTTGGCAGAGGATAGCACCGCACCGTGAAGGTCTTTCCCTTTACAGGCTGCAAAGACATTCTTCACGCCGGTCTGGGCATCGTCGAAGTTCCCCCGGATGGCGCACACCCGGACGTTGCCGCCCTCCTGCGTCACCATCTGTGCCTCCTGCACCGGCGACACGCCCCCGGCGGGATAGAACACCATGATCCGGGTGCCGGGCACATCGTGGAAACCCTCCAGCGCCGCCTTACCGGTATCGCCGGAGGTGGCGGTAAGGATCACCACATCCCCGGCCCCCTCCTGCTTGGCGGCGGCGCTCACCAGCCGGGGCAGCACCGACAGGGCCACGTCCTTGAAGGCGCTGGTGGGCCCGTGGTACAGCTCCAGCACATACCGCTCCCCCACCGGCACCAGCGGCGTCAGGTCATCGCTGGCGAATTTTCCGGCATAGCTGGCCCGCACCAGTTCGTTCATATCCTGAAAGTCCGGCAGCAGTGCACCCAGAATGTCCGCCGCCATGGACATGGTATCCTTCTGCAAGGTCCCCTGCCAGTCAAAATCCAGCTTCCCCGGATCGCAGACATACAGTCCTCCGTCCGGTGCGATGCCCTCTAAAACGGCTCTGGTCGGGGCCGCCGTCAGCTTTTCATCCCTCGTGCTGTGGTAGATCATAAAAACGCTCCTTTTGCCACTTGCTTTTTCTGAAACAGTATGATACACTGTCTCCAGCAAAAAAGCAAGTGTTTTTATTCCGGGGACATAAATTCTCTGTCCGCTGCGGAACAAACGGCACTGCATCCATGAAAGAAAGGCGATTCTCCTATGTTAAAGGTATTGAAATTCGGCGGCTCCTCTATGGCCGACGCCCATCAGTTTGCCAAGGTGAAGGCCATTGTGGACTCTGACCCCAGCCGCCGTGTGGTGGTGGTCAGCGCCGCCGGAAAGCGCAGTCGGGACGACCACAAACTGACGGACCTGCTGTATCTGTGCTACGCCCACCTGCAATACGGCGTCAGCTGCGACGCCGTGTTCGACATGATCCGCAGCCGCTATCTCTCCATCCGGGACGAGCTGCACCTGTCCACACCGCTGGAGGCGGAGTTCGCCGCCCTGCGGGAGAAAATGGACCGTGGCATCAGTCAGGACGAGCTGGTGAGCCGGGGCGAGTACTTCGCCGCCCGCCTCATGGCGGACTATCTGGGCTACGATTTTCTGGACAGCACCTGCTGGCTTCGCTTCCGGCTGGACGGTACCGTGGATCAGCCCGCCAGCTACGAGGCCCTGCGCCGCACCGCCTCCGGCCGCCGGGTGGTGATCCCCGGCTTCTACGGGGCCATGCCCGACGGCAGCGTCAAGACCTTCACCCGCGGCGGCAGCGACATCACCGGCGCTCTGGCGGCGGCGGCGCTGGACGCCGACGTCTACGAAAACTGGACTGACGTCTCCGGCTTCCTCATGGCCGACCCCAAGATCGTGCAGGACCCCCGCCCCATCGAGCGCATCACCTACGCCGAGCTGCGGGAGCTCAGCTATATCGGAGCGCAGGTGCTCCACGAGGGGACCGTCTCCCCGGTGCGGGAGAAGAACATCCCTCTGAACATCCGCAACACCAACCAGCCCGACCACCCCGGCACCATGATCCGGGAGCGCTTCGACGAGCCGGAGCTGGCAGACGAGAACCTCATCACCGGCATCGCCGGCCGCAAGGATTTCTCCGTCATCACCATCACCAAAAACGGAATGTCCTCACAGGCCGGCGTCCTGCGGCAGATCCTGGAGGTGCTGGAGCGCTACGGCATCAACGTGGACTACCTGCCCTCCGGCATCGACACGGTATCGCTGGTGGTGTCGGCCCAGAAGGTGGCTCCGTGCCTGTATCCCATGCTGGGTGATCTGCAAAAGGAGTTGAAGCCCGACAGCATCCATGTGACGGACAACATGGCCATCGTGGCCGCCGTGGGCCGGAAAATGGCCTATAAGCCCGGCACCTCCGGCCGCATTTTCGCCAAGCTGGGTGAAAACGGCATCAACATCCGCATGATCACCCAAGGCCCGGAGGAACTGAACATCATCGTTGGCGTGGACGGCAGCGACTTTGAGCGTGCCATCCGCGTCCTGTACGACAGCTTTGTAAAATAAGGAGGAACCTAACTATGAACGTTGCCATTCTGGGCGCCACCGGTGCGGTGGGCCGTGAAATGATGAAAATACTGGCCGAGCGCAGCTTTCCCGTGGAGGAGCTGCGGTTGCTGGCCTCCCCCCGCTCCGCCGGGCAGAAGCTGCTCTGGCAGGGCCGGGAGCTGACGGTGCAGCCCGCCGAGGACAGCGCCTTTGAGGGCATGGACGTCGTGCTTGGCGCTGCGGAGAACGACATCGCCAAGCGCTTCGCCCCGGCCATCGTCAAGGCAGGTGCCGTGTTCGTGGACAACTCCAGTGCCTTCCGCATGGACCCCAATGTGCCGCTGGTGATCCCGGAGATCAACCCGGAGGACGTCCGCCGCCACAAGGGCATCATCGCCAACCCCAACTGCACCACCATCGTCTCGTTGGTGGCCATCAACGCCCTGAATCAGGACAGCCCCATCCAGAGCATCATTGCCTCCTCCTATCAGGCGGTGTCCGGTGCCGGGGCCGGTGGCCCCCGTGAGCTTATGGAGGAGGTGGAGCTTCTGCGGGAGGGCAAGCCCGTCCACCCGCAGGTGTTCCAGTACCAGATCGCCTACAACGTCATCCCCCAGATCGGCGGTGAGGTCTATGAGGGCTACACCTCCGAGGAGATGAAGATGCAGAACGAGGGCCGCAAGATCATGCATCTGCCGGACCTGCGGGTCAGCTGCACCTGCGTCCGGGTGCCGGTGGTGCGGAGCCACAGCGTCTCGCTGGTGGTTCGTACCCGTGAGAAGATCTCCGTCCGGCGGGCCAGAGAGCTCATCGCCGCCGCCCCCGGCTGCCGTCTGGTGGACGATCTGGCCAGCCGCCGGTACCCCATGCCGCTGGACACCAGCAATCAGGACACCGTGTTCGTGGGCCGCATCCGGGAGGATCTGACCTGTGACAACGGTCTGAACATCTGGTGCTGCGGCGATCAGGTCCGCAAGGGCGCCGCCACCAACGCCGTGCAGATCGCCCAGCTGCTGCTCCCCTGATAGCCCCTGATAACCGGATATGTAAAGCATCCCTGCTTCACAGGAAGCAGGGACGCTTTTTTCACGTTTTTCCCTTATTCGATGGATTTCAGCGACTCCGCCATGCTGATGCGCCGCAGCTTGAAGTACATCACCACGTTCACGATGGCGGCAAACACCGCCGTCAGCAGTATGGAGAACACCACGCTCTGCCATGCGATCCGCACGTCGAAGGCGATGGTGTCGATGCGGATCTGGCTCATCACATAGGCGTGGAGCCACTTGCCCAGCGGCAGACCCACCAGCATCCCCAAAAACGTCAGGGTGTTGTTCTCCCGGAACACATAGGCCGATGTCTCTCCGGGATAGAAGCCAAGCACCTTGATGGTGGCGATCTCCCGGATGCGCTCGTTGATATTGATGTTGGTGAGGTTATACAGCACGATAAAGGCCAGCGCCCCGGCGCACACCGTCACCATCCACACGATGTAATCCAGCACCGACATCATGGTTCCCACCCGCTGGCGGGTATCCAGATTCACCGATACCGCCGAGACGTTCTCCAGATCCAGAATCCGGGCCGAGGCGGCGTGGACACCTGCGTCGGAGTTATCCGCCACCCGGATGAAGGCGGTTTTCACCGGCGGCACGCTGCCCCACTGATCCCGGCAGGTGTCCGCTGACACGATGGCGTAGTTGGATACATAGTTGTCAAAGATGCCGCTGACCGTCACCGTCAGGGTGTTCATGTCGCTGTCCCGCAGGGTCACGGTGTCCCCCACGGACACTCCCAGCGCCTCCGCCAGAGCGTCGTTGAGCAGCGTCTCCCCCGTTCCGGGCATGGACAGCTTCTCGCCGCCCCGGTGGAGGTCCATCATGCCCTCCAGACTGCTCTGAGGCACCAGCAGATTCACCGTCTTGGCCCCGCCGCCTGCCTCCACCGTCACGGAGCCGTCGTGGAGGAACACCACCGCCGACACATCGGCGGCCTGCCGGGAAAACGCCTGCTGCGTCTGCGCATCCATCTCCTCTGTGAAGGACACCGCCGCATCGTACAGGGTAATTTCCTCGAACTGATAGTCCACCACATTGGCGATGGAGTCCTTGATGCCGAAGCCCGTCAGCAGCAGCGCCGTGCAGCCGCCGATGCCCAGCACCATCATGAAGAACCGCTGCTTGTACCGCAGCACGTTCCGCAGGGATACCTTGGTCAAAAAGCCCAGCCGCTTCCACAGGAAGGTGATGCGCTCCAGCAGCACCCGCTTGCCCTCCTTGGGGGCCTTGGGCCGGATCAGTTCCGCCGGCACCTCTCGCAAGAAGCCACGGCACACCAGATAGGTGGCCCCCAGAGCGCACAGCAGATAGGTGGCTACGGAGATGGCCGCCAGCTTCCCATCCAGCACAAATTCAATGGGGATCCCGAAGCCGTACATGATGTTATAGGCGTGCCAGAGGATCTTGGGAAAGATGTAGGAGCCTCCCACAAAGCCGATGGCGCACCCCAGCAGCGAAGCGCTGCCGGAGTAAAAGAAGTACTTGAACAGGATGGCCCCCCGGCCATAGCCCATGGCCATCAGTACGCCCAGTTGGGTGCGCTGCTCCTCCACCATGCGGGTCATGGTGGTGATGCACACCAGCGCCGCCAGCAGGAAGAAGAACAGCGGGAACACACGGGAAACTCCCGCCACAATGTTGGTGTCGCTCTCGAAGCATACATAGCCCACGTTGGTGTCCCGGCCCAGCACATAGGCTGTCTCTTATACACATCTCCGAGCCCACGAGACGCTCATGAATCTCGT
>ENA-OZRO01000714-OZRO01000714.1-human-gut-metagenome-genome-assembly--contig:-NODE-714-length-11356-cov-4.850456_pt1 | contig 11356 bp, 7 predicted proteins | sample MGYA00243267_ERZ653941 | MGnify/ENA primary metagenome ERZ653941 (study PRJEB26926, sample SAMN06164615) | human gut metagenome | biome: ENVO:00009003; feature: ENVO:2100002; material: ENVO:00002003... | reverse complement strand
GAGATTCATGAGCGTCTCGTGGGCTCGGAGATGTGTATAAGAGACAGATCTGGGAGACCACGGTGCCGCAGGCCCAAGTGGGGCAGTCCTATAAATATGTGGTGGAGGGCGCCGACGGGCGCACCCGCTGGAAGGCGGATCCCTACGGCGTTTACAGCCAGCTGCGTCCGGCGAACGCCAGCCGTCTGTGGGAGATGGCACCCTATCCGTGGCGGGATGCGGCATGGCGGGAAAAGCGCCGCCGGGAGCCTCTGTGGGAGGGGCCACTCAACATCTACGAGGTGCATCCCGGCTCCTGGCAGCGGCAGGAGGACGGCAGCTTTCTCACCTATCGGCAGCTGGCGGACCGGTTGGCCCCCTATGTGCGGGACATGGGCTATCACGCCGTGGAGCTGCTGCCGGTGACGGAGTATCCGCTGGATGACTCGTGGGGGTATCAGTGTGTGGGGTATTTTGCACCCACCGCCCGCTACGGCACCCCGGAGGATCTGAAATATTTCGTGGATCGGATGCATCGGGCCGGGATCGCCGTGATCCTGGACTGGGTGCCGGCCCACTTCTGCAAGGATGAGCACGGACTCATCGATTTCGACGGCACCTGCCTGTACGAGTACGGCGACCCCCTGAAGCGGGAGCACGCCGGATGGGGGACACGGGTCTTTGACTTCGGCCGGGGCGAGGTGCGGAGCTTCCTGCTGTCCTCGGCGGCGTGGTGGCTGCGGGAGTACCACATGGACGGCCTGCGGGTGGATGCCGTGGCGTCTATGCTGTATCTGGACTATGACCGGCAGGAGTGGCGGCCCAACGTCTACGGCGGCCACGAGAATCTGGAGGCCATCTCCTTTTTGCAGGATCTGAATCGGATGGCCGCCGCCATGGATCCGCCGGCCCTGACGGCGGCGGAGGAGTCCACGGCGTGGCCCAAGGTCACATGGCCCGTAGAGGAGGGAGGTCTGGGCTTCGACCTCAAGTGGAACATGGGGTGGATGAACGACATCTGCCACTATCTGAAAATGGATCCGTGGTTCCGCCAGTACCACCACAAGGATGTGACCTTCTCCATGGTGTACGCCTTCTCGGAGCGGTTCGTGCTGCCGGTGTCCCACGACGAGGTGGTTCACATGAAGGGCTCCCTCCGGGGGAAGATGCCCGGCGACGACTGGCGGCAGCTGGCGGGGGTGCGGGGCTTTTACCTGTACCTGCTGGCGCACCCCGGCAAGAAGCTGACCTTCATGGGGACGGAACTGGCCCAATGGCACGAGTGGGATTTCGCCGGACAGCTGGACTGGTATCTGCTGGAGCAGGAGGACTGCCGCCGGACTCATGAATGTATCCGGGAGCTGAACCGCTTTTATCGGAAAAACCGGCCCCTGTGGGAGAACGACAGCGACTGGAATGGCTTCGAGTGGCTGGTGGCCGATGACAACCGCAGCAACGTCATCGTGTTCCTGCGGCGGGATCGGGCGGGCCATGAGCTGGTCTGTGCGGTGAATTTCTCCCCGGAGGCGTGGGAGGACTACCGCTTCGGCGTGCCGGGGGGCAAGCGGTATTATGAAGAGGTGTTCAACACCGACAGCCTCCAGTGGGGCGGCTCCGGTGTGTGCAATGAGGGGCTGCTGACCGTGGAGGACGTTCCCTCCCACGGGCGGGAAAGGTCCCTGAGGATCAGGATCCCGCCGCTGGGCGGGGTGATCCTCAAGGGCCGGTCCAGGCGGCCCGCAGAACCGAAAAACGGAACGGAGGGACGGACATGAAAAAAGAATGTGTCGCCATGCTTCTGGCCGGCGGACAGGGGAGCCGGCTGTATGTGCTTACCGGCGACATGGCAAAGCCTGCGGTACCCTTTGGCGGGAAGTTCCGCATCATTGATTTTCCCCTGTCCAACTGCGCCAACTCCGGTATTGACACCGTGGGCGTGCTGACCCAGTACCGGCCGCTGGAGCTCAACAGCTACATCGGCAACGGTCAGCCGTGGGAGCTGGACCGGCTGGACGGCGGCGTTCACATTCTGCCGCCCTACCAGAGCGCCACCGGCGCCAGCTGGTACAAGGGGACGGCCAACGCCATCTATCAGAACATCGGCTTTGTGGATCTGTACGATCCGGAGTATGTGGCGGTGCTCTCCGGCGACCACATCTATAAGATGGACTATGCCGTGATGCTGCGCCGCCACAAGGAGACCGGGGCTGCCTGCACCATCGCCGTGATGGAGGTGCCGTGGGCGGAGGCCAGCCGCTTCGGTATCATGTCGGTGGACGGGGAGGACCGCATCACGGAGTTTGCCGAGAAGCCCAAGGAGCCAAAGAGCAATCTGGCGTCGATGGGTATTTATATCTTCACATGGAGCAAGCTGCGGGAGTATCTGGTGGCCGACGAGGCGGACCCCACCTCGGAAAACGACTTCGGCAAGAACATCATCCCCGCCATGCTGGCGGCGGGGGAGCGGATGACCGCATGGCGCTTTGACGGCTACTGGAAGGACGTGGGGACGCTGGTGTCCCTGTGGGACGCCAACATGGATATGCTGAGTCCCGGCTCCGGACTGAACCTGCTGGATCGCCGGTGGCCTATTTACAGCCGCACGCCCTCCTGCCCCCCGGCCTATGTGGGATCCAAGGCGGACATCGGCAACAGCGTCGTGGCCAAGGGCTGCGAGGTGCTGGGCGAGGTGAAGAACAGCGTCCTCAGCTACAACACCCAGGTGGGGGAGGGGGCCGTCGTCTCTTACTCCGTGCTGATGCCCGGCGCCGTGGTGGAGTCGGGAGCCGTGGTGCAGTACGCCATCGTGGGTGAGAGCTGCCGCATCGGCAGGGACGCTCAGGTGGGCGCTCCGCCGGAGACGGCACAGGATCCGGATGACTGGGGCGTGGCGGTGCTGGGACCCGGTACCGTGATAGGGGACGGGGAGATCGTCCCCGCCAAGACTCTGCTGGACCGGCATCACGGGGAGGTGAAGGCATGAACCACACCATGCACGGCATCATCTTTTCTTACGGAAAGCCCACGGGGCTGGGGGATCTGATCGCCCACCGCATCCCCGGCTCCATGCCCTTTGGCGGCAACTACCGGGTGGTGGACTTTATGCTCTCCAGCATGGTCAACGCCGGGATCCACGATGTGGGCGTCATCATGCACGGCAAGTGCCAGAGTATGCTGGATCATCTGGGCAACGGCCGCAGCTGGGATCTGAGCCGCAATCGGGGCGGGCTGACGCTGCTGCCGGCCTTCGCCTATGCCGAGAGCCGCACCTCCGCCGGACGCTTCCGGGGGAAGGTGGAGGCACTGGGCTGCGTGCTGGAGTACCTACGGGAGATCAGGCAGGAGTATGTGGTGCTGGCGGACAGCGATCTGGTCATCAATCTGCCGCTGGAGCAGGTATTGCAGGAGCACATCGCCTCCGGGGCCGACCTGACGGAGGTTTGTACGGCGGAGCCCGGCGACCCCAGCGATACCTATCTGGAGATGGATGAACAGGGCCGCATCGTGGATGTGGCCTACGACGTCCACACCCCGGCGGGTTACCGCTGCCTGAACGTGTGCATCCTGCGGCGGGAGCTGCTGGTGCAGCTGGTGGAGGAGTGCATGGCCCACAACCGGTACAGCTTCCGCCACCACATTTTACAGGATCAGAAGGATCGGCTGCATCTGCACGCCTATGTGTGGCAGGGGTATGCCGCCCGCATCGATACGGTACAGACCTACTACCGCCGCAGCATGGAGCTGCTGGACCCGGCGCAGCGGCGGCTGCTGTTCGACCCCCGGCGGCCCATTCTGGCCAAGGAGAACGATGCGCCTCCGGCGTATCTGGACCCTGCCGGGGTGTGCGAGAACTCCCTCATTGCCGATGGCTGCGATATTCAGGGCAGCGTGAAAAACTGCATTCTGTTTCGGGGTGTCCGGGTAGAGAAGGGAGCGCAGGTGGAGAACTGCGTGCTCTTTAAGGGCACGGTGGTGAAAAAGGATGCCACCCTGCGCTGCGTCATTGCCGACAAGGCTGTGACCATCCGGGAGGGACGCACCCTCATTGGAGACGAGAGCTATCCTGTGGTGGTGGCCCGCAACGCCACCGTATAAACGAATCACGTCCCTCCCCGCAGGCTGCGGGGAGGGGACACAAGGAGGTAACGGCATGGATATCTTATATGTGACCAGCGAGGCGGCTCCCTTCTGCAAGACCGGAGGTCTTGCGGATGTGCTGGGAAGTCTCCCGCCGGCGGTGGCTGCCGGTGGGGATCGTGCGGCGGTGATCCTGCCGCTGTACGGGCAAGTTTCGGACGCATGGAGAGAGAAAATGCGCTGGCACGGCTATACCTATGTGGACCTGGCGTGGCGGCATGAGTACTGCGGCCTGTTCTCGCTGGAGTATCGGGGCGTCGTCTGGTATTTTCTGGATAACGAGCGGTACTTCCGCCGTGGGGCGCTGTATGGCCAGATGGACGATGGAGAGCGGTTTGCCTTCTTTTCCAAGGCGGTGGTGTCGGTGCTTCCCATGCTGGAGTGGCGGCCGGAGGTGATCCACTGCAACGACTGGCAGACTGCACTGGTGCCGATTTACTTGAAAACTGTGGCTGAAAACGTTTCCACCGTGTTCACCATTCACAACATCGAGTATCAGGGCAAGTACGGCGCCGACACGGTGGAGGATCTTTTCGGCCTGAACCGGGGAGACTGGTATGAGAGCGGCGTTCTACAGATGGATGGGTGCGTGAACCTCATGAAGGGGGCCATGGTGACGGCGGACGCCGTGACCACCGTCAGCCCCACCTACGCCGCCCAGCTGCGGGAGAGCGCCTATGCCGCCGGACTGGACAGCGTGGTGCGCAGCATCCAGTGGAAATTCTCCGGCGTGCTCAACGGCATCGATATGGTGAGCTATGACCCGGAGTGCGACCCCGATCTGCCCGCCCGATACACGGCGGCGGAGTCGGAGGGGAAGACCTTATGCAAGGCGGCACTTCAGCAGGAGCTGGGCCTTGCTCAGGAGGAGGGGACACCGGTCCTCTCTATGGTGACCCGGCTGGTGGGACACAAGGGCGTGGATCTGGTGTGTCAGGCGCTGGATGGCATCATGGCCACCGGCTGTCAGCTGGTGGTGCTGGGCAGCGGTGACGGTGGATATGAGAATTTCTTCCGCCACGCTCAGAACCGCTATCCGGGACGGCTGTGTGCCTGGATCGGCTACAACGAAGGCCTGTCCCGCCGCATCTATGCTGGCAGCGACCTGTTTCTGATGCCCTCTAAGAGCGAGCCTTGCGGCCTGTCACAGATGATCGCCATGCGCTATGGCGCTGTACCCATCGTCCGGCAGACCGGCGGTCTCAACGACACCGTCCGGTCCTGTCAGGTGGGGCAGCCCGACGGCAACGGCTATGTCTTTGCCGCCTACGACGCCGGGGCCATGCTGGACACCATCGGGCAGGCGGTGGGCCTGTACCACGGCGATGCAGAGGGCTTCCGCATGGTGCGGCGGCGGGGCATGGAGGGCGATTTCAGCTGGGATCGCAGCGCCGGGGCCTACCGGAATATTTATGGAAAGCTGCTGGGGCGGTAAGCCCCGGATGCAATACAGGAGGATATCTATGACTTATACGAAGGAAACATTGCAGGAGGCCATCGTGCAGAAACTGCGGCTGAACTACGGCTGCACGGAGAAGCAGGCCACCGACGGAGAGATCATGAAGGCCTGCGCTCTGGTGCTGCGGGACATCATGGCCGAGCGGGGGGTGCGTACCCGTGAGGAGGTGGACAGTCAGGAGAAGCGGAAGGTCCACTATATGTCCATGGAGTTTCTCATGGGACGCAGCCTGATGAAGAACGCCTACAATCTGGAGCTGCTGGAGCCGCTGACAGGGGCCGTGGAGGCGCTGGGCTTCAAGGCGGCGGACATCTTCGACATGGAGCCGGATGCCGGTCTCGGCAACGGCGGTCTGGGCCGTCTGGCGGCCTGCTATCTGGACAGCATGACCACGCTGGAGATCCCCGCCACCGGCTACTCCATCTGCTACGAGCTGGGTATCTTCAAGCAGAAGATCGTGGACGGCCAGCAGGTGGAGCTGCCCGACGACTGGAAGAATCTGGGCGATGCGTGGCTCATGCCCAAGCCGCAGGAGACGGAGGAGGTCCACTTCGGCGGCAAGGTCCGCACCCGGTGGGACAACGGCCACCTGATGGTGGTGCATGAGGACTATACCCGTGTGCTGGCGGTGCCGTGCGACATGGAGATCGCCGGGTACGACACCCAGCAGGTGAACACCCTGCGGCTGTGGGACGCCAAGAGCCCCAAGCCCATCGACATGAAGCTGTTCAGCGAGGGGCAGTACCTGCGGGCCGGGGAGGAGCGGGCCATGGCGGACGTCATCTCCAAGGTGCTGTATCCGGAGGACAACCACTATGAGGGCAAGTCCCTGCGGCTGAAGCAGCAGTATTTCTTCGTTTCGGCCACCATGCAGTCCATCACACGGCAGCACATCCAGACCTACGGCACCCTGAAAAACTTCCACGAGAAGAACGTCATCCAGATCAACGACACCCATCCGGCGCTGGTGATCCCGGAGCTGATGCGTATTCTGGTGGACGATGCGGGCCTTTCCTGGGACGAGGCGTGGCACATTACCACCTGCTCCGTGGCCTACACCAACCACACGGTACTGGCGGAGGCGCTGGAGTGCTGGCCCCAGCAGCTGTTCGAGACGCTGTTGCCCCGTGTGTGGCAGATCCTGCAGGAGATCGCCCGCCGCTGGCAGGAGAAGGTGGAGAGCTTCTATCACGACCCCGAAAAGACCGCCAAGATGGCGGTCATCTGGGACGGCGTGGTGCGGATGGCCAACCTCTGCATCGCCGGCGGTATGGCCATCAACGGCGTGTCCGCTCTGCACTCGGATATCCTGCGCCATGATGTGTTCCGGGACGCCTGCCGAATGGAGCCGGAGAAGTTCAAGAACGTCACCAACGGCGTGGATCATCGCCGCTGGCTCAGCCAGATCAACCCCGGTCTGGACGGGTTGATCCGGGAGCTCATCGGGGACGGTTATCTGACCCATGCGGGCCATTTGCAGGAACTGGACCCCTATGCTGAGGATGGGGCGGTGCTGGCCCGGCTGGAGGAGATCAAGCGCTGCAACAAGGAGACCTTTGCCCGGTGGGCCCACCGACAGCAAGGGGTGCAGCTGAACACGGACGCTATCTTCAACGTGCAGGTGAAGCGGCTTCACGAGTATAAACGGCAGCTGCTGAACGTACTGCACATCATCGCCCTGTACCAGCAGCTGCAGGACGACCCGGACATGGACTTCCCACCACAGACCTTCCTCTTTGGCGCCAAAGCCGCTCCCGGCTATGCCGTAGCCAAGCGCATCATCCGTCTCATCAACTCTCTGGCGGATCAGGTGAACAACGACCCCATCTGCAAGGGGAAGCTGCAGGTGGTATTTCTGGAGAATTACCGGGTCTCCATGGCGGAGATGCTGATGCCCGCCAGCGAGGTGAGTCAGCAGATCTCCACCGCCGGCAAGGAGGCCAGCGGCACCGGCAACATGAAGTTCATGATGAACGGCGCACTGACCATCGGCACGCTGGACGGTGCCAACGTGGAGATGCACGAGGTGCTGGGGGACGAGAATATGTTCCTCTTTGGCCTGACGGCGGAGGAGGCCTCCCACATGAGCCGGGGCTATGACCCATATCTGCTGTATACACGTGACCCGGTACTGCGCCGGGTGCTGGATCAGCTGAAGGCCGGGTTCCGGGACGGCGTCAGCTATGAGGATCTGTACCAGCGGCTGCTGTTCGGCGTGGACTGCCCGGCGGATCAGTATCTGCTGCTGGCGGACTTTGCCTCCTACTGCGCCGCCTCCCAGCGGGTGACGGACACCTACCGGGATCGGGAGAGGTGGAACCGCATGAGCCTGCACAACATCGCCCGCAGCGGAATCTTCTCCGCCGACCGGTCGGTGGCAGACTATGCCGATACCATCTGGCACGTGCCGTATAAGAAGTAAGCACCGGAACTGAAAAAAGCACTCCCGGAGGACGCATTTGCATCCTCCGGGAGTGCTTTTTTACTCTATGGGGGCTTCTGCGGGAGAAGGCTTTGCAGGGGAGTTACTTCCGCAGGGCGGAGTCCACAACAACGGCACGGGCCTTGGCCAGCTTCAGATCGTGCTGGAGCCGGGCGGGAGGCACCTGCTCCCGCAGCTGGGGAACGGTCATGCCGTAGAGGGCGGCCATCTCCTGATACTTCTCCTCCAGCTCCTCCTCGGTGACGGTGATGCCCTCCTGACGGGCGATCTCCGTCATGGCCAGCTCATACCGGGCAGCGGCCACGGCGTTTTCACGGGCGTGATCCCGCAGATCCTCCATGGTCAGACCTGCTGCTTGCAGGTAATCGGACAGGGAAGCGCCCTGGCTCTCCAGATGCTGCTGGAGCTCCTGAAGGATGCCGGTGAGCTGGCTCTCCACCATGGAGTCGGGCAGCTGCACCTCCATGCCCGCCACCACCTGCTGCATCAGGGCCTCGGCAAAGGCGTTGGAGGCAGCCTGCTGTTTTTGCAGGATGGCCTGCTCCATGATGCTGCGGCGCAGATGGGACACGTCCTCGAAGCCCTGCTCCTGTGCAAAGGCGTCCGTCAGCTGGGGCAGGCTCCGCCGGACGATGCGGTGGGCCTTGACGTGGAAGGTAGCATCCTTGCCCGCCAGCTCCGGCACATACTGGGTGGGGAAGGTGACGTGGACATCCCGCTCCTCCTCCGGGCGAATGCCCGCCACCTGCTCCTCGAAGCCGGGGATGAACATCCCGCTGCCCAGCAGCAGGGGATAGCCTTCGCCCTTGCCACCCTCGAAGGGTACGCCGTCCACGAAGCCCTCGAAGTCCAGAGTGACCTCGTCGCCCATGGCGGCCCGGTCCTGCTCCTGCTCCACCAGATGCTCCGTCAGGAAGCGCTGGATGGCCTCGTTGGTGTCATCGTCGGAGAGCTCGGCATTTTCCCACGGGGCGGACAGGCCCTTGTACTGGCCCAGCTTCACCTCTGGGTACAGGTCGATGAGGGCGGTGAAGGTGTAGCCGTCTGGGCCGATGGTCTCCACGTTCAGGGCGGGAGGGGCGGCGATCTGGATGTCCTCGGAGGCGATGGCCTCCACTAGTGCGGCGGGGAAGGTCTCGTTCACCGCCTCCTGATAGAACAGATCGTGGCTGTATGCCTTTTCCAGCGCCTCACGGGGAGCCTTGCCCACGGCGTAGCCCTCCACAGGGTACAGGGCCTTGACCTCCTGATAGGCGTCGTTCAGGGCCTTCTCCCACGCATCACGCTCCACGGTGATGGTCAGGCGCAGCTGGCGGTTGGCCAGCTCCTCTTTCTTTTGCAGGATCATGGGGATTCCTCCATATCTTTTCATTTATAACAGATCTATTATACTCGAAATCTGCCGCCGCCGCAACCGGGAAATGGATTTGTAAAATAATTGTGACTTATATCACAGGAACACTTCCTTTTTGGGCGGGGCTATGCTATAATGCCCCTCACGGAAAAATGTTGAAATCAGGAGGATTCTCATGCAGACCATCAAGACCTTCATCAAGGACCACCCCCATATGTGGTGGGGCCTGTATCTGCCGGTGTATCTGGGGGGCTTTTTCCTTATTGAGCACCTCATCACCGACAACTATTGGGCCACCCAGACCTTCATCGATGAATACATCCCCTTCTGCGAGTACTTTGTCATTCCCTATGACTCGTGGGGCTTTCTTCTGCTGGCGCTGGGCCTTTACCTGATCGTCAAGGATGCCGAGGGCTTCCGGCGGTATATGTGGAGCATCATGCTGACCTTCGGGTTTGCCACCATCTTCTGTGCGCTGGTACCCAACGGACAGGACCTGCGCCCGGCGGTGATGGAGCACCACAACTTCTGCACGTGGCTCCTCCAGAACACCTACAATCTGGACACCAACACCAATGTGCTGCCCAGCGTCCATGTGCTGGGGGTGCTGGACGCCCTCTATGCCGTTCACCGGACGCCGGGACTGCGGCGCACCGGATGGCGCACTTTCGCAGACATATGGGGCGTCATCATCATCTGCTCCACACTCTTTGTCAAGCAGCACGCCTTCATCGATGTGGTGGCGGCCCTGGTGGTGGGCGCCATCGCCTATGTCATCATCTATACGATCATCGGCGGGCGGCGGGATCGCCGCATGGCGGCAGCGGGAAAGGAGGTCCCCTGTGGAGAACATACCGATCCTTGAGGGCATCAGCCCCGATGAGGTAGAGCAGATGCGGGTGTGCTTCGGCGTCCGGGAGGAGCGCTTCCGGGCCGACACCGTGATTTATGACATCAGCGAGGGCCGGGGAGAGCTGGGGCTTCTGACCGCCGGCAGCGCCGTCATCCAGCGCATCGACCGGCAGGGGGGACGCACCATTCTGGAGCATCTGCCCACAGGCAGCGTGTTCGGAGAGATGCTGATGTTCGAAAATGTGGCCGGGGACAGCATCACGGTGGTGGCGGCGGAGTCGTGCCGGGTGTGGTTCATGAGCGCCGAGCATCTGACCCGGCGATGCGAAAAGGCCTGCACCCATCACAGCCGACTGGTGGAGAATATGTTCCATATCATGACCGGCAAGGCCGCCGCCCTCTCCGAGCGGGTGGAGGTCCTGAGCCGCCGCAGCATTCGGGAGAAACTGCTGTGCTACTTCGGCCTTCAGACCGGCGGCGACGACTGCGGCAGCTTTCATCTGCCCTTTACCCTCAGTGCTCTGGCGGACTATATCTCCGCCGACCGCAGTGCCATGATGCGGGAGCTGCGGAAAATGAAGGAGGAGCATCTGGTGGATATCGACCGGGGACAGGTGACGCTGCACCATGCCCTTGCATGAAAAAGGGAAAGTGCAAGGAAATATTTGACGAACCATGGGCGGATGTGATAAGATAAGACGAGCGCACACGGGTGAGGAGTTCCGTGTGTGCCCATGGAACGTAGCAAGCCATGACTTTTGAGGAAAGAAGGAACATCCATGTATCGTATCGTAACGAAGGAAGCGCTGAAGCCCACTGTGATCCTGTACGAGATCGAGGCACCCATGGTGGCCAAGAAGGCCCAGCCCGGTCAGTTCATCATTCTGCGTGTGGACGAGAACGGCGAGCGTATCCCCATCACGATCCACGACTATGACCGTGAGAAGGGGACCGTCACCATCATCGTGCAGACCGTGGGCGCAACCACCGAGAAGCTGAGCCACAAGCAGCAGGGCGATTATCTGCATGACTTTGTGGGTCCTCTGGGCAAGCCCACCGAGACCGAGGGTAAGAAAAAGGTCCTGTCTCTTATACACATCTCCGAGCCCACGAGACGCTCATGAATCTCGTA
>ENA-OZRO01000710-OZRO01000710.1-human-gut-metagenome-genome-assembly--contig:-NODE-710-length-11412-cov-4.224971_pt1 | contig 11412 bp, 8 predicted proteins | sample MGYA00243267_ERZ653941 | MGnify/ENA primary metagenome ERZ653941 (study PRJEB26926, sample SAMN06164615) | human gut metagenome | biome: ENVO:00009003; feature: ENVO:2100002; material: ENVO:00002003... | reverse complement strand
TACGAGATTCATGAGCGTCTCGTGGGCTCGGAGATGTGTATAAGAGACAGCTACCAGCCTGAACGAAGCGCTCCAGACGCAGACAAGTTCGACGATCTCCTATTCGAAAAGCTGGCTCGGCACACCGTTCTCCCTTTCGGCCAACATGTCCGTTTCGCAGAACTCGCAGAGCGGAACGCTCTCGATCGCCCTGCCGAACGTCGTCTTCAACGTTTCGACCTTCTACCCCTTCAAACGCAAGGAGGCGATGGGCAAGCAGCGGTGGTACGAAAAGATTTCGCTCCGCTACACCGGCAAGTTCAACAACAAGGCCAACGCCAAAGAGTCCGAAATCTTCACCAAGGAAACACTCCAGAACATGCAGTACGGCTTCGAGCATAGCATTCCCATCTCGGCGACGTACAACATCTTCAACTATATCAACTTCGGACCTACGATCAACTACACCGAAAAGTGGTATTTCAAAAAACAGGAGCAGGTTTGGAACCCGGTGCTGAACCGCATCGACAAACTCGACCCGGAGTACGGGTTCTACCGTCTGTACAACTACAACTTCAGCCTGCAGGCCTCGACGATCATCTATGGCCGCTACGAGGCCAAGAAGAAAACGCGCAAGATACAGGCGATCCGCCACACGATCACCCCGACGGTGAGCTTCTCCTACGCCCCCGACTTCTCCAAGCAGAAATACGGCTACGTAAAGACCGTGCAGAGCGATACGCTGGGTAATTTCAAGACCTACTCGCCTTTCGAAGGGAGCATCTTCGGCGTGCCCAGCTCCGGTCAGTCCATGGCCATCAACGCCTCGCTCTCGCAGACGCTCGAAATGAAGGTGCTCAGCAAACGCGATACCTCGGGTATGAAGAAGATCAAACTGATCGACGAACTCCGCATCGGACAGGTATCCTATAACTTCCTGGCCGACTCCATGGGACTTTCGAACATCCCCATTTCGCTGCGCACGACCGTTTTCCAGAATTTCGGCATCAATATCAACGCTACGCTCGACCCTTACCGGGTCACCCCGCAGGGCCAGCGTATCAACAAACTCTTTTTCCCGGGCCGTGTGGTATCGGCCAGCACTTCGTTCGGCTATACGTTCCAATCCCGCCAGGACAACTCCACCCCGGCGATCAACGACATCAACAGCGCCCCGGTCGATCCGGCCTACGCCAATCCTTTCTACGACCCTTACGGGCAAATGAACCCGGCCCTGCGACGGCAATACATGACCCAGGCCTACTACGACTTCTCGCTACCCTGGAACCTGGGATTCAACTATACGATCAGCTACTCCGCATCACCGACCAACAACGGCACGACGGGCTACCAGAAAAACATCACCCAAACGCTCGGCATCAACGGCAGCGTTACGATTCTGCCAAAAATGGGTGTAACAATCCAGGGCGGTTACGACTTCCAGGCCAAGGAGCTGACTCCGGCCGCCATCACCATTACACGCGACCTGCATTGCTGGCAAATGTCGTTCGCGTGGGTCCCCTTCGGCCACTATCAGAGCTGGAGTTTCAACATCGGCGTCAAAGCGGCTTCCCTCGCCGACCTGAAATACGACAAAAGCCAGAGCATGTTCGACAATTTATACTAAATTTCGGACGCTTTCACGCATAATCCGCATCGAAATATGAAGATTCGATGAATTTTGGATTCTTTCTTGTTCCTTAATTGAATATTGTCTATATTTGTGGTAGCCCATAACCAGGACACGATGTAAAAACTCTCAAACATAATACCTCTATGATTATGAAAAAACACTACGAATCTACGGTTAAGGGGGGGGGAACTTCGTACTCCGCTCCTTCGGTTGAGATCCTCAGCATCTCGATCGAGAAAGGTTTTGCCAACAGCACTGTCCTGGACTATGGCGGAGCCGGCGAAGCAGGCGGCAGCGTTAATGACACCGATTACGGAGAATACTAACAAACACATCCTACGACTATGAAAACTTTTTTCAAATCCATTTTGGCTGTCGCAGTGTGTGCATCTCTGTTCGTAGCCTGTTCCAAAGACGACACGGTTTCCGACCCGTCGAACGGTCGTAAAGTAACGATGACGGTCACCGCATCGTCTGAACTCGAATCGGCATCCGGTTCCCGTACGACGTATGATCCCCTGACGGGGAAAATCTCGTGGAACGAAACCGGCGAATACCTTCAGGTGTTCGAAACGGCCGCCTCCAAAACCACATACGCCAACTCGCAGGAAGGTACGGTAAGCGACGGCACGGCGAAATTCGCCGTATCGTTCCCGGAGAATACGAACACTCCGCTCGTTTATAACGCGGTTTATCCCGCCTCGGCATGGATTACGTCCAACAATACGGATATTACCAACATGAAAGTCGTCACACGCACATCTCAACAGCCGACCGCTACGAGCTTCGATTCGAACGCGGACCTGCTGATCGCCAAATCGATCTCGCTGGAGAGTCAGCCGACCGAACTGCAAATGAGTTTCGGCCGTGCCGTCGCCATCGGTAAGATGACGGTCAAGAACCTCGCATCTGCGGAAAGTGTCCTCGGCGTCAAATTTACGGCTCCCGACAAAAAAGTCACGGGCCGCAGCTATGTCGATATGACGGCAGGTACCATCAAGGAGTATGGCTATATTAACAATTTCGCCGATAACGTGACGTTGAACTACTCTTCGGAGATGAACATCACGGCCAATAGCGAAGCGGGTATGACGGCTTATTTCACCTGCTTCCCGTTCGAGGTGGCAGCCGGTGAAACCTTCACCGTTACGGTGACTACCGCAACGAAGATCTTCACCAAGACGGTAACCGTTCAGGAGGGGCGGGCCCTGGCTTTCGCAGCAGGCGACAGTTCGACTTTCGCGGTCGATATGACCGACGCTGCGGAAGAGACAACCGAAACATTGAGCGGCGACTACGTCATCACGGCGACCCAATCCGAAATAACCTATGCAATGAGTTCTCTGGCTGACGGTTCTCGTTTGGCCCCCGTAGTGATTACACCGTCAAATCCCTACAAAACGGGTGATGAAACCCTCATTTGGACAATTACCAAATCGGGTGACAACTACACGATCAGTCAAGGCAAAAACTACCTCTCCTGGGAAAGTGACAACAGCGCTACGATCTCTACGGAGGCTTACGACTTGATAATTACCAAGGACAAGGACAAAGGCACTTACCAAATCGCATCGGCAGCGACCCCTTCCCGTATTTTGGCGAAAAATAATACAGCAAACCTCGGTTTCGGATTCTATACCGGCAGTCAGACAAAAGATCTGACCCTGATCCCTGCCGAATACGTCAAGTTGCCTCAAATCACGTTGGATCCATCCACCCTGACACTGTCTTATAACGATACGGAAACTCACTATATCCCCGTTACGTTGAAGAACGCCGAAACGCAAGACGTTTCCGTCGCTATTTACGACGGCACTGAAGGAACCGAACAGCCGGACTGGATCACCACAGGTGATTACAACGGCAGCGAAAATCGCCTCGAAGTCGCAGCCACAGAGAATACGGTCGCAACACCTCGTACAGCACGCATCGTTCTTACCGCCACTACTTCACTGGGTACAGCCAACGCGACATTGCTCATTACCCAGAACAGCAAGCCGGAAGGCGGTGTCGGAGAAACTTGGACCTACACCTTCGAAAGCGCGGATAAAGACAAGATCGCTGACGGCTTAACAGTAAACGGACTGACATGGACTGCAAGCAAAGCGCCCACTGCATTCGATACCAATAGCGGGATACGCGGTCTTTCCTGGTCGAAACCCAGCGGTGTCACCATAAAAACGTCCGATTATACCGGAGGAATCAAAAAAATCACGTTGGTTATGTCGGCAAATACGGCAAACTTAAGTACCGTGAATGCAACCGTCGGTGGACAAGCACTCGGCGAAAAGATCTCCTTGGCAAAAATGAATAACCAGGAGTATGTCGTCGAATCGGAAACTCCGCTGTCCGGCGAGATCGTCCTTACGTTAAACACCGAATCGAGCGGCAAGTCGTTGATGATTAAAACCATCACGATCAACTGAAACTCGGGAGAAGGGGGAGGCGATAATCCTTCCCCAGACCCTACCCCGGGAATTGCCACACCGAACGTAAGCGACATAACTTCGAGTACAGCGAAGGTTTCCAGTAGTCTGACCGACGCCGCTTACGCAACCGAGGTGCAGTTCTTCTATTCCGCAACGAACGGCAGCGACACGGGAAGTGTCGTTGCCGCTGTTGTCGGAAACGAAGCGACCGCCAACCTCTCCGATCTTCTGCCCGCAACGACGTACACGGTTTACGGCGTCGTAACGGCGACCAACGGCTCCACGCCGCAGAGTTCTTCGACAACCTTTACCACCGAAGGAGCACGGACGAATCATGCCGCCTGGTACGAGCTTCCGGCCCGCACGACAGCCGATGAGACGATCACGCAGACGGTTTATCCCGCCTCCGGATCGCAGCGCAACTACACGATTGTACTACGACAAATCGACCTACACGGCTTACTGGGTAGCCTATCCGCTCGCAAAAGGACACATGGGAAACGGACGTTCCGACAAATGGCAGCGCAATCCCGGACTGGCCGAATCCGAACAGATCAACGTCTGGTCGAGCAGCTACGGGGTCAATCTCGGAGCTACCACATCGGACGGATATGACAGTTCGAAAGAGTTCTACGCCCGGGGGCACCAGATACCCAACGCCGACCGCAACGGTTCGGACGAATTGGTCGTACAGACCTATTACGCAACCAATTCCACGCCGCAGATTCAGAACAAATTCAACGGCGGTATTTGGCAGCAGCTCGAAAGCGGCGTCCGAAATATCGCTGCGACTACGGACACGGTATATGTGGTGACGGGCGCTATTCTCCAGACCGCAGGCAACCACGAAGCGATCACCTGGATCACACCGAAGTCGGACAGCAAACGATGCCCCGTACCGAACTATTACTACAAAGCGTTGTTGAAAGTCCGGCGCGACGCGTCGAACAAAGTGACGTCGGCCATGACGATCGGTTTCTGGATGGAACACAGGGAGTACTCGAACGATAGCTACACGAACTATGCGACTTCCGTCGCCGAGATCGAACGGCTCACCGGCTTCGATTTCTTCGCCAACCTGCCTGCCGACATTCAGGCCGCAGCGGAGCAAAATTCGAACTGGAACACATTCGCATCGTTCTAAACGGGCGAAAAGATCTCCGACACGACAAAACGACACGCATCATTCTATTTGATGCGTGTCGTTTTGTATTATCCATACATCCGAACGGCTTATTCTTCCGAAAAATAATTATCTTTACGAATTGGAAAATCGCCGAATCCGAAAACCGACACTCGAAGCGGATGCAACGAAGAGGCGGGAATATTCCGCCGCCTCCAAAGGAGGCAAACCGCAAATATCCGATCGACGAGGCCCGCGACTGCCCGCGAGGTCCTGCCGAACGCAGAAAACGAAAAAAACACAAAGTCAAAGCCAGGTTCTCCGTCCATTTCCCGCGATCCGGCTCCGTTATGCTACGACTCAAGTCCGAAAACCTCCGGTCGAAACTCCGGCGCATGCCCCTGCTCCGCGCATTGCCGCCGCTCGCGGCCGGCATCCTGCTGGCCGACCACTACGTACTGCCGCTGTGGTTGTTAGTAGGCGGATTCCTCGTCTGCGGTATCCTGGCACTGCTCGCCGACGACCGGGGCGCAAACCTCGCCACCCTGGGAGCCATTCTGCTTTTCGGCATGACCGTCACCGAACTGAGACACACTCCCGCTCCGCCGACCGGCACTCCGGGCGAATACGAAATCGTCGTCCGAGAACGCCTCTCCGAACGGGAAGGCAAAACGGCCTCCGGCACAACGATCCGCGCCCGGCGGAACTCCGCAACCGGAGAATGGCTCCCTGCTGCCGGAAACCTCGTGGTGCGATGCGACTCTTCGACCGCACTGAATCCCGGCGACCGAGCCGTCGTACGCGGCAAAATCTACCCTTTCACCGCCCGTCACGGCGGCTACGGACGGCTGATGACCCGCCGGGGATACGTCGGCACCCTCTACCTGAACCGCTCAAGCCTGCTGCTGAGCGACACCCTGCACCGGGAGCTTTCCCCGAAGCACCTCTCCCTGTTCCTGCACGAACGGGCCGTCGCACGGCTCGACCGTCTGGCCCTGGCACCCGACGAACAGGCCCTCTGCAACGCTATGACGGCCGGGGATCGACGCTCGCTTTCCCCTGCACTCCGTGCGGCCTACTCGCGCAGCGGGACCTCGCACCTGCTCGCCGTCTCGGGATTGCACGTGGGCATCGTCTTTCTGCTCGCCAACCTGCTGCTCTGGTGGCTGCCGCTCTTCCGACACGGACACATCCTGCGCAATATCGCGGTCATCCTGCTCATCTGGCTCTATGCCGCCACGACGGGATTCCCGCCCAGCGTCGTCCGGGCCGCGCTGATGTTCTCCGTCCTGCAATTCGCCCTGGCCTCGTCGTCGGAATACGTCGGGATGAACACACTCGCCGGCGTAGCCTTCGTCATGCTGCTCTTCCATCCCGATTACCTGTTCGACATCAGCTTCCAACTCTCGTTCATCGCCGTCGCCGGCATCATCGCCTGGGGACTCCCCCTCTGCCGCCTCCTGCGAACACGCCGCAAAAGCATCGATATGCTGACCGCAACCCTCGCCATCGGATTTTCAGCGTCCGCTGCGACCGCACCCCTTATCTCCCATACCTTCGGCCAGATCTCGGTCGTCGGGCTGGCACTCAACCCCGTCGTCATCCTGCTCTCCTACGTCGTGGTCGGTAGCTGCACGCTCTGGCTCGTGATCCCGGGAACAGTGCTCGCACCGCTCTTCTCGGTCGTCGCAGGATTCGCAGCCCGGGCACAGAACGAACTGATCCGAGCTGCAGCGGCACTTCCGGCAGCCGCCCTCGACATCCGGCTCACGACGACCCAATGCTGGATCGTTTACGGACTTTTCATCTTCGCAACCCTGCTCCTATGGAGCGCCGAACGGAAAAAATCGGTATCTTCGCTCCCGGAATGATGACTCCGGAACAATACCGACTGCTGCTGACTCCCGAAGTGCGGCGTACCGTCGAAGAGCAAATCGGCCGCGACCCTGCGGCGATCGCCCTCGACAAGCGTATTCCGCATGCGGCACTCGTCGCCACGCAGGTCAAATACCTCGCGCGGGCGCGGACGAAACTCCCCTCCTACTACGAAGCCCGCTGCATCCTCCCGCCGCTGGCTTTCGAACAGGCCTCGAGCGAGGCGTGCGCGGCCCGCAAGAGTTGCAGCGGGGAACGGGTGCTCGACCTTACCTGCGGACTGGGCGTCGATGCCCTATACCTCTCAAAACGCTTCCGCGAAGTCATCACCCTCGAACGGGATGCGACGCTGGCGGCCGTCGCCGGAGAGAATTTCCGGCGGCTGGGCGCAACGAATATACGGGTTATCAACTCCTCCGCCGAGGCGTTCCTCGCCTCGACCCGGGACCACTTCGACTGGATCTACGCCGACCCCGACCGACGCAGCGCCGAAGGGCGCAAGCTGGTGCGGCTGGAGGATTGTTCTCCCGACATACCGAAGCTGCTGCCGGAACTCCGTCGCATCGCCCCGAACCTCTGCGTCAAGAACTCCCCGCTGTTCGACGTCGGCGAAACATTCCGGCTCTTCGGTCCCTGCCGCACGGAAGTGGTGTCCCTGCACGACGAATGCAAGGAAGTCGTCGTCTATGCCGACGGAACCGGCCCCCTGCTGACGGCCGTTGCGCTCGAACTGGGAGAATTTTCCTGCACGCCGGCCGAAGCCCGTGCAACTCCCTGCGACAAGCCCTTCGATCCGGCCGCTTACCGCTGGCTGCTGATCCCCGACGTAGCGCTTCAAAAAGCCCGGCTGACGCCGACCTACCTGCAAGGCCACGCCGACATCTGGAGCCCGAACGGTTACGGATTCGCAGCGGAAAAGTCCGAAGACACATTGGGCCGCTGGCTAGAGATCGAACGGATCGAGCCCTACAACCCCAAGCAACTGAAACGGGAGCTTTCCGGCAGCCGGCTGACGATTCTGAAACAAGATTTCCCGCTCACGGCGGCTGAAATCGCCGCACGGCTCGGCATACGCGAAGGCGGCGAGCGACGGATCGCCTTCACGAAAATCGGGCAGGATTATTGGACGATCCGTCTAAAATAGCTATCTTTGAGAAACGTCCCGAAATGAAAGTCAAGAACGTCTTCACCTACTTCACGGACACGATCCTGCGGCGCAACGCAAACTCCTACCGCAATCCCCGCGTCCGGTGGGCCGTCAGACAGTACAAGCTGCTGTTCTACACGGCACGCGGCCTGATCGCCCACGATACGATCGTGCGCAGCGCCGCCCTGACGTTCTATACGCTCATCTCGATCGTCCCGATCCTGGCGCTGGTATTCGCCGTAGTCAAGGGATTCGGGCTTCTGGACGGCCTGATCGACGATCTCTACGCCCTTTTCCCGCAAAACGTCGAAGTATTGGACTACATGGTGGAATTCGCCCGCAAAGCCCTCGCCAATACGCAGGGCGGGCTTATCGCCCTGGTCAGCGTCGTAACCCTTTTCTGGGCCGTCATCCGGGTTTTCGGGTCGGTGGAGAGCGCTTTCAACAACATCTGGGAGGTTCAGTCCTCGCGCAATATCGCCCGCCAATACCTCAACTACATCGTCATCGCGATGGTCGCCCCGATCCTCTGGCTCGTGGCCAGCACGATGGGAGGTTATCTGCTCCGGTTCTTCGACGCGGGGAATACGTTCCTCGGCATCCTTCTTTCGAAACTTTCGGCCCTGGTCATCATCTGGGGCAGCTTCACCCTGATCTATGCCGTCGTGCCCAATACGAAAGTCTTGTGGCGCAGCGCTTTCATGGCGGGTATCGTCGCAGGAACGGTCTTCATGCTCTTTCAGTGGGGCTACCTCTATCTGCAAGGATGGATGACCTCCTACAACGCGATTTACGGCAGTTTCGCAGCCCTGCCGCTCTTCCTGTTATGGCTGCAAATCTCGTGGGAAATCCTGCTCTTCGGCGGCGAACTCTCGTTCGCCTACCAGAATATCGACCGTTTCGCCGAAGAGCGCGAATCGCTCGGCATCAGCAACGACCGACGACGCCGGATCATCCTGGCCGTCATGCTCCAGGTCGTACACCGCTTTCGGGAAAACGAAGGGGCGCTCCCGGTCGATGAACTCCGCCGCCGACTCTCGCTGCCCACCCGCATCGTGAACGATGTCCTGCACCAGCTCGTGCGCACGGGCCTGCTGATCGAAATCCGGAATCCGGACGACGACCGCGAAGTGGCTTTCGCCCCCGGACGGGACATCCACGAAATGACGCTCTACAACATTTTCAGAACCATCGACAATTACAGTTCGACACGCCTCTACTTCGCCGCGACCGAAGAAACGCGCCGAATAGACCGCGCGCTCGACGAGCTTCAGACGGCCTGCCGTACAGCGGGCGACCGGCTTCGGCTCATCGACCTGGACGACGCAGTGAACGCCGCCCGCAAACCGGCTTCCGGGCCGCAGCCCGAATCGAAACACTCGGAAAGATGAAAAATATCGTCCTCATAGGCAGCGGCAACCTGGCCGAAGCGCTCGCCCGCGCGATAAGCCGCACGGAAGGAGCAACATTGCTCCAGATCTTCGCCCGCAACGCGAAACGAGGTACAGCACTCGCCCTCGAAAACGGCACCGCGTGGAGCTCCGATCCGCGCGAGCTGGCCGCCGCAGACCTCTACATCCTGGCCGTCAGCGATGCGGCGATCACCACGCTGGCCGAAAGCCTGCCCATACCCGCCGAAGCCGCTGTGGTACATACGGCCGGAGGCATCGGAATAGAGGCTCTTCCCGCACGCTTCGACCGTCGGGGCGTTCTCTATCCCCTGCAAACCTTTACCCAAGGCCGCAGCGTGGATTTTGCCAAAATACCTCTTTTCGTCGAAGGAAACGACGACTCCTTCACCTCGGAGCTCGAAGCGTTCGCCCGCAATCTGAGCCGCACGGTATATCGTGCCGACTCCGACCGTCGCGTACGCCTTCACCTGGCCGCGGTTTTCGCCTGCAATTTCGTCAATCACCTCTACGCATTGGGAGGCGAGATTTTGCACGGGACCGAACTGCCCTTCGACGTACTGAAACCCCTGATCGCCGAAACCGCAGCCAAAGCCGTCGATTCGGGCGATCCGCATCGGGTGCAGACCGGGCCTGCCGTACGCGGCGACCTGCCGACGTTGCGGCGGCACGAAGCCGCACTCGCTCACGATCCGCGACTGTTACGAATTTATGAATCATTAAGTCAAGATATATGGGAAACTTCAAAGAAGACATCGTAAAGACCGAAGCGTTCATTTTCGACGTGGACGGCGTAATGACCGACGGGGGAATCATGCCCCTGGTCGATGGGGATTTCATCCGAAAATACTATGCCAAGGACGGCTATGCCATCGCCTATGCGCTCCGTATGGGCTACAAAGTGTGCATCATCACGGGCGGACGGGGCGCAACGCTCGACCACCGGCTCAAAATGCTGGGAATCACAGATGTTTACCTGGACTGCATGGACAAAATATCGGCCATGCAGGATTTCTTCGCACGCCACGGACTCGATCCGGCGAACGTCATCTACATGGGCGACGACATCCCGGACCTGGAGTGTATGAAGGCAGTCGGAATCCCCGTCTGTCCCTCGGATGCGGCATCCGAGGTGATCGAAGCCTCGCGCTACGTTTCGGAGTTCGCGGGCGGGCACGGCTGCGTGCGCGACATCATCGAACAGGTACTCCGCGCCAGGGACGACTGGGCCCGCGATTCCCGGGGCATGCACAGCTCGAATATCGCCGCGTCGCGGTAAAACCAAAAAGCAACGAAAGGGGCTGTCTAAAACTGTTAGACAGCCCCTTTTTCATTTTTCAGAAACAGCAGGAATTAACCACAATCGAACCCTCTTCCTCCGGGAAACAGTTCCCGTGATCGGACACATTCCTCGGTTCCAAGAATTTATTTTTACTCAAGTCCAAAGAGGACAACCGGTTATTGCAACAATACAGCTTTCTCAAAATCGGATTTCCCGAAAGATCCAACGTAGTCAATTGGTTGTCATTACACCACAACGTTTCCAACACCGAATTATGCGACACATCCAACGTAGTAAGCAAATTTTCACCACACGACAGCCAATTTAACGACCGGTTGTGGGATACATCTAACGAGGAGAGCGAGTTCCTGTCGCACGAAATCCATGTCAGAGCCTTGCAACGAGATACGTCCAGTCGGCTCAATTTATTCATGGGACAATCCAATTCCTTCAAATTCGGAACAGCGCCGAGATTCAGACGCTCCAATTCATTTCTACCTGTCTCTTAGACACATCTCCGAGCCCACGAGACGCT
>ENA-OZRO01000705-OZRO01000705.1-human-gut-metagenome-genome-assembly--contig:-NODE-705-length-11466-cov-6.127509_pt1 | contig 11466 bp, 10 predicted proteins | sample MGYA00243267_ERZ653941 | MGnify/ENA primary metagenome ERZ653941 (study PRJEB26926, sample SAMN06164615) | human gut metagenome | biome: ENVO:00009003; feature: ENVO:2100002; material: ENVO:00002003... | reverse complement strand
TACGAGATTCATGAGCGTCTCGTGGGCTCGGAGATGTGTATAAGAGACAGCTGCAGGAGCACACGAGTTGGTACAGAGAGGTCACACGGTGTATATACAACACACCGCAGGTATAAACAGCGGATTTTCCGACGAAGAGTATGAGAAAGTCGGAGCGCGTATCCTTCCTACTATAAAAGATGTGTACGCCATCGCTGAAATGATTATAAAAGTCAAGGAACCCATCGAATGTGAATATAATCTGGTACGTAAGGACCAACTGGTATTTACATACTTCCATTTTGCCTGTGACAAAGAATTAACAGAGGCAATGATGCGTAGTGGTTCAGTATGCCTAGCTTACGAAACTGTAACAGACAAACAAGGAGGACTGCCTCTGCTGATTCCCATGAGTGAAGTGGCGGGACGAATGTCCACTCAGGAAGGAGCACGTTTTTTGGAGAAGCCTCAAGGAGGACGTGGTATCTTACTAGGTGGAGTTCCCGGTGTCAAACCAGCCAAAGTGCTGGTATTAGGCGGCGGCATTGTAGGAACCAATGCAGCTTTAATGGCTGCAGGGCTAGGGGCTGATGTCACAATCTGCGATATTTCATTACCCCGCCTGCGTCAGTTAAGCGAGTTCATGCCTAAAAATGTAAAAACATTATTCTCGTCCAGCCACAATATAGAAAAAGAACTGCCAACAACTGATTTGATAATCGGTGCGGTACTTATCCCCGGTGCAAAGGCCCCCCACCTCATTACACGCCCCATGCTGAAACTGATGAAAAAGGGTACCGTACTGGTAGATGTGGCCATTGACCAAGGAGGATGTTTTGAGACGTCCCATCCTACAACTCATGCCGAACCTATTTACGAAGTAGACGGTATCATCCATTACTGTGTGGCCAATATTCCGGGAGCTGTACCATGTACTTCAACCTTGGCATTAACCAATGCTACACTGCCATACGCCATCAGATTGGCAGATCTTGGTTGGAAAAAAGCTTGCGAAAACGATCCTGGACTAAAAAACGGCTTGAATATTGTCAACGGAAAGATTGTGTTTCCGGCCGTGGCAGAGGCCTTTGGCTGGAAGATTTAATAAAGTATGGATCCTAATGGAAAAAAGGAAGGCCGTCACGAAGGTCTTCCTTTTTTACGATATAATACTTATAAGGATTATCATCTCATGATTTTTCAAGCACTTCTTCCAAGGATTCTTCCTGCTGTTTTTTCCCTGTCTGACTTACAATCCAAATGCTGACTTCGTAAAGCAAATACATGGGCACAGATACCATCATCAATGTAAAAACATCTGACGTAGGAGTGATAACAGCTCCAACTATCAGAATAATAACAATAGCATGACGACGATACCGCTTCATAAAATCAGCCGTAAGAAATCCCAGTTTGGCAAAAAGCCAACAAAGGACAGGGATCTCGAAAACAATCCCCATCATCAGACTCATCATCATCAACGTATCCATATACGAGGACAAAGTAATCGTGTTCTCCACTTCCATACTGACCTGATAGGTAGCAAGAAAACGGAAAGTAAGAGGAAAAATCAAAAAATAATTCAAAAGAACTCCCATCATAAAAAGAAAATAGCCCCATCCTACAACCCGGGTAGAATATTTCTTTTCATTCTCGTATAAAGCCGGCGAGACAAAACGGAACAACTGATAAATAACATAAGGAGATGCCAACAAAAAACCCGCATAAAAAGACACACTCATATGAGTAATGAATTGAGCCGCCAATTGGGTATTGATCATTTTCACATAAAACACTTCCGGACATAATGAAGGCATAGCCATAGAATCAGCTATCCGGCAAAAAAAATGATAAATAATGAAATCAGCATTCTTAGGCGCTAGAACAATAGCAAAGAGCTCATCCTTAAACAAGAATGCTACCAACATTAGAAATACCACAGCCACTGCAATGCGGAACAAGACATGGCGTAGTTCTTCCAGATGATCCCAAAAGGTCAGTATCTTCTGCTGCTGTTCCATTATTTGTCACTTTTTCGTTTCCCCTTTCTTATCTTTCCCATCTATATCATCCTCCAACCCGTTCATCCCTTCTTTAAAACTCTTAACCCCTTTGCCCAACCCCTTCATCAGTTCGGGTATCTTCTTCCCACCAAAGAACAAAAGAACAATCAATGCAATGAATAACACTTCCTGCATTCCTAATCCTAAAAATAATAATGTGCCTGTCATTTTATCTATTAACTATTAAATGATTTATCAAAAACCAAAGTCATCTATTTATCGTGCTCTCCATCCATGACAACTACCAGGACATAACCAGCGCCACCATTTTCAGGTTGTTTCACAGTTTGCAACATTAACATCAAGTGTTTACAACTCATCTTTTTGCAATAGCTTTCAGCAATGCATAGCCGCCAAAAATCTGGAGCAACATGCCCGGAATCCCAATCCGGAAATCCTGTGCCGCCAAATAGAAATCACCGACAAGAACCCATTCTATCAAGGTACCCACCACCTGATATGCCATAACAGTCCCCAGCAATGCAGGAATTGTAATCTTACGGAAACGGTCTGCCATATATCCCGCCACCAACGCCAACAATACCGACTTTACCAATATAGCCGGCAGTATAGCCACAGAAGGCATTCCAAACAAGATGCTATTGGCAAGCGGAGAAAGAACAGCCGTCAACATCCCCACTTTGAATCCATATTTATAAGCACCTATTAATGTAAAGAAATAAATGGGTAACATAGCAGGACCACCCCAATGCACCAAATGACAAAGTTGCGGCAATACCACATTACCTACAATAAACACGAACGCAAATAAATAAGTATTTACGTTTGTGTAGTTTAACGAATAGAATTTTGTTGTTGATTCCATAAATACTAACCTTTCATTTAATTTCTGCAAATATAATCATTTCATAAAGCAAGCTCAATCTTTTTTTTCTCTTTTCTTGTTTATATTATCAAATATTCCTCTATCTTCGCAATAAATTGATAAAATTCCAACTATGAAATATTATAAATTCATCTATTTTTTAGCCTTCGTCCTTGGAATATCAACATGGGCACAGGCACAAAGCACTCCTTGTACCGGAAATACATATAGTACAAATGCAGACTTCTTCCGTGCCTCGGCATCAGCTCAGAGCGGTGACGCCACTGCCTCCAAAAAGAAGGCGATCATTACAGCCCGTACCGCAATAACTAACCAGATCAAGGCAAAAGCAGAAATGGCTGCCAAGTCTCAAAATAAATTCGGTAATGCAGAATGGGAACAATTTTTAGATCTGATCCAAATGGTTACCCAGCAAGAGGCTGCTAACTTAAAAGTAATTTGTGAAAACAGCCGACAGAACGGTGGTAAATATAAAACAGACGTTGTAGTAGAATTGCCCAAAGCAGGAGTTCTGTCCACAATCATCAACCAAATAAAAAGTGATGATAAATTAAAAGGACTTTTTGAAGAAAGCAAGTTTAAGCAAGCGTTTTAAAACCATTTGAATCCATCAGAGGGGTCCATGTGGTTTGAACAGAAAAACCAATTACATCAACCTAATCTTGACAAATTTATGGAAAAGTTGTACGATTACCTTCCCCAGCAATTGGTTACTTTCATTCTAGTAACATTGTTCTCTTTACTCATCGGTTTATCCCAACGGAGAATCAGTCTGAGACGAGAAGGGGAAACTACGCTTTTCGGCACAGACCGGACTTTTACTTTTATCGGTATTTTGGGATATCTCCTCTATATACTTGACCCTAAGGAAATGCATTTATTTATGGGAGGCGGGATAATTTTAGGCATGTTACTGGGTATCAATTATTATGTCAAGCAATCCCAGTTTCACGTGTTTGGAGTGACAACAATCATCATCGCTCTTATCACCTATTGTATGGCTCCTATCATAAGTACACAGCCTTCCTGGTTTTATGTCATGATGGTAGTCACCGTGCTTCTTTTCACAGAAATGAAACACACCTTTACCGAACTTGTACAACGGATGCAAAATGATGAAATGATAACACTGGCAAAATTTTTGGCTATCAGCGGTATCATTTTGCCCATGTTACCCAAGGAACCTCTTATACCGGGTATCAATCTCACTCCATACACCATTTGGCTGGCTACTGTAGTCGTATCGGGCATCTCCTATTTATCCTACCTGCTGAAACAATATGTTTTCCGCGAATCAGGCACTCTAGTTTCGGGTATTATCGGTGGTCTGTATAGCAGCACCGCTACCATTTCCATCCTTGCCCGCAAATGTAAACGGATACAAACGCATGAAATACCGGAATATGTATCTGCCATGATGCTTGCTATCAGCATGATGTTCTTGCGTTTCATGATTTTGATCCTTATATTCAGCACTTCCATCTTTCTGGATATCTACCCCTATCTGCTCATCATGTCTGTAACCGCCGCCGGCATCGGTATATTCATCCATAAAAAGCATACTATAAAAGGCGAGCGCGAAGTTATTGAGGAGCCGGAAACGGAAAGTAATCCGCTGGAATTCAAAGTCGCTCTGATCTTTGCTTTATTATTCGTAGTATTTACATTTCTGACTCACTATACATTAATTTATGCAGGAACAGGAGGTTTGAGTATTCTCTCCATTGCAGCAGGATTAAGTGACATCACCCCTTTCATACTTAACCTGTTACAAGGCGGAAGCATTCCAGCAACTATCGTAGGAGCCTGCATCATGCAAGCTATCATCAGCAACATTGTGGTGAATATGTTCTATGCCATATTTTTTTCCTCCCGCAGAAAAGAAATACTGCCTTATGTATGGAAAGGATTCCTCACTGTCATTGGGATAAACGCTGTACTATTACTCATCTATTACTTCTAAATTATATTCTCATAAAAAAGCATATGCGGATAACAGGATTTAAATCCCTATCAGAAGAGTAGAATATAAGCCAATGAACTAATACTAATCACTGCCCAAAGAGCAACACCTTGAACCAGAGGTTTCATACCGACTTGCTTCAGTACATCCATAGACAAGGAAGCTCCAATAAAAAACATGGTAATAATCAATCCCTTACGTGCCAGTCCAGAAACGGCCTGCCCGAATTGAGGTACACCATCCAACACATAAGTATTCAGAACGATAGCTACAACGAAATAAAGGATAAACCAAGGAATGCTTACTTTCTTACCACTCCCCTTGAAAATAAAAGATGTAGCGAATGCCAAAGGAATAATCCAAAGGGCACGGGTCAGTTTAATTGTAGTCGCCACTTTCAACGCTTCTTCACCGTATGCCGCACCTGCACCCACCACAGAACTCGTATCATGAATAGCAATAGCTGCCCAAGTACCAAACTGTTGTTGATCTAACCCAAACGTATGACCTAACACCGGAAAAATGAACAAAGCGATAGCATTCAATACAAAGATAGTAGCCAAAGCCACAGACATCTCACTATCTTTAGCTTTCAATACAGGCCCCACAGCAGCAATAGCGCTCCCCCCACAAATTGCAGTACCTGAACTGATAAGGTAAGCCGTATCACGGTCTACCTTCAAAAGTTTACGCCCTATAAACATACCTATAATCATTGTACCGATTACAGAAATGATCGTAAATTCCATTCCTTCCTTGCCGGAAGCCAAAGAAGCCTGAAGATTCATACCGAACCCCAATCCCACTACAGAATATTGCAACAAATATTTAGAAACCTTTTTATTGAATTTAGGATGGGCCTGTCCGCAAACTAATGCAAATATCAACCCCAGAAATAAAGATACGGGTGGAGTGACCCACCGGGAAAATGGAGCCAATACCGGAATATAGTCCATCAATAAAAAGACCGTTAACGTGGAAAGCAAGCCTACATAAATAATTTTGTTGTTTTGCTGTAAAGCTGTTACTGAAATCATATATTTTACTTTTTAACATTATTTCTCTATTTCGAGGTGCAAAGGTAGTATATGTTTCAATAACAATCTAATCGTTTTTAATTATAGGTTATAACTTTTCCTTATAATGATTGGCAAACTGCATGAACAGAGTCGGAAGCCCTGTATCCTGCCCTTGCAATTGGACAAAATCAAATTCACGAAACATCACCAGGTCTTTTATATCCAATACTTTAAACTTTCCTGAATACAGTTCTTTATTAATAGACCGGATAGACAAAATCCCCATGCACTCACTATTTTCCAAAAATAATTTAATGCTTTCTGTACTCCCCAGGTGCATACGGATAGTAAGGTCCGATAACTTTATGTTGTGTTTATGCAAAGCGGTAATCAATACATCCAATGTTCCCGAACCTCTTTCACGAAGCACAAGAGGAACTTCTTTCAATTCATCCAAAGTTATCTCATCATAATCCATCCACTTACTACGAGTATGGACGATAGCCACCAGCTCATCTTGCAGAAAAGGAGTATATTTCAAATTAGGTTGCCGGGTATTGCCCTCTACCAATGCCAAATCTATGCGATGTTCTTGCAATGCCTTTTCCACCTCAGAGGAGTTCCCGCTGAAAAGTGATAAAGACACTTGCGGAAACTTCTCGATGAAACGAGCCAGCAAGGGAGGAAGCACATATTGGGCAATTGTAGTACTGGCTCCCAAGCGTAACTCACCGGTATGCTCATTACGTAATAAGTTCATCTCGTACTCCAAGCGTCCGTAATCTTCCAAAATTTTCTCACAATGTTCCAACAACAACCTGCCTGCATCAGTCAGCAAGATCTTGTTACCCATTCGCTCAAAAAGGCGCGTCTGGTACATCGTTTCCAATTCCTGAATATGCTTGGTTATAGCCGGCTGGCTGATAAACAGCTCCTGCGAAGCCTTTGTAAAGCTGAGATTTTTCGCAACACTACTGAATACTCTTAACCTGAAATCAGACATGTTTTTTAATGATTATAGTTCGTCTGCTTTAATTCCTAACGACTGTAAAACTGCGAATCCAAACATCTCCCACTGATAAGCCACTTCACAGGCTGGAGGATTCATGCCGAATACTGTCATTTTTTCTTTTCCGTCCACCTTATTTAATATAGCAGGAACTTTATCCCCATATTCTTCTTCGGCAGGGACAATAATTACCCGTTTCACCTCTTTTGCATCAACCACCACTCTCAAAGACTCTAGAAACAACTCTTCGCGACTAGCCATATCCGACGGTTCGAAAGAATAAAGTGCAAACTCTCCCAACTGGCTTTTGAAAGCCACGTTATTTAATTCCTTTTCCAAATCCGACGGCTGAAAAGCATCCATTTTCTTACTTTCCTCGTCATAAATAAATAATACCTGAACTGCATTCTCCCCCAAGGGTATTCCACTATCCAGTGACAGACATTCCAACAACACCGGCAAATCCGCTTTCGGCAACTTACGCCCCACCACGTCACCAAAATGTTTGGATAAATCACCCGCCACCCTATCTACATAGGCTACATCCACCAGAATTACAGTATCTGCAAACTTTATTTCATTTGTCATCTCGTTTTCATTTTATGATTTCGATGCTAAGATAGCAATTATCATCTGCCTGCAAAAAGAGTTATCTGCCTTTTTGTGTGCAATTCGGACTTTTTTTCATTTAAAAGCCGGAAAGCCTGTCATTTTGTCTTCTTATTTTACTTCATTAGCTTTCTTTTTCTTTTTGGCAAACTATTTGACGATTATCAAATGAAATCGCAAAAGCCACTGAACAAAGCAGTGACAGTTACGTTTTCAATAGGTATTTGAATAATATTTAGAAAGGAGATACAATATGAATTTTAACAACTTCACAATTAAATCACAGGAGGCAGTGCAACAAGCGGTGAACGTAACTCAAGCCCGCGGACAGCAAGCTATCGAGCCTGTGCATCTGTTGGCCGGAGTACTGAAAGTAGGTGAAAACGTCACCAACTTCATTTTCCAGAAATTGGGAATGAACGCCCAGCAGATCGCATTGGTCATCGACAAGCAAATTGACTCGCTGCCTAAGGTTTCGGGAGGAGAACCTTACCTTAGCCGTGAAAGCAACGAGATATTACAAAGAGCCGTACAGTATTCCAAAGAGATGGGTGACGAATTCGTTTCACTGGAAGCTATTATCCTGGCCTTATTGAATGTAAAGAGTACTGTCGCTACCATATTGAAAGACGCGGGAATGACAGACAAAGAGCTGCGCTCCGCTATAGCAGAACTACGTAAAGGTGAAAAAGTAACTTCACAATCCAGTGAAGACACTTATCAATCCTTAAGCAAATATGCCATTAATTTGAATGAGGCTGCCCGCAGCGGAAAACTTGATCCGGTTATCGGGCGTGATGAAGAAATACGTAGAGTATTACAAATATTAAGCCGCCGTACCAAGAATAATCCGATTTTAATTGGTGAGCCGGGTACTGGTAAGACCGCCATTGTTGAAGGTTTGGCACACCGTATCATCCGAGGTGATGTACCCGACAATTTGAAGAACAAACAAATCTTCTCATTGGATATGGGCGCACTGGTTGCTGGAGCCAAATACAAAGGTGAATTTGAGGAACGTCTGAAATCTGTTGTCAATGAAGTGGTCAAAGCCGAAGGCAGCATCATCCTGTTTATCGATGAAATCCATACCTTGGTCGGAGCCGGTAAAGGTGAAGGTGCCATGGATGCCGCCAATATATTGAAACCCGCCTTGGCCCGTGGTGAGCTCCGCAGCATCGGAGCCACTACTTTGGACGAATATCAGAAATACTTCGAAAAGGACAAGGCATTGGAACGCCGGTTCCAAACTGTTATGGTAGCCGAACCGGACACGCTGAGCACCATCTCTATTCTTCGTGGATTGAAAGAACGTTACGAAAACCATCACAAGGTACGTATCAAAGATGAAGCCATCATTGCCGCTGTAGAATTGAGTAACCGGTACATTACCGAACGTTTCCTTCCGGACAAGGCTATTGATCTGATGGATGAAGCTGCTGCCAAATTGCGTATGGAACGTGACTCTGTGCCTGAAGAACTAGATGAAATCTCACGTCACCTGAAACAACTGGAAATTGAACGTGAGGCCATCAAACGTGAAAAAGACGAGTCCAAATTACAACAGCTGAATAAAGAGATTGCCGAACTGAAAGAACAGGAAACCTCTTACAAAGCCAAATGGCAGAGTGAAAAGGAACTGGTCAACAAGATTCAGCAAAACAAGCAGGAAATAGAACAATTGAAATTTGAAGCCGAGAAAGCGGAACGTGAGGGAGATTACGGTAAAGTGGCCGAAATCCGTTATGGAAAATTACAGGCTTTAGAGAACGAGATTAAGGATATCCAAGAAGACCTGAAACACAAGCAGGGTGACAGTGCCATGATAAAGGAAGAAGTTACCGCTGAGGACATTGCCGATGTTGTTTCACGGTGGACAGGGATACCTGTTAACAAGATGCTGCAAAGCGAACGTGACAAATTGCTTCATCTGGAGCAAGAATTACATTTGCGTGTGGTAGGTCAGGATGAAGCCATAGCAGCCGTATCCGATGCCGTACGCCGTAGCCGTGCCGGATTACAGGATCCGAAACGTCCGATAGGTTCATTCATCTTCCTGGGTACTACCGGTGTAGGTAAGACAGAACTTGCCAAAGCATTGGCCGACTACCTGTTTGATGACGAGAGTCTGATGACGCGTATCGACATGAGCGAATACCAGGAGCGTCACAGCGTGTCGCGTCTGGTCGGTGCGCCTCCGGGATATGTCGGTTACGACGAGGGCGGACAACTGACCGAGGCCGTGCGGCGCAAGCCTTATTCGGTCGTGCTGCTCGATGAGATCGAGAAGGCGCATCCCGACGTGTTCAACATCCTGTTGCAGGTGCTCGACGACGGACGGCTTACCGATAACAAGGGGCGTACGGTCGATTTCCGCAATACGATTATCATCATGACCTCCAACATGGGGGCACAGGTTATCCAGGAGAATTTCGCTCCGGCTTTCGACGGCAATAAAATTTCGCCGGAAGTGGTTGAAAAGACGCGTCTGGAGGTGATCGAGCAGTTGAAGATGCAGCTCAAGCCCGAGTTCCTGAACCGTATCGACGAGATCGTGATGTTCGAGCCGCTGACGCACGAAGACATCGGGCGGATCGTCGATATTCAGATGAATATAGTCCGCAAGCTGCTGAAGGAAAACAACATCGAGCTCGACTATACGAAGAAGGCGAAAGAGTGGATCGCCCGCATAGGTTACGATCCGTTGTACGGTGCACGTCCCGTCAAGCGTACGATTCAGCGTTACGTGGTGAACGATCTGTCGAAGCGGATTTTGGCGGGCGATGTCAATCGCGAGCATCCGATCGTCATCGATGCCGACGCCGATGGCCTGACCTTCAAAAACTAAAGGCGAAGCGCTTTTGTCGGGTAGAGATACTCGTATTCGTGAAAAATCCCCGCTGTTTTTACAGCGGGGATTTTTTTATGGGACAAGTCGGTTTAACGCACCGAAAATCCTTCGTCGGCTTTCATCGGCACCGGTTTGTCGCGGTAGAAGCCGCTTTCGAGCTTGTCGCGGATGGCTTTGAACGCCTCGATCGTGAACTTCACGTCGTCGAGCGTGTGGGCTGCCGTCGGGATCAGGCGCAGGATGATTTCGCCCTTCGGGATCACCGGATAGACCACTACCGAGCAGAAGAGATTGTGTTTCTCGCGCAGATCGACGATCAGGTTGGTCGCTTCGGGGATGCCGCCTTTCATATAGACGGGAGTTACGGGCGACTGGGTTACACCGATCTCGAATCCGTTCTCCTTCAGTCCGCCTTGCAGGGCACGGGTGATTTCCCAGAGCTTCTCCTGGTATTCGGGGTGCTTGCGGATCAGATCCAGACGCTTCAGCGCGCCGATGACCATCGGCATCGGGAGCGACTTGGCGTAGAGCTGCGAACGCATGTTGTAGCGCAGCAGGTTGATAAGCCAGCGGGGACCGCAGACGAAAGCTCCGATGCCGGCCATCGATTTGGCGAAGGTGTTGAACAGCACATCCACACCGTCCACGACGCCGAAGTGAGCGGCCGTACCCCGTCCATGGGGCCCCATCGTGCCGAAGCCGTGGGCGTCATCGACCAGCAGACGGAAGTTGAAATCTTTCTTCATCGCCACGATCTCGTCCAGTTTGCCCAGGTCGCCCTTCATGCCGAATACGCCTTCGGTGATGACGAGTACGCCGCCGTTCTGCTGCTCCGCCAGTTCCGTGGCGTGTTTGAGTTGCAGGCGCAGCGACGCCATGTCGTTATGGCCGTATACGAAACGCTTGCCCTTGTGCATGCGCAGGCCGTCGATGATGCAAGCGTGTGCCTCGGCGTCATAGACCACCACGTCGCGCGGGGTGAGCAGGCAGTCGATGATCGAGATCATGCCCTGGTAGCCGAAGTTCAGCAGGAAGGCGTCGGGTTTGCCGACGAACTCTGCCAGTTCGCGCTCCAACTGTTCGTGGTATTTGGTCTGACCACTCATCATGCGGGCGCCTGTCTCTT
>ENA-OZRO01000697-OZRO01000697.1-human-gut-metagenome-genome-assembly--contig:-NODE-697-length-11580-cov-4.357831_pt1 | contig 11580 bp, 6 predicted proteins | sample MGYA00243267_ERZ653941 | MGnify/ENA primary metagenome ERZ653941 (study PRJEB26926, sample SAMN06164615) | human gut metagenome | biome: ENVO:00009003; feature: ENVO:2100002; material: ENVO:00002003... | reverse complement strand
GGGGAGAGGAGGAAACGGGGAGTGGTAGCGATGAAGTGAGGAATAGAAAAAAAATAAAAACGGTTTCTTACATTTTTTTAATTTCACAATTCCGGTCGAAAATGTTATCTTTGTTTCTCTTAAACAGGATTATTCATACGAATATAAAAGAAATATATCGTGGCCAAAGAAATTGTCGAAACTCCGCTGATGAAACAGTATATCGAGATGAAAGCCAAGCATCCCGATGCGATATTGCTTTTCAGGGTGGGGGACTTTTATGAAACGTTTTCGGACGATGCTTTGGTGGCATCGGAAATATTGGGGATTACATTGACTCGCCGGGCAAATGGCGCCGCCCAGTATGTGGAGTTGGCCGGTTTTCCCCATCATGCTCTCGATACTTACCTTCCCAAATTGGTGCGTGCCGGAAAACGGGTGGCTATTTGCGAACAGCTGGAAGACCCGAAACTGACAAAAAAATTGGTCAAGCGCGGTATTACGGAATTGGTAACACCGGGTGTGTCGATTAACGACAATATTCTCGATCACCGAGAGAATAATTTCTTGGCGGGTGTTCATTTCGGGAAAGGTAACAAAGTGGGTGTGGCTTTTCTCGATATATCGACAGGTGAGTTCTTGACCGCCGAGGGAGATTTCGACTATGTGGACAAGCTGTTGGGCAATTTCTCTCCGAAAGAGGTGCTGTTCGAGCGTACGAAACGGAAATTGTTCGAAGAGCATTTCGGTTCCCGTTTTTTTACTTTCGAGTTGGACGATTGGGTTTATACCGAGGATGCCGCTTCGGATCGCTTATTACGTCACTTCGAGACGAAAAACCTCAAAGGTTTCGGAATTCACAATATGCCCAACGCCATTATCGCCGCGGGGTCTCTGCTTCATTATTTGGATATTACACAGCATACGCAGATTTCGCACATTACATCGCTGTCTCGTATCGAGGAGGAGCGATATGTGCGATTGGATAAATTCACGGTGCGGAGTCTCGAATTGCTTTCTCCGATGAACGAAGGGGGAAAGAGCCTGCTCGACGTGATAGACCGGACTGTCACCCCGATGGGGGCACGTATGCTCAAACGGTGGGTTGTCTTTCCGTTGAAAGATGTGAAGCCTATCGAGGATCGGTTGAACGGAGTGGAGTTCTTTTTCCGCCACCCCGAAGTTAGGGAGGTTATCGATCCGCAACTCGATACGATAGGCGATATGGAACGCCTCATTTCGAAAGTAGCGGTGGGGCGTATTTCGCCTCGCGAGGTGGTTCAGTTGAAGGTGGCATTGTCGGCGATAGAGCCTATCAAGGCTGTTTGCGAGCAGAGCGATGAACCTGTATTGCAACGTATCGGGGAGCAACTGAATTGCTGTACGATCATCAGGGACCGAATCGAGCATGAAATTAATCCCGATGCGCCCAATTTGGTGAATCGGGGAGGAATTATCCGCAAGGGGGTGAACGACGAACTCGACGAGTTGCGAGAAATTTCCTATTCGGGGAAAGACTATTTGTTGCACGTGCAGCAGCGCGAGAGTGAGAAAACGGGTATTCCCAGCTTGAAAATCGGGTATAACAACGTATTCGGGTATTACATCGAAGTGCGCAATACTCACAAGGACAAGGTTCCTTCCGATTGGATCAGAAAGCAGACGTTGGTGAGCGCAGAGCGTTATATCACCCAAGAGTTGAAAGAATACGAGGAGAAGATTTTGGGGGCAGAAGAGAAGATTCTTTCATTGGAAACGCAGTTGTTCAATGATTTGATTCTTGCATTGACGGAGTATATTCCTGCCATACAACTCGATTCCAATCTCATTGCGCGGCTCGACTGCTTGTTGTCGTTCGTGAAGTCGGCCGTGGAAAACCGGTATATTCGTCCCGAAGTAAACGATTCGCTGGTTATCGACATCAAGGAAGGACGTCACCCGGTTATCGAGAAACAGTTGCCGCCGGGCGAACCCTATATCAGCAACAGTGTCGAGCTCGACAACGACAAGCAGCAAATCATGATGATAACGGGACCCAACATGGCCGGTAAATCGGCGTTGTTGCGCCAGACCGCTTTGATTGTTCTGATGGCTCAGATAGGAAGTTTCGTTCCGGCCGAGGCCGCTAAGATAGGTATTGTAGACAAGATTTTCACTCGTGTGGGGGCATCGGACAATATCTCGCTCGGCGAATCTACCTTTATGGTCGAGATGACCGAGGCCGCCGATATTCTCAACAATCTGTCGGAGCGGAGTTTGATTCTGTTCGACGAGTTGGGACGGGGAACGAGTACTTACGACGGTATATCTATCGCGTGGGCTATTGTCGAGCACATACACGAACACCCCAAAGCTCGTGCCAAAACATTGTTCGCTACCCATTATCACGAGCTGAACGAAATGGAACGTACTTATAAACGCATTGTCAATTATAACGTTTCGGTAAAAGAGGTCGACAACAAGGTGATATTCTTGCGGAAATTGGTACGCGGCGGGAGCGAACACAGTTTCGGTATCCATGTGGCGAAGCTGGCCGGTATGCCCCAGAGCATCGTCAAGCGGGCCAACCAGATATTGAAACAGTTGGAGTCGGAGAACCGTCAGAACGGTATCGCCAAGCCTACCGCCGAAATCGCTTCGTCGAGAGGTGGCATGCAGTTGAGTTTTTTCCAACTGGACGACCCTGTGCTTTCACAGGTTCGGGACGAAATTTTACAGGTCGATATCAATAACCTTACACCGGTAGAAGCATTGAATAAACTGAACGAAATACGAAAAATAATCACCGGGAAATAGAACGGTTTGTTTATGATGAAGAGAAGCGATTTTGAAATTATGGCGCCGGTGGGTTCGTACGATTCTTTGACGGCGGCCATACAGGGAGGGGCCGATTCGGTATATTTCGGTATCGAGGGGCTGAATATGCGAGCCCGTTCGTCGAATAATTTTACGATAGACGATTTACACGAGATCGTGCGTATTTGTAACGAGCATCACATAAAGAGTTATCTGACGGTCAATACCGTTATCTACGACGAAGATATACCTCTGTTACATCGTATTATCGATGCGGCGAAGGAGGCCGGGCTCTCGGCTATTATCGCCAGCGATGTGGCGGCTATGACCTATGCCCGCGAGATAGGGGTAGAGGTGCATTTGTCGACCCAGCTGAATATTTCCAATACCGAGGCGTTGCGATTCTATGCCCGTTTTGCCGATGTGGTGGTACTGGCTCGGGAGTTGAATATGGAACAGGTAGCCCGTATTCACGAAGCCATTTTGCGGGATCGTATCGTGGGGCCGGGCGGAGAACCGGTACGTATCGAGATGTTCTGTCACGGGGCATTGTGCATGGCTGTGTCCGGCAAATGCTATTTGAGTCTTCACGAAATGAATGCTTCGGCGAATCGAGGGGCTTGTATGCAGATTTGTCGCCGTTCATACGAAGTGAAAGACAAGGAGACCGGTAACGAGTTGGAAGTGGATAACGCTTACATCATGTCGCCGAAGGACTTGAAAACGATACATTTCCTGAACAAACTGATCGATTCGGGGGTGCGGGTATTTAAAATCGAGGGTCGTGCAAGGGGACCGGAATATGTGCGTACGGTCGTTTCGTGTTACAACGAGGCCATCGAGTCTTATTTGAACGACGACTTTACCGACGAGAAGGTCGCACAGTGGGACGAACGGCTCGCTACCGTCTTTAATCGAGGGTTTTGGAACGGATATTATTTGGGTCAGCGCTTGGGCGAATGGACTCACAATTATGGCTCGGGAGCCACGAAACGAAAGATATATATAGGCAAGGGCGTGAAGTATTTTTCCAACCTCGGTGTGGCCGAATTTCTCATGGAGAGCGGTTCGTTGAGCGTGGGAGACGAGATACTCGTCACCGGCCCGACGACCGGTGCGCTTATCCGCAAGGTGGAGGAGATACGAGTCGATTTGAAACCGGTACAAAAGACGGTAAAAGGCGAGCGGTTCTCGATGCGTATCGATGAGAAGATACGACCGTCGGATAAATTATTTAAATGGGTGGATAGTTCGGAACTTAATACAAAATAAAGATGTTCATGAAACGGGCGATAGTTATACTTTGTGGAATCGTATGCACCGGACAGCTTTTGGCCGCCAAGCCGGGAATCCCGGCTTATAACGATGACAGGGCTTTGATAGATAGGGGAATCTTTCTCTTTCAAGAGAAGAACTACGCGGGTTGTGCCGATGTGATGAAAGAGGCTTGTGAAGGCGATTTGTCGCCTGAGCAGCGGGAAACGGCCGACTGGTATATCGCTCTTTCGGAAGCCCGCAATTATTCGCCGCAGGCTGTACGGCGGTTAACGGATTTTTTGCGAAATTATCCGGATTCTAAACATACTTTGCAGGCTCGGTTGGCATTGGCCGATTATTATTACGACAGCCAAGATTATGCAAAAGCCTTGAAAACCTATCAGACGGTAAATGTGAGTCTGTTGACCGGCGACGAGGAGGACCGGTGGGGATATCGCACGGCATGTTCTTTGTTGAAGACCGGTAATCCCGATGCGGCGAAACCGCTGTTTCAGCTTCTAATCGGGAAAGAGAGATTTCGGACAGGAGCCACGTTCTACCTTTCGTATATACAGATGAACGAGGGAGACGATAGAGCCGCTTTAAGCGGATTTTCGAAAGTGGCGGACGACAGGAGTTTCGGCTATGCCGCACGGCTGCACATGTTGCAGATTTATTTCGGGCAAAAACGTTTCGCACAGGTATTGTCCGAGGGTAAAGCGTTGTTGTCCCGTCCGTCTTCCGATGCCGACTTATACACCGAGCTTCTTCGGTTGCTCGGCGAAAGCGCTTATCAAGAAGGTGGCGATGAAGCGGCGACGGAATATTTGGAAAGGTATTTGCAACGATGTCGCAAACCCGAACGCTCTTCTCTTTATGTCATGGGTGTCATGGCCTATCGCCGGGGAGAAGATGGCGAGGCGATCGATTATTTGGGGCGTGTGACCGGCGTGGACGATGCTCTTTCTCAAAATGCTTATCTTTATATCGGGCAAGCCTATTTGCGAGCGGGAGATAAAAATAATGCCCGCATGGCGTTCGAGATGGCTTCACAAGGAAATTACGACCGTCAGGTTCGGGAAACGGCGCTTTACAACTATGCGCTCTGCCTGTATGATCGCACGGCTTCGCCTTTCGATAACTCGGTGGGTGTGTTCGAACGTTTCTTGAACGAGTTTCCCGGTTCTCGCTATGCCGACAAGATTAACGACTATTTGGTAGAGGTTTACATGACGACCCGTAATTATCGGTCGGCACTGGCGTCTATCGATAAAATACGGAAGCCCGACGGGAAAATACTCGCCGCCAAGCAGCGCATTCTTTTCCAGTTGGGGACAGAGGCTTTCACCAATGCCCGTATCGCTGATGCCGAAAGTTTGTTTAGCCGGGCGATCGCTGTGGGAAACTATGATACCGATATACGGGGTAAGGCTGCGTTTTGGCTCGCCGAGTGCCAATATCGTCGGGAACAATACGATATCGCTGCCCGGAATTATTCGGCATATCTTTCTTCCAGCAAGGACAAGCGGAGCGAAATGTATTCGCTGGCTTGGTACGATTGGGCCTACTGTCAGTTCAAACAACATAACTTCTCGCAAGCCCTCGACGGTTTTTCCCGGTATGTCTCTGTACAGACCGGAGGAAATCGAAGCATGCTTGCCGATGCCTATTCCCGGATAGGCGATTGCTATTATTACGCCCGTCGGTTCGCCGATGCTGAGCAGTATTATGCCCGGGCCCAAGAGACCGATGTCGCGAACGGAGATTATGCCCTTTTTCAAAAAGCTTTCATGGCGGGATTGCAGAGGAATCACGAACGCAAAATAGAGTTGTTGGACAAATTGATTGTAGATTATCCCCGTTCGGGGTATCTGGCGAACGCATGGTTCGAAAAGGGACAGGCTTATACGATATTGAATAGGAATAACGATGCTATCGTATGTTACAAACAGTTAATCGCCGATTATCCCCAGAGCGCGATTGCCCGCAAGGGAGGTTTGCAGTTGGGTATGGTCTATTTCAATAACGGGCAGACAGACGAATCGGTGGCTGCTTACCAGCAAGTGATAGAGCGTTATCCGACCAGCGAGGAGGCTCGCATAGCGGTCGCCGACCTCAAATCGGTATATGTAGAGAAAGATGCAATCGATGCCTACGCTAACTATCTGAACAGCGTGGGACGGTCGGAACAGGCCCCTGTGAGCGAATTGGATTCTTTGTCGTATATGGCAGCCGAGCGCACTTATATGACGGGGAAAGGTATCGCTTCGTTGGAGAAGTATGTACGAAATTATCCGTCGGGCGCGTTTTTGATTCCGGCTAATTACTATATCGGGAAAGCATCGTTTGCAGCGAAAGACTACGACAAAGCTCTTCCGGCGTTCGACTATGTGGTGACGAACAGTCCCGACGGCGAGTTTGCCGAAGAAGCATTGGCCCGCAAGTGCGAGATACTTTATTTGAAAGCTCGTTATGACGAGGCTTTTGCCGGATTCAAGGAGTTGGAAAAGAAAGCGACTGTCGGAGAGAACAAACAGGCCGCCCGGTTGGGTATGCTTCGTATTGCCCGAAATAAGCGGCAATATGGCGAGGTGGTAACAGTTGCCGACAAGTTGTTGAGCGAAAGCAAACTTTCTCCCGATTTGCGGCAAGAGATTTTGTTTGCTCGTGCCGATGCCTATTTCCATACGGGAAAGGGAGAAAATGCGGCCGATGACTGGCGGGAGCTTTCGAAAGATACCCGTTCGATTTACGGGGCGCAAAGTGCCTATTTATTGGCCCAATATCAATTCGACAATAAAGCGATCGATACGGCTGAAAAGACGCTGAATACTTTTATCGACAAAGGTACTCCCCACAATTATTGGTTGGCTCGGGCATTCTTGCTCATGGCCAACATTTATGAAAAACGGGGCGAGACTTTCCAAGCCCGTCAATATTTGCAAAGTTTGCGGAATAACTATCCGGCTAGCGACGACGATATTATTTCCCGGATAGACAAGAAATTGAGCGAACTGGGACAAACAGAGTAGTTGAACGATACAATATGTATGGCTTATGAAACGGTTTTCTTTTTTAATCATATCGGTTTTCCCATTCTTCCTGTCGGCACAGGTACGTTCCGATTCGTTGCGGCGGGAAGTAACCATAGAAAAAGATTTTACACCTATCGTGCGCGATGCGTCTAAAATCAATACATTGCCCGAAGTGGAAGCACCGACGGTAACCAAACAATCTATACGGTATAGCGACTGGACGGTTCCGGCTCCCCTCGAACCTTGCGCTGTCTTGTTGGCTCCCGGCGGTTTCGGAGAAAAAACCGAAGAAAACCAATCGAGGGGATACGTGGATTTCGGGATAGGCAATTACCTGAATATGGTCGGGAATGCCGGTTATCGTATTTTGCAGAATGACAAAGACAAGTTGGGTGTGTGGTTGCAACATCGCTCTACTTGCGGAACGGTGGATTACAATCAATCGTTAACGGAGGACTATCCCGACTCGAAGAAGATGCACCGGCTCGAAGAGCGAGTGGTCGCCAATTATCTTCACTCCTTCGGGAAGCTGGATTTGGGAATAAGCGGCGGTTATCGTTACGACTCCTTCAACTATTACGGATTGCGATACTCCGGTTTGACGGGAATATCTTCGCCTAACCAAGAGATAAACCGGTTCTTCTTGAAAAGCCATATAGCCTCGACTGCCGGAGAGTCGGACCTACTTTATAAAGTTTCATTGGCATATTACCGGTACGGGTATCACCGGGGATATTTACAAGGTGAAAAAGGGGCTGCCGAGAATTTAGTAAATGCAGACTTTACACTGTCTGCGCCGATCGACAGACGTAGCTCTATTTCTTTGGACGGTTCTTTCGATTATGTGGGTTACAGCCGGTTGCAGTCGGCAGCGAATTACGGTATGATTTCATTGAATCCCCGGTATGACTGGCGGAATGAACACGTGGCTTTTGCTGTGGGTGTCAAGGCCGATGTTTCTTTCAACAACGGAACTATTTTGCGATTCTCTCCCGATGTGCGATTCGATTGGACGATAGTTCCCGATGTACAGTTTTATACGGCTTTTACGGGCGGGAAGAAACTGAATACGTGGCGAAGTGTTTCGGCCTATACGCTCTACTTCAATCCGTCGGCACAGGTAGATAATACGTATGTGCCGTTGGATGCCTCATTGGGAATACGCATTAACGCATTGCCCGGATTTTCCGTAGGGCTTTCGGGCGGTTATGAAATTTGTAAAAAGGCGTTGTTCCTTTTACCCGAAGATTTGGACGGAAAGTTTACAGGTGTGTCGCGTTTTTGGGGTATCGATGCCAATGCTTTGAAAGCAGAGCTCGATGTATCTTATCGTTACGGTACGAAATTGGAGGCTTCGGCGAAGGTCGGGTATCACCGATGGAAGACCGCCGATGGGGGGGAGACGATTTCGTATAACCGTCCGCAGTGGGAAGGAGGAGTGAATATCCGTTATATGCCTGTTCGCCCGTTCACGCTCGAAGCCGGATATGAGTTTGCTGCGGGTCGGGAGTATTCAAATCTCGGAAAGCTCTCCGATATACATCTCGTTCACTTGAAAGCCTCGTATGCTTTCACTTCTTGGTTTTCGCTTTACGGACTTACCGACAATGTGCTGAACCGGAAATACGATATTCTTTACGGTATGCCGGCACAAGGCATCAATTTCATGTTCGGGGTCGATTTGAAATTTTGAGGGTAAGAGGTCTGTTCTCGACATTTTTAACCCTTCCATCACTATGTGTGCCACCTCCCCTATATGACTAACGCCACCCCCCGCAATACTACGGGACGCGGCAGGGGAGAAGAAGGATTTAACCTCTCCCACCGTGTCGGGAGTACTCATGGGACGAGTGGGTAGTTTAAAAACAGGATTTATCTCGTCAGCTTTTTCGGAGGGGGGAGTATAGGAGAAAGGCGTTGGGGAAGAAATGCGACAAAAACTCTACATGGTAGGATCGATTCGAAATGTGTGCGATATACATTATTTAATAAAAAAGTAGAAAAAAGCTCTGTATTACAATCTGTTTTTCTAATTTTGCGCAAAATTTGAACGAACATTGCGCATATGGCAAAAAATTTGGTAATCGTAGAGTCTCCGGCAAAGGCTAAAACCATTGAGAAGTTTTTGGGAAAGGATTTTGAAGTCCTTTCGAGCTACGGACATATCCGTGATCTCAAAAAAAAGGATTTCAGTGTGGATATCGAGCATAACTATAAACCTATTTATGAAATCCCTGCCGACAAAAAAAAGTTGGTGGAAACGCTGAAACAGGAGGCAGACAAAGCGGATATGGTTTGGCTGGCTTCCGATGAGGACCGCGAGGGAGAGGCTATCGCATGGCACTTGTTCGAAGTGTTGAAATTGAAACCGGAGAAAACGAAACGGATTGTATTCCATGAGATTACCAAAGATGCCATACTCCATGCCATTGAGAATCCCCGGGATATAGATTTGAATCGGGTAGATGCCCAGCAGGCTCGCAGGGTACTCGACCGTATCGTGGGATTCGAACTTTCGCCTGTTCTGTGGAAAAAGGTGAAGCCCGCTTTGTCGGCCGGTCGTGTACAATCGGTCGCAGTGCGCTTGATTGTAGAACGGGAGCGAGAAATCTCGGCGTTCAAGCCCGAAGCAGCCTATCGGGTGATCGGGGAATTTTTGTTACCCGGAGGGGAATTGTTGAAGGCCGAATTGAGCCAACGATTGAAAACCGAAGACGAGGCGAAGGCTTTGCTCGAAGCCTGCAAGACCGCACAGTTCTCTATCGGGGACGTGACGGTGAAACCTGCAAAGAAATCGCCTGCGGCTCCGTTCACCACTTCCACATTGCAACAGGAAGCAGCCCGGAAATTGGGTTTCTCCGTGGCTCAAACCATGATGGTAGCTCAACGGCTTTATGAGGCAGGACATATCACCTATATGCGTACCGACTCGGTGAATTTGTCATCGCTGGCTATAAATACGACCAAAGACGAGATTGTAAAAACTTTGGGCGAGAGATATCTGCATATTCGAAATTACCATACGCATACCAAAGGAGCACAGGAAGCGCACGAGGCAATACGTCCCACGTACATCAGCCATCACGAAATCAATGCTTCCTCTCAGGAAAAACGATTATATGAATTGATTTGGAAACGTACGATCGCTTCTCAAATGAGCGATGCCGAGTTGGAAAAGACGACTGCGACCATCTCCGTTTCGGGAAGGAAAGAACACTTCGTCGCCGTGGGCGAGGTCTTGAAATTCGACGGTTTCCTGAAAGTGTATATGGAGTCTACCGATGACGAAAGCGATGCAGAAGGAAACGACAAGATGTTACCTGCATTGGCGAAAGGCGATGTGCTGGCATTGTCGTCGGTCACGGCAACGGAACGTTTCTCGCAAGCTCCCGCCCGCTATACCGAGGCCAGTCTGGTTCGTAAATTGGAAGAGCTGGGTATCGGTCGGCCTTCTACCTATGCACCAACCATTTCGACCATACAGCAACGCGAATATGTCGAGAAGGGCGATCGGAAAGGAACGGAGCGGAAATATCGTATGTTGACACTGCACGATGGGAAAATCGAATCGGGAGAGAAAACCGAGCTCACAGGAGCCGATAAAGGCAAACTGCTCCCCACCGATATAGGAGTTGTCGTCAACGATTTCTTGACGGAGTATTTCCCCGATATTCTCAATTATAACTTTACGGCGAATGTCGAGCAGCAATTCGACGATATTGCCGAGGGAAAAACCGTGTGGAACGACGAGATAGATCATTTTTACAAACTCTTTCACCCGGTGGAGAGAGCGCTCTCGCTTTGCGGTTGGAGCATAAAGTGGGCGAACGGGTATTGGGTACAGACCCGAAAAGCGGCCGTCCCGTATCGGTGAAGATAGGCCGTTTCGGTCCGTTGGTACAAATCGGTACGCCCGAAGATACGGAGAAACCGTTGTTTGCCTCGTTGCTCAAAGGACAATCGATGAGCACGATTACATTGGAGGAAGCTTTGAAACTGTTCGATTTGCCCCGAACCTTAGGCGATTTCGAAGGTAAAACCGTTGTCGTGGGTATCGGCCGTTTCGGTCCGTATATTCGTCACGACGGCAAATATGTATCGTTGCCCAAAGAGTTCACCCCGCAGGGTGTTTCGTTAGAGGATGCGATAATATTGATTCAGCAAAAGCGTGAGCAGGAAAGTCAACGCCTTATCAAGAAGTTCGATGAAGATGATGAACTCGAACTGCTTAACGGTCGTTTCGGTCCGTATATCGCTTATAAAAAGAAGAATTATAAATTACCCAAAGGTTCCGAACCGGCATCGCTCACGTTCGCCGATTGTATGAAGATTGTCGAGGATGCCGACAAGGCTCCTGCCAAAAAGAAACCGGCCCGGAAAAAGACGACGAAATAAAAGAGATCCAATGGAATATTGCGGGGTATGCTCAAAAGTTAAATACTTTTGGGCATACTTTTTTTAGAAGCTGTTTTAAATTTATTGAGAAATAATATTATCATTGCAAGCAGGTATG
>ENA-OZRO01000669-OZRO01000669.1-human-gut-metagenome-genome-assembly--contig:-NODE-669-length-12014-cov-6.433147_pt1 | contig 12014 bp, 11 predicted proteins | sample MGYA00243267_ERZ653941 | MGnify/ENA primary metagenome ERZ653941 (study PRJEB26926, sample SAMN06164615) | human gut metagenome | biome: ENVO:00009003; feature: ENVO:2100002; material: ENVO:00002003... | reverse complement strand
ATAAGTGTCTTTAAGTTCTCAAGCGGCTGTGTTACTGCGGAAGTACCTGTACCTGTTGCAAAACAAGTAGTGCTCATAAGCATTGCTCCCATAAGTGCCCCAGATAATGCCGGAACGAACCTCTTCTTAAAGTGAATGAATCTGTTCTTCATGCCTTTCTCCTCCATCTGATTGTTGTTAGTTGTAATAATCTGTTCTTTTCTCATGTTGTTTGTCTCCTTTTTGATAAAAAAATAAGCCAGCAGGGATAATCCCCTAACTGGCTGTTAAAAGTAACTCTATATGATCAGGCAATGCCTGTTGTAATGATTAAATCGGGCTTTCCCCGATGTGTTTAGCTGTGACCACATCCTTTCAAGGTGCAAAAAAGCACCTTAACCATATTGGCTAAAGTGCTTGTATTAGTTTGATATTAAATTGTTGTGAGTCAGACAAACTGGAAATTGGCTATTTCGTTGCAACAATACTTATCCAATGATTTTTTGTATTTGAATACGTTTTTATCTCTGTAAAACCTGCTTCTTTCAAAGCAGCAATGAGTTGATCAGATGTGTAAATCTTCATACCATCAATCAACTTTGTCCATTTTTCATCTGCGTCATTCGTTCCGTCAGATTCGTTACAAATCAGGAATGTCCCTCCGTTTTTCAGAACTCGATTTACCTCAAAAAAACATTTTTTCAATCCCGGCCAGAAGTAAACTGTCTCAAAAGCAGAAACATAATCAAAAACCGCATCAGGAAAAGGGATAGCAGATACATCACCTTGAACCACGCAACATTTCCCTTGTTTAATGGCGGCGGCGTTCAGTTTTTGAGATTCTGCCACACTGACCTTCGAATAATCCATTCCTGTCACATGTCCATTTCCGCATTTGCCCAACCAGGCTACAATATTTGCACCGCCTCCGCAACCAACATCCAGTACCGCAGCGTCCGGATTCACTGAGATATTTGAGAATCCCCATTGTGATAACTTGGCGTGACCGATGTTCATCATCTTCGTCATCAATTTTCCACCGAAGCCTTGTGGCTTACGAGTATTTTCAAAGAAGTTCATTGCATTATTTCTCCTCTTTAAATTCCGATTGAACTAAAACACATTCTTTTTACATAGGCACAGTATACCACATTTCCTGTGCCTATGCGATATCATTTACTGCTTCTTTCGATATGAACTCATCTTCTCCACAGTAACCTCAGGATAGAAGTAAGTAAGAATCGTTGCTTTCGGAACTCCTGCGGCAAGTGCTTTCTTCACTTCCTCTTTCTGCTCTGGTGTATACGACCAGTGCAGCATTCGATTTGTGATGGTATCCTCCCATTTAGGCTTTTCCCTCTCAGGATTCCTCACAGGCTTAGCTCCAGCACTTTTATGTCCTAATCTTCTCTGAACATATATTATATCTGCGCCCTGTTCAACAAGCATGGTTCCATGTGTGTGCCTTAAACTATACGTATCATAATCCGTTATTCCCAGCTGCATGTGCACAATCCTTGAAACATGCTGCATAGTACGCGAACTTACATATGAACCATCTTCACGCCTGCATACAAAATTTACTTCATGCTCTGTACAGGTCTCACCTATTCTGTTTTGCGGAAAAACTGTGTTTCTTCTTAATATTTCATCCGTCACCTTAAAATCTGAATAATAATGTGAATAGTACTCGTCATAATATTCACATGCCCTCTGTTGCTTTTCATATTCTTCTTTTAAAATATCGAGTAGTGTATCGTCTATATCAATCGTTCTATATGATTTATACTTTGGCTCACAGAAATACCAATATCCATTTGACTCCGATGTTCCATTAGTCCTCTTTTTTTCTTCTTCAGTTCTCTTACCAGCATACCACTGTACCTGTCTATTAACTGTTATAGTCTTATTCACAAAATCAATATCATCCCATATCAGCCCAAACACCTCACCCGGTCTCATTCCTGTATGATAAGCTATCTTTAAAGGAATAAAACTGCTCGTACCCTTTGGAAATCTCTCAAATATCTTATCTACCTGATCTTTTTCAAGGAAAATATGCTGCTTAAATCTAGTAGGTCTATCCGGCTGTTTATTCTTTGGGATAACAAGGTTAACTGCCGGTGACGCAGGTATATAATTTCTGTCTACCGCAAAATTAAATGACTTGGTGAGCAAACCCTTAATTGAAGTAACTGTATTCACTGAAAATCCATCATTGTATAAATCTGTAATAAATGCCTGAAGATTATCCTTATTTATAGATTTTATTCTGTATGCTCCCAACTCTGGTTTAATATATAAATTTAATTTTTTTCTCGTATCCTTTAATCGTCTGTTCTTTACACGTATTCTTACAATCATTTTCTATCCAGAAATCAAGAAAATCTGAGTAAGAAATATTATTGTCAACAACTACCTCACCAACATTCTCATATTCATACAATGCCTGCCATCCTGCAGCTCTTGCTTCACGTTTTGTGGCAAATCCGGATTTTGTTCTCCTTCTTCTTTTGCTCCCTTCATGTGCCAATTCAAAACAATACTCATACACTTTCTTACCATTTTTCAAATACCTTTCTCTTACAATTACTTCGCTCATTTACTTCTCCTTTCGCACAAGAGATATTAGAAATTTTAATAAATAAAAATACAAAAGGCTATGACCTGCGAGGCATAAAATATAACCGGAATTAGTATTCCAAGTCGCCATAAACAATTATTTTTGTCAACCTGCGTCGCCCAAGTCACCAATATTTCACTTTCCACGTCGCCAATAATTACATATGGCGACTTGAGGGCAGCGTGCAGCTATTTTTTACACCAAATCCAGAAAATGAACTAAAAAAAGAGACCCATACCAAAAATGATATGAGTCTCCAAAAAGCCTATAAAATCAAGCTTTCTATTTAGAATTTGCCCTCATCAGCAGCCTGTGAACAGAAACGGCAACTGCTACTGTAGCACCAACCATTGGGTTATTACCCACGAAATTCTTCCGTTTAATAATATATTCTCTATGTCATGTAATGTTCAGTAATGATTTCAAATTAGCCTATTACACGCTATTACCTAAATATTATTATGCTTACCAATATTATTTTTTGAAATATGTTATTTTCTACAATGTTGTCCTGTCGTTGACTTTGCCTGATTCTGACATTATCACACTACACATAACATCAAGTGTCTAACACGTTTTTATTATATCATCACCATCTTTTTTTACAATACTAACGCTTATGAAATATATTAATAAAACAAGGTCAATATTTCTTTACATCCACGCCGGCTTTCGCACCTCTAAAATCCTTTTTTTCATGTCTTTTGCCTGTATAAATCCCTGTTGCATAAGTGTTTCACACGATTCCTCAAGTGCACTTTCTATTCTGCTTAGCATATCATCATAATGCTTCATTGCAAGTTTTTCACCAATCCCGATATTTTTCAACTCACGGCAAAAATGCTCTCGCTTGATTTTATTAATGTCATATTCACATCCAATCGAAACAGCCATCTCCGTAGTACTGCTTGGATAGATCATCGTACATACAATGTCGTAAGCTGGTGCTAATCGTATGGATGCCATATCAGAAGAATAAAGAAGTGATACATTCTTAATATGATTATCTGTATTCCCTATGAGATAGTTGAATACACAGATATCCCATAGTTTTAGCTGATCTTCCATTGGATTCGAGGAATATTTTTTCAAAATATCACACATTCTTTTTAGGTAACCTTCTCCATTATGCTCATATTTATGACCGGATGATATACCCATGGCCTGCGAAAAATCCTCTTGGTGCAGTCGAAACGGAACTGTTAACCCATCCATAACCCTACATTTTTCGTCAATAATTCTATCATACCTATGTGTTGCAAATAACACATCTTCATCTTTACCAGTTCCTACATTTATCACAAAGCTGTCCGGCACATCAATTCCCAGATTTTTGGCTGTCTGTAAACATAGCTGTTCATTGGTTACAATCCCATCTAATCTGACATGACTTTGTTTCACAATATGCGTACTCGGAGCTGCTCCAATTGGTAAATACCATTCATTTGTGTCTATCTTATAATATAATCCCACTTTACCAGAGGCTCCGGTTAGAGACAAATGAGCTTTTGTAACCAACTCTGCCGCTTCTGAAGCACCTTCTTTCGCCAATCTGCATACATCTTTCTTTGTAAGTTTCTGATAACCAGCTTTGGGGACATCCATGCCATCTTCAATAATCTGAATAGCACCCAAACATTCCCTCCCCAAAGCAGCTAATATTGTAAGATAATCATATTCATCTGCATGAATCCATCCGGCTACACACTTCCTTGTAAAACCTTCCGGTAGAAGACCTTCAAAAAAAAGGCTTGTTTCTTCTGCCGAAAAGTTTTGCGCCTGCAATGGAAGATGAATTGAAATAGGACAACTTGACGGATTATCCAAATACTCTTGCGCATAGGAAAATACCGCATCTTCAGATCCACTTCCTGTTATCTTACCAGCATAGATCTGCTCTCCCTGCTGTTCAATAAATACATGAAAATCTCTCATTTTATTTACCTCGCTTTTCCATACATAAATCCATACCTAAAAGATTTACAATCTCAATCGCCTTTCCAATCTCACACGTTTCCTTTCCTCTTTCCAAATCAGATATAAAGCTGACGCTAAATCCTGTAAATTCAGCGATATAAGCCTGTGTATATCCCAATTCTTTTCTGCGTGTACGTAATTCGTTTCCAAAAGCTTCTGCATCTGCTATTTTCATGACGCCTCCTTGTCGCATAGTCGAACGGCTTATTTTAATATTGCGCAAACTAAAAAAGGTCGAACGGCTTATTTTTAATATATTTATAATATACTAAGCCGTTCGGCTATGTCAATACCAGATGTGATATTTCATCCCTTCATAAGCCACCCTTGCCACCTCGATATCCATGTTGCAGCCACGAAATTCTTCCGTTTAATAATATATTTCACCATGTCATGTAATGTTCTGTAATGATTTCAAATTAGCCTATTACACGCTACAAGGTCAGTCTTTCCACACCATGATGATTCCAAGACTGACCTTAATGTCACTAATTCATATTCTGTTGCAATTCTTTTATGTTGTCCAAATCAGACAAATCCATTCCTTCATATCTCTCAACAAAATCTATCAATGTTGATTTACGAACCTTTAGACTACCTAACCGAAGTGCAGGTAATAGTTTTCTGTTAATCAGCTCATATACCAGATGCACATTCACCCCTAATACCGCTGCCGTCTCACGCACATTGTACAAAAGCTTTTCGTCTTTTAAATCCTTTTTATCCATTTTACACCATCCCTCCTAAATGTGTTCCTAAAATCGTATTTGCATCAGTTTTGTAAAAATTAATAAATCTAAAAAGCATCTGAATACTCATTCCCTTTGAGCCTTCCTCAATTCGTGCATAATGACATAAACTCATATCCATTTCCTCAGCCGCCTTCATCTGTGTCATTTTTCTTTTTTCACGTAAATCTCTTATATTATTTTCAATCACATATGGATCAAATTTAGTTCTGCTCACTTCTGCCACCTCCATCAATTAACATCCATACTCCTCTGCATGTGATATTTTTCTCTTACTCATAATAAATTATCTCCTTTTTTTCGGCTGTACAGAACTCTCATCATACACAATTATCTTCTTTTGAATAGCATTTAAATCTGTGAAATACGCTAAATACAGACTGAACAATTCCCAATATGTTTGATCCCAAATCAAAGCCTTTTCTTCACTCGCTTTTATAATACGTGGAAAAACATAATTTGTAGAAATCATTTTTATAGTTAATCCATAATTATTACAAACAGATTCTATCACCCTATCTATATGATCTGCTGTATATTCAGAACCATTATCACGTACAATACTATTTTCATATATAAAATCATCAATTGTCATTCATATCACCTTTTTCTAAACTCATAAATTATAAGGTCATCACAACTAATTGAATCATTTTTTATTTGTGCTTTTTATTTCCGCTACCAGTTCTTCATACTTACGTTCATCAATAATATATTTCCGTTTAATCAGTATATAAGCAGCTCCTATAGAAATTACCGGAACAGCTACAATTCCAAGACGCAATATAAATCTTTGTCCGGCATCTGCTGTCTGAATAAATTTATCTGCCTGTACAATTACATTTTCCGAAGTAAGTTCTCCTGTACCAGCTTTTATTTCTAATCCGGATATTTTCTGACTGATTGCATAAATATTGCTTATAATCAGTATTAACGCAACAACCGCCTGATCAACTGCACTTGCCAGCTTTGTTGCAAAAGATCTTACTGCTGAGATAATACTGTCATGTCGTTCATGAAACCGGACTTCATCATACTCTATGGTATTATTTAACATGACAATCATCGTCATATTGAATGCTCCCTGCGAAAAGAAGATTAGAAAACCGATGATATTCAGTAAAACAACACTTTTGGGTAAAATGTAGCCTACACTCATAAAAAGCATATACCCAATGCCTGTAATGATGGTAGCTGCAGTTATAATCTGATTTCGTGTGAATTTTGAGGAAAGCCACGCAAAAGATGCCTCTGATATCAGCGTTCCTAATCCATACATAATTGTAAACCAAAATACAAGACTGCCACCTACAGAATATCCAAATTCAAAATAAAAGAAATTCATTCCAATCATAATCAGAAGACCATTTCCGATTTGGAATAATAAACATGCAATTCCAATCACTATCAACTGATCATTTCTCAGGAATATATGAAACATATCTTTTAATGACAGTGTTCTCTTCTTTTCCGGTCGTTTTCTCTCTTTTACTCCAAACACTGTAAGTAGCTGGAAACCAATAAAACAAAAAGCAATCACAATCGCAGCCGTCCGATATGCCATAATCGCATTTCCAGCTACCATATCAGGGAGCAGACCTGCAACAGAAAACTGTCCGATACAAATAAAAATTCCCTGTACGGTTACCAGCCAGTTCCGTTCTCCCGGATCTGATGTAAGACTCGGCAGCATTCCCCAATAGGCAATATCATTCATTGTGTAAGTCATTCCCCATAAAAGATATCCCACTCCAAAAAATGCAACAAATCCCCATCCTTCCGGCCTTACTGTAAACAAGCAGATAATTATCAGGCTGTTTAAAATTACTCCTATAAAAATCCAAGGTTTAAATTTTCCGGCTTTCAAATGCGAATTTTCAATAATAATTCCCATCATTGGATCATTAATGGCATCCCACAGCAGACACACTACCATAATTGCTGATATTACTGCATATTGGGCAACTGTCAGTTTCATTGTATATTGAATATATGTAAGAAGAAACATAGAGATAAGTGCATACGCCATATCTCTTCCGGTTGCTCCTATACAATAGCTCCATTTTGTGCGTTTATCCAATTTATTGTTTTCCATATACGACTTCCCCCTCTCTCTATTTCTTCAGCAGTCTTTTAAAAGCCTGCAGATATTTTTTATTTGCATTGTAAACTAACATATCGATTAACTTCGGAGTTGCAATTCCACCACTGGTTGCAATCAGTCCTTCCAGATTCCCTTCTTCGACTCCCATTTTTACCATTTTAAAGGCCGGGTCCCGCTCTGATTTTCCCCGAAGTATAATCTTAAGTCCGATATGTACGACTCCACGAACAAATTTTCCAAACATTGAGACATTTACCACATCCTGATAGGAATCGTAAACCGTATACTCTCCACGCTTTTTTTCTTTGTCATGTTTCGGTTCACCGCCTAATAGCTGATAAAATTGTTCTGCACTGATTTCCATTCCATGTGGCTGCTCTCTAAAATAATCCGGAAACAGTTCTCTTTCATTTCTAAAATAACTATTTCCTACTACTTCCATATTCGCCTTTAATTGCAAATCATGTACCGATGCTCCGATACAGATCTGATATTTGCCGCTTAACATGGAAAAGGCTTTTTTCTCTACATCATAGACGGAAAAACTTCTTTCATCCAGCTCTAGTATAACTTCTTTTTCTTCTCCCGGATACAGATATATTTTTTGAAACCCCTTTAGTTCTATATGGCTTCTGATAACATCTGATTCAATCGGGCAGATATATAACTGTGCTATTTCTGCTCCACTCACTTTTCCGATATTTTTAATTTTAAAACGAATTTGTATCTTCCCACCACTATATACTTCCGGTACATTCAATTCCGAATAGGAAAAAGAAGTATAGGAAAGTCCATAACCAAACGGATATTTTACCGGAACATGGAATGTCTCATAGTAACGATAACCTACAAAAATGCTTTCCCTGTATTCTACATCATCATTCGGAGGTGCAAAATATCTCCATGCCGGGGTATCTTTTTCTGAAAACGGAATTGTCTCTGCCAATTTACCGGATGGATTCACCTCTCCACTGATTAAGTCAGCAACAGATTCCCCTACAGCCTGTCCTCCGAGGTACATGTGAAGAATTGCTCCTACATTCTTTTCAAAACTAAAATCCATAGGCGCACCACCGAAACTAATTGCTGCAATATGATCTTTTCCGACAGTTTCTGCAATTTCAGCCAACAGCTCTTCCTGATTTTGAGGAATTTTAAGATTTTTCCTGTCGTATCCTTCTCCTTCGTAAGATTCTGTAAGACCGATAAAATATAGAATCACACAATCCTTTTTTCTATATTCCTGTTTCAGTTTTTCTATCGTATCCTGTAGTTGCTTTTCTCCTAATTCTTCCTTTTCATTCTGATATCCCTGTATATAAGTTACCTGATATCCTTTTTCACGTATTGCTTCAATCGCATTTGTCATCTTCGTCGGCTGGATATGACTGCTCCCACCTCCCTGAAATCGCATCTGCCTGGCAAGCTCTCCAATAATGATTACCTTCTTCTCTTTTCCAATTGGCAAAACACTATTATTTTTCAAAAGCACTGCACTTTCATTTTCCAGTTTACGTGCCACCTGATTCTGTTCTTCCATATCTACCTCATAATTTTCTTCTATATTTTTATGAAGTGATACAAAATTCTGCAGAACATTCTTAGTCCAGTTATCCAGTTCCTGACCCGTAATCCGGCCATCCTTATACGCTTCTTTTAACACATCTGTGTGGAAGCCTTTCGGATCTGGCATTTCCAGTGTCAGACCATTTTTCATACAGCTTACAATATCATTTGCTGCTCCCCAATCAGACACCACACCACCTTGATATTTCCATTCTTTTCTCAGAACATCTGTCAGTAAGTATTTATTTCTTGCTCCAAATTCGCCATTAATCCTGTTGTATGAAGCCATTACAGAAGTCGGTTTTGCTTTTTTCACAACTTCTTCAAAAGCCGACAGATATATTTCCCTAAGAGTTCTTTCATCAATCTGGCTATTGGATGTCATTCGTCTTGTTTCCTGTGAATTAACAGCATAATGCTTTAAGCTCGTACCTATTCCAAGACTCTGTACACCTTCGATATATCCCGTTGCCAGCTTTCCTGTCAAATACGGATCTTCACTGAAATATTCAAAATTTCTTCCGCATAAAGGAGAACGCTTGATATTGATTCCGCAGCCTAGCACAATGGATATCTGCTCTTTTTTTGCTTCTTTCGCAATCGCTTCACCCATCTTTTTAACAATAGCAGGATTCCAACTGCAGGCTATTGCACTTGCAGTTGGAAAACAGGTTGCTGGCTTACTGGTTTCAATATCCCCAACCTTTTCCTGTTCCAGTTTTCGAATCCCATGTGGTCCGTCTGTCATCATAATAGAGGGAATTTTTCCATTACAGTCATAAGTATGCCAGTCACCAACACCGCCTAAAAGCCGAATTTTTTCATCTATTGTTAACTGTTCACATATTTTATCAATGTTCATCTCTTTTCCTCTCTTTTAATCTCTTAATTGCATTTTATCTATTTCCGGCATATAATTATATTGATTTATCGTGTTTTATGTCAATTTATCGTGTTTTTGACAGGAGGAATCACCTATGTATAAAATGAAGTCAGACATCAATTTTTCACTCACACATGAAATGTTGGAAAATGAAGAAAATGAACGAATACATACATCTTATGCACAGGAAAAGGCAATTCTCGAATGTGTTTCAAACGGAGATATTCATGCATTGGAGAATACCTATTATTCACTCCCAACAACTGTTTACGGAAAGATGACCTCTTCCAATTCCAAATTAAAATTATTTTTTTATGCAAGTATTGCTAATACAACTTTAGTTACCAGATATGCCATCGAAGGAGGACTTAATGAGGAAACTGCTTTTTCCTTAAGTGATGTATATATACGAAAAATGGAACAATGTACCGATGTTGACGCTTTAATGAAATTAAATGAACAGATGGCTATTGAATTTACGCTTCGTGTTGCAGAAGCAAAAAAGACGCCAAAAAACTACTATTCACCAGCTATTTCTCGCGTCATTGATTATATCTATCATGGTAAAAATAAAACTTTAACCTTAAATCAACTGGCATCTTTAGTTAATTTAACACCTAAATATCTGTCTGCCCTGTTCCATAAAGAAACCGGACAGACGCTTACTGTTTTTATCCATAAAGTTCTTATTGAAAAGGCACAGAATTTACTGGCATATTCCGACTATAGTCTGGATGAAATCAGTACTTACTTGAATTTTTCATCTCAAAGTTATTTTATTTCTATTTTTAAGAGATACACTGGTATAACTCCCGGACAATATCGTAAAATGCATCGCCAGATTAGTTGGTAAAATAGAAAATAAAATAAGAATATCGATGATTAAACGCTACTATCGCCAGAACTTTTCTCGTCTTGAAGATAAAAGAATCGTCAGTGGTGACAGTATGTAACCGGAATTTCACAGCGGAGAGATTGCGTGGGTATCACAGCAGGATACCCTATGTGATGGTGAGATAGGTATATTCGGACTGAACAATGAGGCTTACATTAAAAAGCTGAAAAGATATGCAGACAGACTCTATCTCGTATCACTAAACAGCAAATACTCTCCTATTGAGATAAAAGAGTCTGACCGTCTGGATGTATTCGGAAAAGTGGTCGGCAAAATTAATTCTAATGATGTACCAGATTACCGGTTTTAATGATTATAACGAAAGAAGTGATTAAATGAAAATAATTAATAATCTTAAGGGAATACGGACACAGCGAAAAATCGCCCAAAAGCAGCTTGCCATGGACACCGGATATGATCCGCGCACTATCCGCCGCGTTGAGCTGGGCGAATGCTGTCCGTCCGCAGAATTCATGTTTGATATGTCCGACTATTTCGGAGTCCCGATCGAGGAAATATTTGCACTTGATAAATCTACAGAATCAGTACAGAGAGGAAAATAAAGATGAGCGATGCAGAGGTCAAAGATTTAAACCAGATAAGTAAGAAGGATATCTACCACACTCCATCCGGAAAATATATCCAGTTCATCCATGATCATTCGGAAAAACATTTGATGCGTGGGAACTCCTACCGGACGGAAGTCATCGGCTACTCGAGAGCCAGAGCACTACTATTGAGACATTTGATGAATTTAAAGAAAAAATTATAGGTAAAAACTAACATTAATCGTTATTCTTTGCTTATTCTAAACTCTAAAATGTATATACATAAATTAACAAATAACAGAACATTAAAGCAGTCGATTAGCCCCCTGTCAAGTAGACAAATAAAAAATCTAAGTTTATAGATATCCGCCACATTTGACTCGGTGTGGCGGATATATTCCATCAGCTGTCCGTTGGTATGGTAATCACTTTTTATCCTCATTCTTTCTGCTTTTATATCAGCACTTTGTAATCTGTAATCTCCTCATAACTCTTATCTGCCTCGGCTTCATTCATTGGTCGACTCTGTATAAGAATCAAATAATACCCATTCCACCGAATCAAAGTTGTCAGGGTTATCCCTCAAGAATCTATTAACTGTACGAACTGCAATCTTCGTTTTCAACTCCAACATGCTTGCACCTGTCTCTTATACACATCTCCGAGCCCACGAGACGCTCATGAATCTCG
>ENA-OZRO01000665-OZRO01000665.1-human-gut-metagenome-genome-assembly--contig:-NODE-665-length-12034-cov-7.978546_pt1 | contig 12034 bp, 10 predicted proteins | sample MGYA00243267_ERZ653941 | MGnify/ENA primary metagenome ERZ653941 (study PRJEB26926, sample SAMN06164615) | human gut metagenome | biome: ENVO:00009003; feature: ENVO:2100002; material: ENVO:00002003... | reverse complement strand
ACGCCAGAACGAAAAAGGCGCAAGCAGATGGCGCAGTTGAATCTGGAAATAGTATAAAACGCCATTCCGAACAACATGCGTCGGAATGGCGTTTTTGTGTGCAAATAGATGTCACTCAGCGGGTGTTTCGCCGTCCGTGTGGATACTCGGCGCATCCATCGGGCGCTCCGGTTTTTCGGGGATGTCCGGCATCTCAATCGTCGGCACGTCGTCGTCCTCCAGCGGCACTTTCACGTCCGTCGTGTCAGGCGCGGGGGCGGCAGAATCCGGCGTCTCGGCGCTCTTCTCGTCCTCCGGCACAGCGGTCTTGCTCTCGCGCAGCTCCTGCAGTTTCACTTCCAGGTCGCGCATTTCCTCCAGCGTCGCTTTCAGCGTCTCCGGCACGTCCTCGCCCGCCTGCCACAGCTCATACAGCCGCAGACCAAGCTGGTTTTGCAGTTCCTTCCGACGCGTGACGATGTTCATCTCATCAACCTTCTGCTTCGTGCTGGTCGCGATGTTCGTCGCCGCCTTGTTGACTGCTTTCATGCTCTGTTCCCAGATTTCTTTGACTGTCTTGCCAATATCAGCCATAACGTTGCCTCCTTTTCTGCGGATATTTTTATATTCGCCACAGAATGCGGAAATCCCTTCTTTTTGACAGGAAAAGTTACGAGTTTTGCAGCGGCAGCACATACACCTGACACGGATTCCATTCATCCCACAGCGTCGGCAGGCACTCCAGCGGCAGAAAGCCCATGCGCTGGTAGAAGGCGTTCGTGCGGTCATACTCCTCATAATGCCCCGTCTGCACGGTTTTGACCTGCAGCAGCTGATAGCCTCGCGCGATTGCTTCCGCCCGAATCGCCGCAAACAGCTGCCGCCCGATGCCGCTCCGGTGATATTCCGGCAATACGCCCATGACGTAGATTTCCCCCGCGCAGGGGCTGGTTGCCTTCAGCGCCGCGAATCCGACTGCCTGCCCTTCCCGCACAGCGGCGAAAAACGGCATGTTTCGGCTGTCGTCGATGTACTTCTGCGTGCTGTCCGGCAAGCCGAACCAATTCGGCAGCGCATGGAGGATGTGCGCGGAAATCTCCGCCTTTTCTGCCGGATTTTCCACGCGGATGATGCTGATAGTTGCCATACGCACCTCACCAGTACAGCATCAGCGCGCCGGGATGCATGGTAAATTCCGCGTGTTCGCAGGGGATAATCTCGCCATCCACCTCGACATGCATTCCGGGCGACGACACCGTCACTTTGTCGCAGAGAACGTGCTCCGTAAACGAGAAGTTCAAAATCTGTTTCATCATCATGCGCACGAGATAGTACGGCACTTTCCACCGCGGCTGGTGCCCGACGACCATGAAGTCGATTTCGCCGTCATTCGGCACAGCATCGGGGCAAATCGGGATGCCGCCGCCAATCCACTTTCCGTTCGCCGCAATGCACAGCAGTGCGTCCTTCGTCTGCGTCTTTCCATCCACCGTATACGTCAGCTGCAGCGGCTGATGCTTCCAAATCGCGCGAATCAGCCCAACGAGGTACGGCAGCAGCCCGCGGATTTTCCCGCCAAAATCCGCAACATTTTCCAGCACCGTCACGTCAAAACCCGCTCCGGCGACGTTCAAGAACATCTGCCCGTTCAGGTCAATCGCGTCGCACGGGCGCGGCTCGTGGCTGAGGATGAAATCGAGCGCCGCCATCGGCTCTTTCGGCGTGCCGAGCGTCTTGACAAAGTCGTTGCCCGTGCCCGCCGGAATCAGCCCAATCGGAATGCCGCTGCCCGCCAATCCGCGCGCCGTCTCGCTGAACGTGCCGTCACCGCCGATGACGTAGACGGCTTCGCAGCCCATTTCGACTGCTTCCTGCGCCAGTTTCGCCGCGTAGCCTGGGTATTCCGTCCGCATCACACGAAACGGGAGGTTTCGCGCGGTCAGCACGCTCTGCACCTGTTCCATCACTTTCAGCGCATAGCCGCACCCAGCGATTGGATTGACAATCAGCATACGCATTGTTGTTGTTCTCCTGAATTCAGACTCACGCAAAGCGGACAGCGCCCACACCGGAGTGCTGTCCGCAGTATCTCTTGCAGAAATTATGCCTTCGCAATCCGATCGACAATCTGCTTGCCGGTCAGGCCGTATTCTTCCAGCAGCGCAGCGGGCTTGCCGGACTGACCGAACACATCGTTGATGCCAATCTTCTCGAAGTGCTTCAGCCCCATGCCGCAGATGGCGGAAGCCACCGCGTCGCCCAGACCGCCGATGATGGAGTGCTCCTCCACCGTGAACACCTTGCCGCACTTCGCCGCGTAGGTGCGGGCGAGTTCGTCGTCAAAGGGCTTCAGGGTGTGGAAGGACACCAGCGCCGCGTCAATGCCTTGCTCCGCCAGCAGCTGAACTGCTTCGAGGCAGTGCTCCAGCATGATGCCGCAGGTGAAAATCACGCAGTCCTTGCCGTCCTTGATGACGTTGCCCTTGCCCACCGTGAAGGGGCGCGCATCGTACACCGGGGAAGGCAGACGAGCGGTGCGGATGTACACCGGGCCGTTGATTTCCGCCGCCGCGCGGACGCACTGCTCGCATTCGGTCGCGTCGCTGGGGACGAACACCGTCATGTTCGGCAGCACGCGCATCAGGGCAATATCCTCAATCGCTTGATGGGAGCCGCCGTCCTCGCCCAGCGTGATGCCCGCGTGGGAGAAGCCAAACTTCACGTTAAATTTCGGATAGCACACGCCATTGCGAATCTGGTCGTAGCTGCGGCCCGCAAACACCGCGAACGTGGAGCAGAACGGAATCAGCCCCATCGTGGACATACCCGCCGCCATATCCACCATGTTCGCCTCGGCAATGCCGCAGTCGATGAAGCGGTCAGGATACGCCTTCTTGAAACCATTGGTCATGGTCGCCGCCGCAAGGTCAGCGTCCAGCACGACCACCTTGTCATTTTCCGCACCGAGCTTGACGATGGCCTCGCCATACGCCACACGAATTGCTTTCTTTTCCATTTGTTCAGCCCTCCAGTTCGCTCAGCGCCTGCGCCGTCTGTTCCGCATTGGGAGCCTTGCCGTGCCAGCCGACCTGCCCCTCCATGAAGGAAACGCCCTTGCCCTTGAGGGTGTGCAGGTGAATCAGGCGAGGCTTGCCGGGGCAGGCGGGCGCGTGCAGCGCGTCCAGCACCTGCCGCATATCATTGCCATCAGCGACGTCAATCACGTCATAGCCGAACGCCTTGAACTTCGCCTGAATATCGCCCAGCGACATCACCTCGTCATTCGAGCCGTCAATCTGCAGGCCGTTGTGGTCGAAAATAACCGTCAGGTTATCAAGGTGATAGTGTGCCGCCGCCATCGACGCTTCCCACACAAGCCCTTCCTGCGATTCGCCATCGCCAATGATGGTGTAGACGTGGCAGGGATTACCCGTCTTCTTCGCGCCCAGCGCCATGCCGACCGCGATGGAGATGCCCTGGCCGAGCGAACCCGTCGACGCATCCACGCCGGGGCACTTCTTCACGTCCGGATGCCCCTGCAGGATGCCGTGCAGCTGACGGAAATGGTCAAACTCCTCGCGTCCGAAATAGCCGCGTTCGCACAGCGTGCCATAGAGCGCGGGAGCCGCGTGACCCTTCGACAGCACAAAGCGGTCGCGGTTCGGATTCTTGTCGTCCTTGGGGTCAATGCCCTTCATGACGTCAAAATACAGCGCAACGAGCGCTTCCGTTGCGGACAGCGATCCGCCGGGATGGCCCGCACCCGCCTTGTTGGTCATAATGATGATGTCCCGCCGCACTTGACGGCAGACCTCTTGGAGTTCCTGAATATCCATCAAAGTACCTCCTCTATCTCTGATCCTGCGCCGCCGCTCCTCACGATGCCGCAGTATTTCATTATCTTCATTATAGCCGCATTCTGCCGCGTTGTCAATCTGTCCTGCGCGAAATTTGTCAAACGAGTGGCAAACGGTACGCAATCCACGCGCATATCCACGCCAGCAGGCACTGCCCCGTGACCATCAGCACCGCCAGCTTCCGGCTTTTCAGCCCCTTGATGATGCTTGCGGATGCCGCGGCGCACGGCGGATACAGCAGCACGAACGTCATCAGCGCCAGCGCCGCAGCCGGGGTCGGCAGGGACGCCGCCAGCGCCGCGCGGATGCTCCCCTGACCCGCCAAAACCGCCAGTGTGCTGATGATGCTCTCCTTCGCCAGCAGCCCGGTCAGCAGCGCCGCCGTTACCGCAACGCTTCCGAAGCCCAGCGGCGCGAAAATCGGCGCGATTGCCCCGGCTATGCTGCCGAGGATGCTCTCCTGCGTGCTCGCCGCCCACGCGCCCGTCCAGGTGAATCGCCCGATGAGCCAGACGACCACCGACGACAGCAGAATCACGCTGCACGCGCGGCTGAGGAATTCGCCCGTGCGGCGGAGCACCTTGCGCAGGACGCTCGACATCAAGGGCAGGCGGTACGGCGGCAGTTCCATCACGAACGCGGCGGATTCGCCCGGAAACACCGTTTTCCGCAGGATTTGCGCAATCATCGCCGCCAGCGAAATTCCCAGCGCGTAGAGGGCAAAAATCATCCACGCGCCGCCGGGAAGAAGTGTCGAAAGCGCCGCAAAAACGGGCATTTTCGCGCTGCACGAGACGAAGGGAATCATCAGCAGCGTAAAGCGCCGATCGCGTTCGCCCCGCATCGACCGCGCCGACAGCGCCGCCGGGACGGAGCACCCGAACCCCAGCAGCAGCGGGATGAACGACCGCCCGCTCAAACCCAGCGCCCGCATCGGCCGATCCATCAGGAACGCTGCCCGCGCCATGTAGCCGCTGTCCTCCAGCAAGGAGAGGCACGCAAACAGGATCAGCAGCATCGGCAGGAAGCTGACGACGCTCCCCACGCCTGTCATTAGCCCCTCGACAATTAGTCGCCGCAGTGCTTCCGCGACCTGCCAGTGCCGAAGCACGCCGTCCAGCGCCGATTGTATCATCAGGATGATATTCGTGAGCCCGTCGGACAGCCCGCTGCCGAACCGTCCGAACGCCAGCGACAGCATGAGCGCCAGCAGCCCCGCCAAAATCGGCAGCGCCAGCACAGGATGCAGCACAAGCGCGTCAATAACGTCCGCCCGCGTCGGATTGTCAGGATTCCCCTGCCGCACCGCCGCGCATAGCTCATCTGCCCACGCATAGCGAAGCGCCGAAAGCGCTGCCGCCGCCGACATGCCGGACTGCGCCCGCAATTGCGCCTGCCCCGCCCGTGCCGCCTCCGCCGCGCCCATCTCATCGCCTTCCAGCGCTTTCCACGCACGGAACTCCGCCGGGAGATTCCCCGCCGGCAGGGCGCTTTTCATCCGCTGGATAATGACGGTGTACGGCGCGCTCGGCGGACTTTTCGGCGTTTTCGCCCCGTCTTTCAGTGCGCGCAGGAGTTCCGGGACGCCCGTGCCATCCCGCGCGCTCATCGGCAGCACGCGAATGCCCAGCCGCGCCGACAATTCCTCCGTGTCGATGGTGATGCCGCGCTTCCGGCACTCGTCCATCATGTTCAGCGCAATCGTCATTGGGCGCGACAGCTGCGTCAGCTGATGTGTCAGGTACAGGCCACGCGCGAGGGCAGTAGCATCCACAATTTGCAGAATTTCATCATAATCACCGCCGGATAAGTAGTCGATGGTCACTTTTTCCTCCGCCGAATACGGGCTGAGCGCGTACACGCCGGGTAAGTCCACCCACTTGAGGCCATTTTGCGTCCCCTCTTTGCGCTCCACCGTCACGCCCGCCCAGTTGCCCACATGCTGATGCAGCCCCGTGACGGCGTTGAACAGCGTCGTTTTGCCGCAGTTCGGGCTGCCCACCAGCGCAATCGTTTTCATTCCGCCTCACCACCTGACAGGATGATTTGCCGCGCCAGACGTCGGCGGATGGACACGCGGCTGCCGCGCACGAGCAGAATCAGCGGGTCGCCAAGGAGCGCCGTGCCAATCAGCCGCACCCGCACGCCCGGCGTCAGCCCCATGTCCAGCAGATGCCGCTCTTCCGCGTCCGCCGCGCGATACGCCGCAATCACACCCGACTGCCCCGGCGCAAGTTCCGCAATCGTCATGCGTCCACCTCCTCCGCCAATGTCCGCTGCGGCGCGCTCAGGTAGGCGGCAATCAGCTGCTGCTCCGTCAGTATGCCAAGAAGCCGCATTGTCCCCGGCTCGATGATGTACAATTGCGTCATGCGCGTTGGGTGCAGGGCACGCACGGCGTGGTGCAGCGTCCGCGTGGAGAGCATCGCCATAGGCTGAATCGGCAGTTTTCCGCGCGTTTCCATGCGGATTTTTCGGTCCATCAGCGCGCGAAGCTCCGTCAGCGCTGCGCTCGTCGTCGCGCTGACCGCGCTATATAATAGGAAGCAACCCGCTGCCGCCAGCGACCAGCTGCCCTGCCACCTGCGCACCGCGCCGACCACGCCGCCGACGACAAGCAGCGCCCCCGCCGCCGTGCCGATGATGCGCATCACCCGCCAGCACGTTTCCCGCCGCAGGAGGCGCAGCAAGACCGCTGACAGCAGCCGTCCGCCGTCCAGCGGCAGCGCGGGCAGCAGGTTCACCAGCAGAATCCCCGCGTTGCTGAGGAAGATCAGCCGCCCCGCTTCCCGCGGAATCACGCCGTTTTGCGTCAGCCGCAGCGACAGGGCGCACAAAATCAGCGTCATCAGCGGCCCGGCGAGTATCACGCTGATTCGCGCCGTCAGCGGCAGACGTTCCTCGTCCTCCAAGCGCATCATTGCGCCCAGCGGCGTAATTTCTACCTCCTGCGGCGGATGATGCCACAGCGCGCTGACCGCCGCGTGCGCCGTTTCGTGCAGGATGATGCTCGCGTAAGTGCAAATCAGCAGCGCCCGCCAGCGCGTCAGGAGTCCAAAGAGCAGGAGGATGCCCGCCGCCGGATGCACCGTGATGTCCGTTTCTCCCAGCGTCACGATTTTTCGCTTCATTGCCGCATCATCACCGCCGGGTCAACGCTCCGCCCGTCCTGCCGCACCTCCATCACGCACGGCTGACCGTCCAGCAGCGTCCCCAGCGGGTCGCCCGTCTGCACCATGTCGCCCGTGCTGACCGTCACGCTCGCGAGATTCCCGTACAGGCAGCTCAGCCCGTCCGCGCCTAACACCTGCACCAGCCGTTCGTCCTCATTGCCGTGGTACACGCCGATGACCTCGCCCGCCATTGCGGACGTGACAATTTTCGTCTGCGCATCCCATGAAATGAACGGTTCACTCTGCGACCACGCGTGCACGACACTTGCCGCTTCCACCGGCATGGTCAGCTTGCCGCCCGATTCACCGAAAACGAGCGATGCTTCCGGGAAAATGCTGCTGACGAAGGACAGCTTGCCCAAATCGCCGTTCAGGAGCGAATCATCCGTCGCGGCGCTCATGACTGACTGCACAGCCTCCGTCAACGGCGGAATCGCCCCGGTTTTCAGCGCAACCGCGCAGAGCATCAGCGCCGACGCAATGGCGAGATTGGGCAGCAGCCGCTCCTGCCAATGCTTTTTCGGTGTTTTCACCCACTCGATGTCCGGCTTGCTGGCTGCGAGTTCTGTACGCCTTGGGCGCACGCGGAGTTCCGTCTGTTTCGTTTCGTTCATAGCAAAAAGCCCTGCCTTTCCAGCACATCGTATGCCGGGAAAAGCAGGGGTATGATCTGAATTTATCGTGCTAAATTCATAATTACTTCAGTGTCAGCGCGCCCTGTTCCACCATGCGGTTCAGCGCCATTTGCAGCGCAATTCGTCCGTGCGTGTAGGTCAAGCCGCCCTGCATGTAGGCGGTGTACGGCTCGCGCATGGGGGCATCCGCCGACAGCTCAATCGACGCGCCCGCGACAAACGTGCCCGCCGCCATGACGACTTGGTCATTGTAGCCGGGCATATCCCACGGTTCAGGCAGCGCCATCGAGTCAATCGGGGACGCCATCTGAATCCCCTGGCAGAACGCGACGAGGCGTTCCGGCGTGCGCATTTGAATCGCCTGAATGATGTCGGCGCGGGGCTCATCCGCCGCGGGCGTCGTCGTCATGCCAAGGATTTCAAACACGCGCGCCGCAAGACACGCCGTCTTAATCGCCTGCGCGACGGTGTGCGGCGCCATGAACAAACCCTGATAGAACGGCTGGTAGCTTGCGGCATACGAACCGACTTCCAGCCCGATGCCCGGCGCGGTCAAGCGGTAAGCGATGCGCTCGACGGCATCCTGCGTACCGACGATGTAGCCGCCTGTGGGGGCAAGTCCGCCGCCCGGATTCTTGATGAGGCTGCCAACGCACACGTCCGCCCCGTAGTGGCTCGGCTCCTTCTCGCACACGAACTCGCCGTAGCAGTTGTCCACCATCAGGCGAACGCCGGGATGCTTCTCGTGCAGCATCTTCGCCAAGGGCGCGAACTCCTCCGGCATCAGCGACGGCCGCCAGTCATAACCGCGGCTGCGCTGGGCGATGACGAGCTTCGTCTTCGGGGTAATGGCGTTCTCCACCGCGTCAAGGTCGATTTTGCCGCCACGCAGCGCCACAGAATGGAAACTCACGCCCATCTCCCGCAGTGAGCCAACCGGCGCGTCACCCTCGCCCCAGCCGATGATGTCCTGCAAGGTATCGTAGGGCATCCCCGTCGCAGACACGATGTCGTCCCCCGGCAGCACCAGACCGAACAGACACAGGCTGATGGCGTGCGTGCCGCTGGCAATCTGCGGGCGGACAATCGCCGCCTGCGTGCCGAACAGCTCCGCGAAAATCTTTTCGAGCGTATCACGCCCCACGTCGTCATAGCCGTAGCCCGTCGTCGGCGCGAAATGCCGGTACGCCACCTGATGCTCCCGGAAGGCGTCCAGTATGCGGCGTGTGCCAATTTCCTCCATGCGGTCAATGCGGGCGAACTGCGCCGTCAAGCCGCTTTCCGCCTGTGCAATCAATTCTTCAATGGTCATTTTGCTTCTCCTTGCGTGTAATACGCTTCCAATTTATCATACGCATCCGGTTCGAGCGCGTCCACCCACAGGACGTCCTCCTCCCGGCGCATCCACGTCAGCTGGCGCTTCGCATAGTGCCGCGTGTTCAGCTTCAGCGCGTAAACCGCCTCATCCAGCGTCGTTTCGCCCAAAGCATACGGTATCATTTCCTTGTAGCCGATGGCTTTCATCGCCTTCGCGTCGCGCGGAACGCCGCCTTTCAGCAGTCTGCTGACTTCCTCCGCCAGCCCGTCCGCCAGCATTTGGTCGATTCGCTGCTCAATCCGCGCATAGAGGATGTCGCGCGGCATCGTCAGCGATGCAACGCGGTAAGAAAACCGACTGTCGGTTTTTATTTGCGGCTGCTGCGAGAACGGACGGCCTGTCAGACGGTAGACCTCCAAGGCGCGAATCACGCGGCGGATGTCGTTCAAGTGCAGGCGCTGCGCCGTATCCGGGTCAACCGCCGCCAATTGCTGATGAAGCTGCTCTTTGCCGCCGGGCGCGTCCGCGATCCGCTGCAATTCCTGCCGGATGCTCTCGTCCGCCGCGGCCTCGCCCATCGCCATCGGCTGCCGGAGCGCCCGGAGGTACAGCCCCGTGCCGCCGACAAGCAGCGCCCGGTGTCCGCGCGCCTGAATGTCCGCGATGCAGCTTTCCGCCATCTCCTGATACCGCGCGACGGAAAAATCCTCCGTCGGGTCGGCGACGTCTACCATGTGATGCACCGCCTGCGCGCACTCATCCGCCGTTGGTTTCGCCGTGCCGATGTCCATGCCGCGATAAATCTGCATCGAATCCATGCAGACAATCTCGCAGTCGTGCGTCTGCGCCAGTCGGAGCGACAGCGCGGTTTTGCCGCTCGCGGTCGGGCCTGTCAGCACCCAGCACGTTTCCTTCATGATATTGTCACCTCACTGCATCCGCCGGAATCGCCGGTCGATGTCCGTTTTGTTCAGCGCAACGACCAGCGGCGTACCGCGCGGGCTCGCCGGGATGACGCGCTTATCCGCCACGCGGCTGACCAGTTCGCGGATGTCGGCGTCGTTCAAACGTTCGCCGGAGCGGACGCTGCGCTTGCACGCCAGCGCCAAAATCGCCGCGCGCCGCTTTTCCAGCGACACCACACCGCGCTCATTCTCCAGCTGGTCGATGATGTCGCGCAGCAGCCCCGCCGCCTGCGGCTGACCGAGGATCATCGGAATCGACCGAATCGACACCTCGTTCTCCCCGAACGGCTCGACCACCAGCCCGATATCCGCCAATTCCCGCGCGTGCTCATCGAGCAGCTGCTGCTCCCGGCGCGTCAGGCTGACAATCATCGGCACGAGCATTTCCTGCCCGCAGCGGTGCTGGTCGAGCGCCTTCATCATGCGGTCAAACATCACGCGTTCATGCACCGCCTGCTGGTCAATCAGCATCAAATTGTCCGCATATTCCACCAGAATGTAGCTGTCAAACAGCGTGCCGATAATGCGCATGTTCGTCTGTTCATTCGGCAGAATCGTCTGCTGCACCGGCATCGGCGAAACCAGACTTGCAGTCGGTTTTAGCGGATTCACAGGCGGCGGTACAGCGGGTTCAGCGTTGTAATGCTGCGCCAGTGCTGACGGGCTGCGCATCACCAGCGGCTGCTTCCACGCGGGAACGGCATCGTCCGGCGCGGTTTTCGGCGGCGCGGACGGCTTTTCCGCTGGGGCGCTTGGTGTCGGAATCGGCGGGTTTTTCGCGGGGATTGCCGCTTTTTGCGGAATTTCCATACCGACGGTCGGTTTTTTCTCTGTCTTCGGCGGAACAGCCGGGCAAACAGCAGCTTCCGGCTGCGCAGTCTCACTCGCCGTCACGGGCTGCCGAACGACCGTCACGGGCACCGTCGGCGGCGGTTCAGGCGTCAGGCGCAGCACATCTGGCTGCTCAACGGGCGCTTTGTCCGCCAGCGCATCCGCCACAATCGCCTCGACCGCTTCCGCGATCGCCGCTTCGTTCTGGAAGCGGACTTCGAGCTTGTTCGGATGCACGTTGACATCCACCGTGTCATACGGCATGGTCAGGTGCAGCACGCACGTCGGGTATTTGCCGGACAATACGCGCTCCCGGCACGCCGCTTCCACCGCCGCGGACAAAATCGACGACTTCATATATCGCCCATTGATGAAGAACGACTGGTGGTTTCGGCTGCCGCGCCCGCTTTCGCCCACGCCGACGAAGCCCTTCAATATCAGCCCTGCCTGATGCCCGTCCACCTCGTGCATGGAGCGGAGCATTTCGCGCCCGTAGATGCTGAACACGGCGGAGGACAGCTTGCCGTCGCCCGCAGAGTGGTAGAGCGTTTTGCCCTGACTAATGTAGCGGAAGGACACGTCCGGGCGGGACAAAATCAGCCGCATCATCAGGTCGGACACATAGCCTGCCTCCGTGACCGGCTTTTTGAGGAATTTCAGGCGCACTGGGGTGTTAAAAAAGAGGTCGCGGACGACAAACGTCGTGCCTTCGGGGCAGGCGGCTTCTTCGATGGACTCAATCGTTCCGCCGTTGTTCTGCACCTTGATGCCGCTTTGGTCTGCCTTCGTGCGTGTTGTGCAGGTGACATGCGCCACCGCCGCGATGGACGCCAGCGCTTCGCCGCGGAAACCCAGCGTCTGGATACTGAACAAATCATCCGTGCGGCGGATTTTGCTCGTCGCGTGGCGCTCAAACGCCATGCGGATGTCCTCGCCGCGGATGCCGCTGCCGTTGTCCGTCACGCGGAAATAGCTGATGCCGCCGTCGCGGATTTCCACCGTAACCGCGCTGGCCCCCGCGTCCAGCGAGTTCTCCACCAATTCCTTGATGGCGGCGGCAGGACGCTCCACCACTTCGCCTGCCGCGATTTTGCCAATGACCTCATCGGACAGGAGCTGAATCTTTCCTGCCATTTGCTTCCCTTTCTGTTTGTTTTCCCGACTTCGGGTCGGTTTTTATGAGATGTTGGTCGGTTTTTGCCGACTCTCGGTCTGTTTTTGTACTATTTCCAAATGAGAATGCGCCAAGATGCGAAGTGAATTTTTCATTCTGGCT
>ENA-OZRO01000660-OZRO01000660.1-human-gut-metagenome-genome-assembly--contig:-NODE-660-length-12153-cov-4.304513_pt1 | contig 12153 bp, 7 predicted proteins | sample MGYA00243267_ERZ653941 | MGnify/ENA primary metagenome ERZ653941 (study PRJEB26926, sample SAMN06164615) | human gut metagenome | biome: ENVO:00009003; feature: ENVO:2100002; material: ENVO:00002003... | reverse complement strand
GCACCGTTGCTGTTTTCTGCGACGCCTACCAAAGCCGCGACCACAGCTTCAATCTTTTCGTGGATATGAAGCGTAAATTCATCGACGCCGGCATACCGGCCCAGCAGGTCGCTATCATCCACGACTACATAACGGACGCGAAACGCGAGGCGCTCTACAAGCAAATAAACAACGGCGAAGTACGGATCGTACTCGGCACGACCGAGAAATTAGGTATCGGAGTAAATATGCAGGAGCGTCTGCACATGCTCGTCAATCTGGACGTACCCATACGTCCTATGGACTACCTGCAACGCATCGGCCGCATTGTGCGGCAGGGCAATCTGCACCTGCAAATGGACAAACCCGTGCGTATTCTGCGCCTCGGAGTAAAACAAACGCTTGATGTTACGGGCTACCAACGGCTGAAAATCAAGGAATCGTTCATTAAGCAGGCAATGAAGGGCGAGGTTACGGAACGCTCGCTCGAAGAACCCGAAACCGACAGCAGCGACAGCACGAATTTCGGGCAGATGATGGCCTCACTCTCCGGCAGCGCTGCGGCGCTCGCCCTGTCGCTCGAACAGAATAAACTACGCAAGCTGAGAAACGCACGCGACTACTACAATCAACATCAAATATACGTCGCACATGAACTCAAACGACTGCAAAACGTCCTTCAAACAACCCCGCAAATAATTGCTCAAATCCGTAAGAAAAAAGATTTCCTGCGAAGCCTGTTTCCGGACGATAAAGTGGTATCGGTGGAAGTGGGAAAACTCAAAGCCTCCGAGCCGGAAAAAATCGAAGACCTGTTCGTTCCGCTCTCGAAACGCATCGAAGCCGAAGCGGATGCCCTCCGCCAATCACCCGACCGTACACAATCGGACATGACACTCCGCATCGGAATCAACGGCAAAGAGTTCGACATTATAATTGTTTTACGACGGAATTACCTTTCCAATGAAAAGGAGCGCATCAACCGCACGATTTATTACCAATGCAACGAATGGCGCGACCTGCAAGGCGAAGCCGGAGCTAAGATGATTAACGTCATCAGCCAAGTCGAAAAAGTGCTCTCCGGTGAGGAGTACGACGCCGAAATACAGAAGCGGCAGCTCGGAATGGAAACGGCACAACAAGCCATCGAATATTTACAGACGCAGGTCGGCAATGGATTTCCCAAACAAGCAGAGTTGGAGGCGGCAGAAGAACGCATCGCCGAGCTGGAAGAGCAGATGAAAGTGGAACTGGCAGCGATCGAAGCACAGGAGGAAACCGACAAGTCCGGAACCGCAACCATAGACATCGACCCTGACGAATTGATTGACGACAATGCAGGAAACGGCCTCCGCTTCCGCGACGGTGGCAATCCGTTCGGTTCCGACGCCCCGGCAAGCGATGCGGAGTTGGCTCGCCGCGTTCGCCGGATCGCCCGCACGCTGAACACTCCGGTCGAGATTATCGACGACCTCGATGCAATTACCGATTCCGACCCGCTCGTGCAACGTCGTAAACGACACTCAAAAGGTTTTTACGACCCGCAAACGGGACAAACGTTCATTGTCCTGCCCAATATTACGACACTCGCCGATGCCGAAGCGACCGTATTGCATGAAATTGTCGGACACATGGGCTTACGCTCGCTGATGGGCGACCGTTTCGGCGACTTTCTCGATAAGGTTTACAATGGTCTCGATACCGAAGGGCGCAGCCGTGTGGCCGACATTGCCCGCGAGCAGGAGCACCAATCCTCCGGCGCCAAGCACCGCCAGGCAAATACCCGCCGTCTGGCAACGGAAGAATACCTCGCACATTTGGCGGAAGGCGACATCACGCCGAGCCGCTTTGCCCGGATCATCGGCCGTATCCGCTCGCTGCTACGCGACATATTGCGACTTCCGCTGCGTATCGGCGACCGCGACATCGCTTATTTGTTGTGGTTGTCGAAACACCGCCTGCAAAAAACACGCACGGCCGCCGAAGCCGTCGCCGCAACAGCGACCGAACGACGCATCCGTAAACAGCTTTTCGGTCGTTCTGAAAACGTGCGTTACCGTGCGATATTCGACGACGCTACACCTGAAAATATCGAACGGTATAGCATCGAACGCTACATCCGCGAGCATCATATCACCGGAGTTTTACTCGGCGAACATAATGCCGATGACTTCGCTATGCGTGTATATGGACTGCTTGATGACATGGGCCGAGCCATCATTGACCGCATGGGCAATGATCGTTTGAAGGCCATGCGCAAATACCTCGCATTATTCGACCTCCAAAAGCTCACCGATCAAGAAAGCTATCGCAGCATCATCGACGAACTGGTGAAAACCTTACCCCAAGAGACGAAAGAGCAAATCGTGCGCTCCATGCGCAAACACCTCGATTTCGTCCTCTCCGACAACTACCGCACTCCGTTGCGGCGACGCACGATGAAAAGCGAACGACCTCTACCGGAGAATTTCAAATATGCGAGCGAGTATGTCGAAGAATTGCTTAAAAAGAAACGGGCACAGCCCGAAATGGCTCCGCCGGCCGGAATCGAACCGACTGTGATTTACGACAAGCGGAATTGGAAAAGCCGTCAGCAACTCCGGTTCATAGATAGCACTTTACCCGTCGAAAGATTACAGGAAGAAGTCGTGCGGCGCGGAGGCAGCATCGACGACCTCACGGACATACACAAACATTTGAACCACTTGACAAGCATCGCCAAAGTCGCAATCGACAAATACACGAAAGAGTATTTAGACCCCATACTCGACCAAATCGCAGCCATAGCCCGTGAAACAGGCATGACGGAAACACACATCATCGACTACATCACGGCCGAATCGTCGCTCGAACGGCAGGCAACGGGGATTGCGGCCCTATCCCTCGACCCGCGCGATGCGTGGAACGAAACGCTGGCCCGAAGTATCGTCGCAGATTTCCGCCGCCGGGCCGGAGAGATTCCGACACAGCGATTATGGCAGCGAATCAATGCGGCTAACGACCGCGTGCTGGAAATCCTCGTCGAGGACGGAATGTTAGCCCCCGAACACCGCAAGTTGATAAAGGGGCACGGCTGGGACTACTATGTACCCTTACGGGATTATGATTACAACTACCGCGACCAGAAAGGCGAGCCGGTGGCTTTCGATGCGGCCGACGTGTACGACTTCATCGACGACAGTGCGGGGCCGCGCCCCTTACGGAAAGTGCTGCACGAAGCCGAAGGACGTATCGCAAAGCCCCGCAATCCGATCGCTCAAATGGTGAATATCGGTATCGGAGCGATCATCGCCGCCAAAACCAACAGGGCGAGGCAGTCGGCCTTACGGTTGGTGCAGAACAACAGCCGCAATTCGGAAGACTTGTTCCGCGTCGATAAGGTCTGGTTGGCAAAAGGCATCGGCAACAGATGGGTTACGACGACCATAGACCCCGCCGTCGAGGACATCGAACTATCGAAGGCGGCACGTAAGGAGATCGCCCGGCTGAAAAAGGAGATGAACGCGGCACTTCAAGCACACGATGATGAACTGGCCGACTACCTGTATAACCGTATCGAGGAGACCGAACGGTTCAACATTGTCCGCGAAGCCGAATCGGGCAGTCGTTTCGAGCACGAAGGACACTTGGGACATTCTTACGAACGACAGCGCAATGTGGAATGTTACGTGAACGGTATCCGTTATGTGATAACCTTCGCCGATCCCGCCGTGGCGAACGCGATCAACCAGTATAACCGGCTGGCGATTCCAAAATGGCTGGATGATACGGTCGGGAACGCGACACGCTGGCTGGCAAGAGCTTTTACCTCCCGAAATCCGGCGTTTGTCGCAGCGAATTTCCTGCGCGACGTGCAGCACGCCGCGCTGGTACACGCCATCGACAAAGGCGGGAATCTCGAAGGATTCGTGCGTAACATCCCTGCAAGTATGGCCGCAATCACCCGCGAACTGCGAGGCAAGGCCGAGCCGCTGACCATCGCCGAAACCGGGACGCTCGACGTACTCGACACCGCCGATCGGCAGGAACTAATCCGGCAATTCGGCCGCGAACGGGTCATGGACACGCTTTACGACTATTTCCGTGAAAACGGCGGGGAAACGGGGTTCGTACATAGTAAAGACATCGCCGAGGCCGAAAAGGAGATCAAACGTTACGTTGCATTCCGCACGGGGCGTATAGGTGAACTGCTGAAAGCAACGCAGCGCAGCGAACGCGCCGGGGTATGGCTCTCGTATGCTGCCCGCAAAAGCGGTATGCAAGCAATAGGCGTCGCGCTGGAAAATGCCTCCCGCATTGCCGAAAACACATCCCGTTTGGCGACCTTCACCACATCGCTTGAACAAGGAAAATCGCTCCTTACGGCTATCGACGATGCAAAAAACGTTACGGTGAATTTCAACCGTCGCGGTACGGCAACCCGGCCGCTCGGCATGTTCTACGTCTTTTTCAATGCTTCGGTACAGGGAGCGGCACAGGTCGCACGAATCGCCATGCGTAACCGGAAAAGATTTGCACAGGCTGTTGCCACGCTGACGGCGGCTGGATTTCTCGACAGTCTGCTGCTTGATTTCTTCCTCGCCGGAAGCGGAGGCGACGGCCGCGATCTGGCCGTTACGGAATACGAAAGACATAACCACCTCATCATCCCCGGCATGGGAAAGCGCGGTTACTTGAAGATTCCGCTTCCACAGGGATTCCGGGCTTTCTTCGGCATAGGAACTGCCTTGCATGACCTTTACCGAGGAAAACTCGGCTCCGAAGATGCCGCACGCATGATGCTTACGATGCTCTATGAGGACTTCTCGCCCGTAGCTTCGCCCTCATCCAAAGGAGATGCGACACGTGTACTGATTCCTACGGCTTTGACGCCGTGGTACGACATCTGGTATGCCGGAGAGGATGCGTTCGGTTATCCTGTCGGACGCCGCAGCTACTCGACGACGGCAAACTATCCGCTCTCGGAAATGGGACTGAGAAACGTAAACAAAGCGATTTATTACCTCTGTCGAGGGATCAACAGGTTAGGCGGCGGCGATGAGAACACACCGGCCGGACTACGCAAGAACGGAGAAATCGACCCGCTGCTGCGGGGTATCTTCGAGTACAACCCCTCGCACGTCGAACACGTATTGACCTATTACGGCGGCGGAATGGGTAAGTTCATCAAAGACATGGTGCACACCTCGCAGGCGCTATTCACCGGAGAAGAAATCAGCAGCCGCGATCTGCCCGTAATAAATCGCTTCTATGGAACGGCACGCCCCGAAAATCCAGCCGAACGGTATTACACCCTCCGCGACCGTCTGACGAATATCGAAGCCAAATATAAACGCATGGGGCCGGCACTCGACCGCACCGATCCTGCCGTACAACGGAATCTGCAACGTATCGCAATTTTCAAGGCACACCAAACGGCGGTGAACAAGCTGCGGGCGATACTTGCCGATACGCGTCCCAATACCGCAGCTTATGACCGATTACAAGAAGAATTGAACGAAACGATGATGAACGCATTAAACGAGGACGACCATGTTACGGAATATTGATACCCGGCGGTTGAAACTGTTGGCCCAAACGGATAAAAGCGTCGCTCGAACACGCCGCGAATGGGAGCAAGGCACGATGCGCTACGCCGACGACAATCTAACGCTCCTGTGGCGTTGTGCGCGGGATTGGGACGCAATGGACTACCTGCGCAAAGAGCACTCCCGGAATCTGCGATACAAGAACGGCGACCAATGGAGCGACACGGTACCCGACCCCGACCATCCGCACCGGACGATCCGCGAAGATGCGCTGATCTCCCGCAGCGGGAAAGTGCCGCTCAAACACAACTATATCCAGCAATATATCCGTAATATTCACGGACAACTCCTTTCGTCGCCCACGCAAACGGTCGTATATGCCCGCAGTCGCGACGACCAGCCGCTCGGAGAAATGCTGACCAACGCCCTGCAAGCGTGCCACCAGCTCAACAGAATCCGAAAAATAGACATCAACGTTGTTGAGGAACTCTGTCTGACGGGGATAGCCTGCGCGAAGGTACGCTACGGCTATTGGAGTACCAAGAACCGCACGGACGGAAAAATCGACCTCGTGAACATCAACCGGCTATTTTTCAATGCCGACATCGAAGATCCGCGACTGACAGACATCCGCCGCATCGGAGAGCTGCACGACTACACGTTCGACGATTTGGTGCGCAACTTCGCCACATGCCGTGAAGACGTGCAGGCATTACGCGAAATTTATGGCATCTGCCACGACCATACAAAGCTGGAAAACCTCTATGAAAATCACGCCTCACGGCTTCAAAATCTGAATTTCCTATACACGAACGACCTCGGCAAATACCGCGTTATCGAGGTGTGGGAACGCCTCGGCCGCTGGGTACTATACATACATGACTACGCCGACGGAACGGAGGAGATATACACCGAACTCACGATGCAAGAAGTCGAAGCGATCAACGCCTCGCGCATCGAGCAAGGTATGGCCGCAGGGATCGCCCCAGACACAGTGAAACTCATCTACGCCCGTGAACAGTACGAATATTATTGGCGGGTGAAATACCTTACGCCGAACGGCTACTGCATCAAAGAGACCGAAAGTCCCTATGCACACGAAGAACACCCCTACGTGCTTGCGGCCATGCCCGTAATCGACGGACGGTTCAAAGCCGTATTATCGGACGTAATAGACATTCAGCGCTATATCAACCGGCTATTGACCCTTTTGGATTTCATCATCGGAGCCTCGGCAAAAGGGCTGTTGATGGTTCCGCAGGAGTGCATACCCGACGATATGGACATTCAGGATTTCGCACGCGAATACGTCAAAACGAACGGCGTCATTCTTATCAAAAAAGGGGCCTACGACAAACTCCCGAAGCAAATATCCATGAACGGCACCAATATCGGAGCATGGGAAATGTTCGCGCAGGAAATGAACATCATGCAGCAAATCAGCGGACTGAACGGAGCGGTACAGGGGCAAGTTCCGCGAGCCAATACGCCGTCGAGTCTCTACGCCCAGCAAGCACAAAACTCGATGATGAATTTCGTCGTGCTGTTCGAGAATTACAATATGTTCTGCGAGGAACGCGACGAAAAACTGCTTAAAGTCCTCATGCAATACTACACGACCCGTCGATACATCGGCACCAATGGTAAAACCGCCGGAGAGATGGCGAAATTCTACGAGCCGGAAATGGCGCAGAAAATCGAAGATTTTAACCTCACGGCCGCAAAATCGAACGATACGCCCGTATTCCGGCAAATGACCGACGACCTATTGATGAAACTGCTCGAAAGCGGCCGCATACCGCTCGAAATATTCCTCAATAACTGCTCGCTGCCGGGGGCCGACAAACTACTCGCCGAGGTCAAGTCTTTCAACGAACAGGCCGCAGCCGGTCAAATCGACCCCGAAGCCCTTACGCAGTTGCAACAGGCGGCACAACAGAACGCCGACCCGAACGCTATGGCCATGATGCAACGGTATATGGATGCCAATTAACATATCTGCCAAAAATAAATTCACTTTTTTAGCGAATTTTTGAAAATAAGCACTATCTTTGCAATGTAAAAATCAGCAATAATGATTGTAAAATTCCAAAAAGAGTATCTATCGGAATTATACTACGAAGGAAAGTGTAAAGATAGAAAACACCGTTACCAACCGACAATAGTTAAACGCTACAAGCAACGTATAGATATTCTTAACGATGCAAGTTGTATCGAAGCTCTTTATCAGTTACATTCATTGGGGTACGAGGTACTGACTGGAAATAAAGAAGGTATTTCCTCAATCAGAGTGAATGACCAGTATCGGATTGAATTTTTGGTTTCGCACGAAGCCGACGGGAAAGAGCAAATAACGATTTGCAATATTATTGAGTTGTCGAACCACTATAAATAATTGCTATGGGAAATTTAGGTTATCCATACACTCCTACGCATCCGGGAGAAATACTGAAGGAGGAGATCGAATACAGAGGCATCTCGCAGAAAAAATTGGCCGAACAGATAGGTATTTCCTATACGATGCTCAATGAAATTCTGAACGCGAAACGCCCTGTAACCGAAACTTTGGCCTTGTATTTCGAGGCTGCATTGGGAATCGAAGCCGAAATGCTTACCAATATGCAGACTCGATACAATATGCAAACAGCTCGCAAAGACAGTAAACTGACGGCTCGATTGCAACAGATTCGGAAGTTGGCCGCAATACTATGAAAAATTATGAGCATAGAGTGCATTGCAGCTAAAAGATTATCGGACAAACCAAGTAAAAGAATCCCGATAAATACTTATCGGGATTCTTTATTCATAAACGTCAATTTGCTATTTTACTTTACAGTCCTAAATAGACAATCTCGTCCTTTGGAAAAATCTTCTAAATAAGAATAAGCTATTTGAATATACTTCTCTTTGAACAAATGTTTTTTTCGAGGAGACCAATTTTGAATCTGTGTAATGGTTTGCGCCAAGTCAATATAAGTATTTTCTTTCCGAACATACGCAACAGACGCGAGAATTTCCAGAGACAAAGCCGATTGAAATCCAGAGATCAATTTTATCAATAATTTCAAACGATCAACCTGTTCCGACTTCAACTTTGTTTTCACATATTCGCTAACTTCCTTCATCGTGCTATATTGCAACTCCAAAGAATCGAAAGCTCCGATCTTCATCTGTTCGAGACCTTTGATATATTTCCCGTTAATGTCGTGCAGAATATATCCGACCTGAGTGCAATAGGGGCCATAATGTCCTGCAACGAATTTCAGTTTGCCAAATGAAGGTTCACCCAGCAATTGCATAAAATATGCTAATTTATTTGCGACGAATAAACTGCTGTTTTCTCCTAACGATTCATAATAAAACAGAGCGTACAGCAACATGGCTCTCGCCGGAGTTAATTTTGCCTCCCGACAATTCGTTTCCTGCTTCAACAATTCGCTGACGGCTTCGTTCGGCTGATAGATATGAATATCCACATTTAATTCCCCGAGATACTTTTCCATCAACTCTTTCACCTTGCTCCAATCCAATCCACCGTTGCCGCATCCAAGAGGAGGAATAGCGATACTTTTTATCCTATATTGATCAAGAACCCGCACCAAATCTTTCAGTCCTTCTTCAATATATTCATATTTGGAACGATGCTTCCAGTCCTTTTTCGTCGGGAAATTAATTATCCATTTAGAATCGGTCGAAAGGTTACTGTCTCGTGTTACCAACAATTTGCCTGGGAAAATGCTGCCCTCTTTACACGCTTGTTGATATACTTGAAAATTATAAGGATACCTATCCTTGAATTGCAAGGCGATTCCTTTACCCATAACACCAACGGTATTAACGGTATTGATCAAAGCTTCGTCGGAAGCAGCCAACAAATTACCTGTCACATAATGTATCATGGATAAAAATAGTTATTTTTGCTATCAACGTATATCGGTATCTCAATGGATAAACGAGATAAAATTGTTTTTACATATGCTTCACGGTCTGCCGTTTTGACAATAATTCCGGCGACACACGAAACCGGCACACAGTCTTTCACCAAAAATTCGGCCTGTTTTCTCCGCATCCGATCCATATTGGCTTCATCATTCCCCCAAAATTGCGTGCAGACGACTTCCCAATCCACATGGGTCAAATCCTTGATGTCATTATAAAATTCAGTAAGTTTATTCTTTGCATGTCCATCGGTAAAGCACCATGCAGGACATTGCGCAACAATATCCTTAATACGACAAACGATATAAATCAATTCGTCCTGCGGTCTTTTTCGGATACCCCGATACCCTGTTTTAATATTCAATAACATCGGAGAATGGCCTCCGAAATAAAACGGAATATAATCCCCTAAATCCCCGCCCGGAGGATCAATTCGAACATGAAAATTTTGTCGCTGTTCGATTAACTGAATATCCCCGATATTGATATATTCAGGATCTTTCATACGACTATTCTTAGTGTACAATCCATGTTTTAGAATGAATTCCAAATTGGAATAGTGGATCATTCTAAAAATGAATTTTGAAGTATAGTCTATTTGAATATCCATATCTTTCTATGACAAAGTTACTACAAAAAAGTGAAATGCGGAAGAATATGGTAATGGATTTGATTTACAGGGGTTTCATTTACGCTGCCAATTATTCCGAGAGCCATTACAATCCACGCCGAAGCCAAATCAAGACGGAGCTACGTTACTTGTTCGTAACCACGCCCAATAGGTGACGAAATGGACACGAATAACGAAACAAGGCTTTAAGGATTAGTGAGTTACTGACAACTCACGCAAAAAATCCGGTAACGAAAAAAGATTGCGCCGTTCTTCCGCGATTTGCGTATCAGAGGAGGGCTCTTCACCAACTAATTTTGAACAAAAAAAATTAAGGACGATGAAGAGTACATTTTCAGTTATTTACTACCTCAAACGTCAGGTAGTGAAAAAAGACGGGACGGTTCCCGTCATGGGACGCATCACGGTGGACGGCAGCCAGACGCAATTCAGTTGCAAACTGACCATCGATCCCAAGTTGTGGGACACCAAAGGGGGACGTGTCACGGGCAGAAGCACGGCGGCACTCGAAACGAACCGCATGCTTGACAAGATGCGGGTGCGCATCAACAAGCACTATCAGGAAATCATGGAGCGTGACAACTATGTCACGGCGGAAAAGGTCAAGAACGCCTTTCTCGGACTGGAACACCGCTGCCACACACTGATGCAGGTGTTCAATAAGCACAACGAGGACTACGAGAAACAGGTGGCGGCAGGCATGAAAGCCAAGGGCACGCTTGCCAAGTACAAGACCGTTTACAAGCACCTGCAAGAGTTCCTCAATATCCGCTACCATGTGAAGGACATCACCATGAAGGAGCTTACCCCGGCATTTATCTCCGACTTCGAGATGTTCCTCCGCACGGACAAGCATTGCTGTACGAATACTTTATTATATGTAAAGTATCAATAGATACGCTACATTTTTTCTTTTCGTAGGCAAATCTTAATCTGTATCTTCGTAGCATGAAAGAAGATATACGGAAAATACGGATGCGCCAAAAATGGCTTGAACTATACGCCGAAACGGGTTCTGTGACAAAAACTGCCCTTCGGTGCGGGATTGCTCGTTCCACGTTATACCGTTGGATAAATTGCGAGAAAGAACAAGGCAAGTCGGAATTGTCCGATAAGTCTAAACGTTCATCAAGACTTGCCAATATGAAGATAACACCTGAAATTGAAACCATTATCCTTAATCTGCGTAAGACGAGAAGATGGGGAGCGCAACGGATTGCCAACTATCTGCTTAGAAAGAGAATAAAGCTCTCAGCCATGACGGTGTGGCGTGTGTTGAAAAAGCATCAGGTCAAAGCTGTTGTGAAACAGCGTAAAAAGTCAGACTATATCCGATATAGTAAAGAAATTCCTGGGGAAAGGGTTCAGCTGGATGTAATGAAAGTACGAAACGGAGCATACCAGTTCACGGCCATAGATGATTGTACCCGTTTGAGAACCATTCGTATATATCCCAATAAAAAAGCGGAAAGTACAATTCATTTTTTAGGAGAGATACTGAACACCTTTCCTTTTCCCGTTCAGCGGATACAAACTGATTGGGGAACAGAATTTTTCAATTATGACTTCCAATATGAACTGCATGACCATTTTATCAAATTCAGACCAATCAAACCAAGGACTCCGCATCTGAATGGCAAAGTCGAAAGGTCTCAGCAGACCGATAAGACAGAGTTTTGGAATCTTATAGATTTGTCGGACAAGACACTTGATTTGAATATGATGGCTATGGAATGGCAGGAGTTCTACAATAAGAAACGACCACATTCTTCACTGAACGGCAAGACTCCGATGCAAAAATTCAAGTCTGTCGAGCACCTTGTTCCGATCCAGCCCGATGTGAGTGAAAAATTCTGGGAGTCAAACGAAGAAATTCTTCCACGTAATTACAAGTATCTTAAATTCATAAAACATCGAAATAAGAAAACTGTTATTCGATAATCCATGGAGAATCAAAATATATCGCAGATTATTTTACGTTTTTAAACTCATCGGTCGGGGAACGGCCAGCGCCAAGGGGCGAGACCTGTCTCTTATACACATCTCCGAGCCCACGAGACGCTCATGAATCTCGTA
>ENA-OZRO01000659-OZRO01000659.1-human-gut-metagenome-genome-assembly--contig:-NODE-659-length-12196-cov-9.563380_pt1 | contig 12196 bp, 9 predicted proteins | sample MGYA00243267_ERZ653941 | MGnify/ENA primary metagenome ERZ653941 (study PRJEB26926, sample SAMN06164615) | human gut metagenome | biome: ENVO:00009003; feature: ENVO:2100002; material: ENVO:00002003... | reverse complement strand
TAAATCCAGAAACCTGCTTCCACACTCTTTACACTCATAATAACCGCACTGCTCTCATCCGCCGTTAAATCCATCTCGTCAATGTCAAGTCTCACATTCACATGATGCCTCGCTTCGTGGAGTTTGGACAATAAACATACTGTCTCCCGTGTGATCAACCACTCCAAACCAGTCAGCGAAAATCTGCAGAAAAAAGTAATAGATACAATCAGAAAATACAATTATAATCCTAGCGTTCATGCACGATATCTGGCAGGTAAGAAGTCCAGACTACTCGGTTTTATAATGACGAACTATATCAATCAATATCAACTGTTGCTGTTTCGATATCTGAATGAGTTTGCATGCAAGATGGGGTATGGTTGTATTATCCGCTATTGTAACTCAGGATTTGAGGAAATACTGGAGGTATTAAAAGAACTGGAAATCAGAGGGCTAGAGGTCTGCTTTAGCCTTTTTCTGATTTCACAGGAAGAGGAAGCGTATATAAAAGAACATTTAAATATCAAAGTCTGCCATATGCAGTCACCGGAAATGCCGGTCGCATATCTGCCTCTTGGTACATTAGAATGGCATGGTCCGCATATGCCTCTTGGAGCCGATGGAATCCAGTCAAAAGAACTGTTTGTCCGGAGCAAATGAGACTTCTATCGTTATGGCTGTGCGCCCGAATCTGGTTGACTTTGGACAGGTAAAAGAAGATGAGAGTAATCTTATTGGAATCGCAGGACGGCACCCTGTCAGAGATTCTTCTGCAGCATTCGGTAACGAAATCCTGGAGTATACAATGAAAACATTAATTTCTGGCATTGAGAAAGAGTACACAGAAATAAAAAACAGACAGAACTTAAAAAATCTCCATTGGCTGACAAAACCAATGGAGATTTTTTATTTTTTAAAGCAATACCTGAGAATTGGTTCCGTAAAAGATATCATCATGAAAAGCCAGTTTCTTCAAAATGGACTCCATATATTCCCAATTATCATCTACATCAAATTCATAGCTGTGTCCCCAGATATATAACAACTGTGGTTCATCCGTATCCATATTTAAAAAGCGGTCAATCCCACTCATAATATCTGCATCTGCATGATGGAAGCTAGGCTTAAACCTCAACAGGTCGGATTGTAAAGCAAAACCATGTGTATCTCCCGAAGTTCTTGCATACTGTATTCCGCATTCCTTTAATATTCTGAATGCCGATTCATCATAAGTGCCAAAGGGGAACACGAATCCTGCTATTTTCTGTTCATAGAAAGCTTCAAGATTCCTGATATCTGTTGAAATTTCATTGTATACAGTTTCCTCGTCAAGACCCTTCAGATTGGCATGGGTCAAGGTATGCGATGCGATTTCATGCCCTTTGTAAAGCTCCCTCATATCTTTCTGATTCATCCTGTGGACCACGATATTTCCCTGAGTAAATGTATCGGCTCTTGTCTGGATTCCACTATTCTGGTTAAATGTTGCTTTCATTCCATATTTGTTAAACAATGCGATCAACCGTCTATCCTGTTCTACTCCGTCATCATAGCTGAAAGTGACCGCTTTCTTCTTACCGTTCCACATAATAATTACCATACCTTTCTATAACCTGCAAACTTTTCTGTTTCATTGAAAAATCATCTGCGCAAAATCCGCAAAGCAATGTCTCCACACATTCCAGTCATGCTCTCCGGGATAAATCCTTCTGATTTCATGAACACCCTTTTCCCGGATAATTTCATCCTCTGCCAGAAACCTTGGAAGGAAGCTGTCCTTATCCCCTATACAGCGCAAAAATGTATGGAAATAGCTGTTGAACGCCGGATTATCCATTGCCTTTAAATGAGTCTGCTCATAAGGCTTTCTGTCAACTACATCCCTATCCGGGTTTCCTTCAATAAAATCCCTTAAAAAACCGGAGAAGATTCCGACTTCGCTAAACAGATCTGGGTGATCGCATACAGTTCTTGTTGTCTGTACAGAACCCATGGACAATCCTGCCATGCCACGTTTTTCCTTGCATCCACCAAACTGATACTTTTTTTCTACCATCGGAATAATCTCTTCTACCAGCATCCGTTCCAGCAGAACATGGTTTAATCTCTCTTCTAAACCAAACTTTTCTTTTACCATGCCATCGCACATGACAAGGGCAAATGGTTTTATTTTTCCCATTTCAATCAAATTATCAAGTATGATATTTGCTTTCCCTGTTGTTGTCCAGGAAATCTCACTCTCACCGAATCCATGCTGCAGATACAGGACAGGAAGCCCCGCCGACGGTACACATGGCGGAAGATAAACAATAAACCGTTCCCAGTTATTGGAAATATCTGACATATAAAATTCGTGTACCAGTGTTCCATGTGGAATATCCCGTATTTCCGTCAGCTCATTTCCATCCGGCAGTTCAATATAATTATATAAATGGCAGTATCCATGCCCGATGGGCAGTTCAGGAAGCAGAACCTCCTGTCCGTCCACGCAGATCTGTACATAATTCACTGCTGTGGAGAACGGAAGCTCCAGAATCCATTTTTTCCCATCTTTTGTAAATGGATATGTTTTCTCCCCCAGTTTCATAGAAAGCTCTTTTGCATTTTCACAGTCCAGCTGTAAATAATTTTTTCCGTCTTTTTGGAAAACCATGCTGCTTTGTTCCATAAATACCCTCCTTGCTGCAAGTAATAAAACCATCTCTATATGGTGATATTCTCAGAATTTCATCTGTCTGCATGTTCTGACACCATTGACATAAATGTCATTTGCCAGTTCTGTAACAAGCCGCATATCCTGCCAGGTTTCACACTTATTCCCCATAAAAGTAATGTTATCAAAATGGACATCATGGACACGTACTTCTTCTGTTGGTGTCTGATACCCCCGGATTATGGAGACCGGGATATCTCCGTTCAGCACCTGGATATTATCAAAATAAATATCATTGATTTCTCCTTTGGCAAGCTGTTCCGTATATCTGCAAAGCAGAACCTTAATATCGAACAGTTTCTGTTCTGCCTGCTCTACTCTGATATTTTTATAATGTATATCATGAACATGGCCGCCATCTGCCTGATGGATGGAAATCGCCGCACCACCCATGTTTCCTTCATACTGGCAGTGTATAATATCACAATCCTCAAATACTAGGTCGTGGATTTCGCTCTGGAGGGAATAACCAAGCTCTATGGCATTACCGGGTTCTGCATTCCAGATCACGTTATTGTGAACACGCACTTTTGTTACGTCACGTACCGTTGACGGATCTTCAAACAATCCTTGGGATTTGATGCAGATACTGTCATCTGTGGAACGAATAAAGCAATTTTTTACCTCTACGTCCTGGCTGCTCGTAATATCAATACCGTCTCCCGTTACAATCCTCGACATAATATTCATATCATCAATCACAACATGGTCACACGCTGCAGGAACTACATGCCAGGAAGGACCATCTACAGCAGTAAAGCCTTTTAAGAGTACATTATTACACCACTTGGCATAGATAAAGAAACGGAGTGCATTACTGTCCGGCAGATGCCAGCAGGCTCCGTTAATAATTCCGTTTCCTACAATGGAAATATTGTCACAATGGTCTGCGTATACACACCCTGATACAACAGCACCTTCCTCTATGTAAACCGTATCATTGGACTTTAAGGTAAGAACTCCTACATTATATACCTTGCCCTTTTCAAAGCAGATGGTGGTATCTGCCGGCTTCTCAATCCTGTGCGAGCAAAGCACAAACAATGCATCATGAAGACCACCATCTGTCTCTACAGTAAACTTTCTCGGTTCATCAAGATGGATATGGACTGTTTCTCCTTTTACAAAAGGAACTATGCCAAAGCTGGACGGACGGATTTCAAGTTTTTCATATGGTGTATGGATTGAAATCTCCAGATCATACGCTTCGTTATCTACTACTACAACATAGTCAAACGAATCTGTATGGTATACCACACGCTCTGTTCCGTTGCAGGTAACACTGTATTTTGTTGATTTTTCCAATTCATCTACAGATTTTAAAATAAATCTCGGTTCCTTGACCGGGTCCGGATTAGGATAATAAATCAAATCATTTTCAAAATCCTTCATGTCTCTTTTCTCCTATTCTTGTATAATGTTCTCAGAAACAAGGTGGTCACTGCTGTTTCCAATACTAATACGCAGTTTCATTCCGCTGCTAACGGTTTCCATGTTTTTGCCATAATATGAGAATTCTTCCTGGTCAATAAAGAAATCTACATCCTTCTTCTCCCCCGGCTCCAGGAAAACCTTCTGAAAACGGACAAGCTCTTTCTTGGGACGTACTACAGATGCATATAATGTTTCATAATAACACTGGACTACTTCCGCCCCCGCAACATTCCCTGTATTGCACACATTACAATGTACATGTACTTTTTTATCCTGTCCTATCTGCACATCAACGTCCGAAATATCAAACTCTGTATAGGACAATCCATAACCGAATGGATATAACGGCGTATTCGGGATATCCATATATCTGCTGGTGAAACGGTTTTCTGAATTATCTTCTGTAAGTATATGTCCGGTTTTTACATCCCAGTAGCTTATGGGCACCTGTCCCACACACCATGGAATACTCACAGATAATTTGCCGGAAGGGTTTATTCTGCCATACACAATATCTATGATTGCTTCAGCTCCCATAGTTCCTGGTCTCCAGGCCATAATGACAGCCTTGGATTTTTCTGATATCCTCCGCAGATCCAATGGTCTTCCTGCAATTATCACAGTCACGATATTACTTGTACGTTCTGCTATTTTTTCAAATAACACCTGCTGCTCTTCCGGCAAAGTCAAGAACGCCCTGCTGGCAGCCTCTCCTGACTGGGATTCATGTTCCCCCAGTACACATACGACCGTATCTTCATGGGTTATCGTTTCCAGCCACTGCTCATCCCTTGGCTTGCCAGACAATTCCTGTTCCACCTGCCATACCTTACACTCTGCATCAGAAAGAATATTACATCCAGTAATACATTCTACTTCTATCTGCTTTTTTTGTAAAACATCTTCTATTGTTTCAACTGCCTCATGTTCTCCAAAAATTGACCAGCGGCTTAATAATTCTCTTGACGCTGTATAAGGACCTGCCCATATAACTTTCTTCTTCATGCTTAATGGCAGTATCTTATCATTTTTCAAAAGGACACAGCTTTCGCCTGCCAGCTGATATGCCTTTTCCCGGTTATGCAAAGTCAGTTTTCCACTCTTTCCAAGACCGGCAAACGGATTTTCAAAAATCCCCAGCTGATTTTTCATCATCAGGACTCTGAATGCACTTTCATCAACAAACGCTTCCGGAATTTTGCCGCTTTCCACCAGTTTTTCAAGGCACAGCATATAAGCAGGACTCATCATATCAATGTCTACACCGGCTTCTGAAGCCTGGATTGCTGCTTCTTCCATATCAGCTGCCACTCCCTGTTCTTCCAGCTGGCCTATGGAGCCCCAATCTGAAATTACAGTTCCCTCAAATCCTTCCTTATCCCGCAGAAGCCCTTTAAGAAGTTCCTTATTTCCGCTTATCGGTTTACGGTCAATAGCATTAAAAGCTGTCATGACCATAGCAGGCTTTGCTTTTAATGCCATACGGAAAGGTTTTACATACTGCTCCAGAAATGTCCGCTGGGATATTTCAACATCATTATATTCCCTTCCCGCATTCACAGCCCCATAACCTGCAAAATGCTTCAGGCATGCCGCTATTCCGGTATCAGCTTTCTGCTGATAGCCATCTACCATTGCTTTTCCCATGATTCCGTTTACATATGGGTCTTCTCCAAAGGATTCCATCATCCTTCCCCATCTGGGATCTCTTGAAACATCAATCATAGGAGAAAATGTTGCCCTTAGCCCTTCTGAAGATGCCTCCGAGGCAGCTATAGAAGCCGCCTCAGACACCAGTTCCGGATGAAATGAACACGCCTGCCCCAACGGAATCGGAGCTATGGTCCTGCACCCATGTATGACATCTGCCATAAACAGCAATGGAATATGATGGGGATGCTGTTCCATATATCTGCTCTGGATATCATAAATTTTATCTTTACCGATCACTCCAAGCACTGAACCGGCATATTGAATGATCCATTCCGGTGGCAACTGTTCGCCAACAACACCTGTGAGCACTGCCTCTTTATCGAAGTATGCGCCAGTGAGCTGCACCATCTGTCCTATTTTTTCCTGTAATGACATTTCTGACAGCAATTGCTGTAATTCATGTATTTCCATATATACTCCTTATGTTTAATCCGTTTATTTCTAATGTTCATTTCTCCATAGATCAGCCCGAAGCATATAAGACCGTATTTTACTCAAAGTAGATTGTCTTGCCACTTTCTGCGGACTGGTAGATTGCTTCCAGAATACGTGTGACAACTGCAGCCTGTGCAGGCTTCACAACCTGTTCTGCCCCATCAACAACGATGTGGTAAAACAATTCCTGTTCATAGTCTGCTGCTGACTTTTCTTTTCCTGAGAAAAATGCTACTCCACCGCTTGATAATTCCGGTTTCTCTACTACCTGTGTATTATGGTGGATGTAATTGATCCTAAGGCCATCTTTCATATCAGCTCCGGCTTTGGTACCACACAGGCTTGTTTTTGCCTCATCAACCTCCAGTGTGTTCAGTGCCCAGGCTGATTCCAGTTCGATCACTGCCCCATTTTTCATACGGATAAAGCCAAAAGCAGAATCTTCTACACAGAACTTATCCGGATCCCAGTTACCAAATGCATTTCCCTGGTCTGTCTGATCAGACAGCTTGTGGAAGGAAGCTCCCGTAACAGACTGCACTTCATAATTATCCATCATCCATAATGTCAGATCCAGTGCATGTGTACCAATATCAATCAGAGGACCGCCGCCCTGTTCTTCTTCATTCAGGAACACACCCCAGGTCGGAACAGCTCTTCTTCTGAGTGCATGTGCTTTGGCAAAATAGATTTCTCCCAATTCATCACTTTTGCACATTTCCTTCAGATACAATGAATCTGTACGATAACGGTTCTGATATCCTATGTTGAGAACTCTGTGTGTTCTTTCAGCAGTTTCGACCATCTTCTGTGCTTCTGCATAATTTTTTGCCATTGGCTTCTCACACATGACATCTCTTCCTGCCTCCATTGCTGCTATAGAGATTTCTGCATGGGAACGGTTTGGGGTAGTTACATATACAACATCCAGATCTTCTTTTAGAAGGTCACGGTAATCTTCAAATACTTTTGCATCTTCTGTGCCAAATTTTTCTTTTGTCTCCTGCGCACGCTCTATGATGATGTCACAAAAAGCCACCACCTCATAGAGACCACTTTTCTGCATAGCCGGGAGATGTTTTCCGTTAGCAATCCCTCCACAGCCTACGATTCCTGCTCTTAATTTTCTCATGGTATTTCCTCCTTATTTGCACTTTTCTGTGTTATATAACATATTTCTCCAGATATCTTTTACTGAGAATTAAAGACTTCTCCACCTTTTCCTTGGAATCCTCAAATGCTTTATCTTCTATTTCGATACATGTACAGCCATCATATCCTATATCAGTAAGTGCTGACACGTATTTTCCCCAGTCCACATCGCCAAGTCCCGGAATCTTAGGTGACATATATTCCAGCGGATAAGCCATGATGCCACAGGACTCTAATTTATCCTTGTATATCTTGATATCCTTGTAATGAACATGGAATATTTTATCCTTAAATTCATAAAGCGGGCGGATATAGTCGATCATCTGCCAGATAAAGTGGGACGGATCGTAATTAATGCCAAGATTATCACTGTCCAGGATCTTGAAGACCTCTCTCCAGATTGGCGGAGTTGTCATCAGATTCTGTCCTCCGGGCCACTGTTCCTCACCAAAAAGCATCGGGCAGTTTTCAATTGCTATTTTTACGTCACATACCTCTGCCAGTTTTATGATTGGTGGCCATATTTCTTTTACAAGTTCAAGATTTTCCCGTACATTTTTGGTCTGATCCCTTCCGATAAATGTTGTGACCATGCCAACACCTAACTTTTTACTTGCACGTATGACATTCTTCAGATGTTCAATAGCAGCATTTCTTTTCTCTTTATCTGCCGTCATTACGTTAGGATAATATGCCAGTGCAGAGATTTCTACTCCCGCTTTTTCTGCATATGCCATAATATGGGCTGCATATTCATCATCCTGGTTTACCCGTTCTGCATCTATATGGCTTACACCCGCATATCTTCTTTCTGCTTTTTCTTCTGGCCAGCATGCCACTTCCACACATTCAAATCCCTGCTCTGAAGCAAAATCCATCATTTGTTCATAAGTCCATCCGTCAAGGATTGATGTAATAAACCCAAGTTTCATTGAAAAATCCTCCTGTATCTGTTTTCCCTATTTTGCCCATGGAGTTGGTGTAAAATCTCCACCCCTGCACCATTTCAGATAATTCAGTGCATGAAGCTGTCCGGTCATCTCCAGTTCTCCGGAATATACAGGATCATGGTATCCCTCAATGCAGATATCGTCCTCATATCCGTTACTTCTTAAAATAGAAATGATATCTCTCCAGTTCGTGTCACCAAAGCCCGGCATACGATGCCATACAAATGGGACTGCGCCTGATATGCCACTATGTCTTACAGCATCCCAGTCTATTGTTGCATCTTTTCCATGTATATGTACTATTTTTTTGCACCATTTTCTCAGCTCTGTTACCGGATCGATAAGCTGTACCATCTGATGTGTCGGCTCCCATTCCAGTCCGAAGTTATCATTCTTTACTTCCTCAAACATCACTTCCCACGCTTTAGGGTTAAAACCGATATTACATGTCGCATGTTCCCATGTTCCATCCATAAGGCAATTCTCAATTCCCAGCTTCACTCCCTTTTCTTCTGCAAGATCAGCCAGTTCCCGGAATACCTTGCCAAACTCTTCATATGCGGATTCTACCGGCTTTCCTTCCCACGCTCCTGCAAAAGTACTCACATGTGTAGCTCCGAATTTTCCGGCAGTGCAGATTACATTTTCCAGTGTTTTCCTATGCTCTGCGTACTGGATAGGATTGCAATAGTATCCAATTGTCGTGATTTTGGAATCCGTACCTGCCAACAGTTTTTCCGTGCTCAATGCCAGCTTATCAAGGTCAGTCCCTTCCAGTGACATATGGAAATTAAGAGAAAATGTCTCAAATCCTTTTCCAATAAATCCCTTTAACCATTCTTCTGCCTTAGCTCCAGGAACGCATGTTCCTATTTTTATCTGTTTCATACTTATTTTCTCCTGTTCCTTCATAAATACTTATGATTCATACTGTCTATAATCAATCACCTGGTTTGTTTCTGCTGATTGGAAAATAGCTTCCATTAGTTTCATTACACGCATCACCTGGAAGAGCTTAATCTCCGGCTCTGCCCCATCTCTTATAACTGCTGCTACATTCCTATGGAAATCCGCAATATCTCCGGACACATGTGGCAGCTCTTCTTTCACGATTGTATCTTCCCGTCTCGGAGCCATGGTTTTGGTCAGACCTGCTGCTGTCTTTACAGGCACTACTTTCTCTTCGGTTATGCCTGTTTTCCGTATGATCTCACCATTTAACTGCCAGTCCCTGATTACCGCAGTACCATCTTCACCCAGTACATACCATCTTGGCAGGGAAATATAATTATTGGTACCTACTTCAACTAAGACTTCCGTTCCGCCTTCAAATGTCAGGATTGTGGTGAACCCATCATCCACTTCCTGATTGGTAATATGGGTAAGTGATGCATATACAGTTTCAATTTTTCTATCTCCGTAAAGATACAGAATCTGATCCAGCAAATGTACACCCCAGTCAAGAACCATTCCGCCACCATGTACTTTTTCTTTTCTCCAGTCACCCGGAATACCCCTTGAACCATGCACACGGCTTTCTATCCGGAAGACATGCCCCAGCTTCTGTTCCTCTACAAGCTTTCGTATGATCAGGAAATCATCATCCCAGCGCCTGTTCTGGTGTACTGTCAGGAACTTTCCGGTTTCTTTGGCAACATTTTCCATCTCCTGAAGATCAGAAGATGACAGAGTCACCGGTTTCTCTGATATCACGTTTTTCCCCGCATGCATAGCACGGATTGCAATCGGCTTATGGCAGTCATTTGGAGTGGCAATCAGCACGACATCAATATCCGGGTCTGATAACATTTCCTCTTCCGAGCCATACACAGAAAAACCTTTTTCTTTTGCTTCTATTCTCTTTTCTTCCTTGATATCATAGATACCACCAATTTCAATTTCCGGTACATTTGACAGGATTTCTGTATGCCATCTGCCCATTCCACCATATCCTATCAGTCCGTAGATTACTTTGTTTTCCCGCATTTTATACCTCCAATTAAGGAACAGCGGCTAATGAACACCATCAGCCGCCGTCTCTTTTACTTACTTAATTCATCGTTGATTTCTTTAAGAATCTGGTCACCGCCCTGACTCTTCCAATTTTTAACGAAAGTATCGAATTCGCTGATATCTGCTTTTCCCATGATAATCTTTGCGAAAGTCTCTTCCTCCATCTTCTTCAGATTTGCCCATTTCGCCTGCATGGTTTCTGTCTGACCGCTATATGCATTGTAAACCGGTATATATTTATCATTTACATAGGGAGCTCCTCCAACCAGAAGTGATACAAGTCTCGGGAGATTAGTTTTTGCAAGGTCACTGTCCAGATTCCATTTATCCAGGCTGAAATCATCATAAGGTTCTTTTTTCAGTTCTTTAACTGCTTCCATATCACTCTTTAACAGTTTGTGCTGTGAGAAATCGACATCATCCATTGTAATCTCTCCTGCAAGATATTTTTCAAGAGTCTCCGTGGATACTTCAATCTCATCTGCATTGTCGTAGCCATTCCATAACGGATAAAAATCATCACAACTCATATCTGAGGAGGTAATGCCATCGTCTGTCCAATGTTGTTCATTAGCAACCAGATAGCTAATCATCTTAAATGCAGCCTCCGGATTCTTACAGCTCTTACTTACTACTACATATTTACTTGTAGGATCCGGCATATGGGTATAATAATTCCCGTCCTCAGACAGTGGTGTAAAATATGCTCTCCAATCTGCTTCGCCTGCCAGTGTGGCATCTGCAAACGTATAACCACTCCACCAAGGTCCAAAGAAAATTCCTACCTTTCCAGACAAAAGAGTTTCCTGACAATTGCTTCTAACAAGCATTTCCGGATCAATCAGTTTATCTGTATATAATTTCTGGATTTTTTCCAGAGCTGTTCTGGTCTCCGGCTGAATTGAACCATATTTTACAGTTCCATCCTCATCCTGCAGCCAGTACTGTGGATAAGACTGGAAGCTGCAGAACAACGGATCCAGTCCAAACTGGTTATCTCCGATATCATTTATATGATTGGAATTACCTGGTCCAAGAATTCCAATGGTATCATCCTCTCCATTTCCATCCGGATCCTGAGTAACAAACGCTTCTGCTACCTTTACCATCTCATCCCATGTTCTCGGAGCCTCCAGTCCAAGTTTGTCCAGCCAGTCCTGACGGATCCACATTTCGTTCATTTCTCCTACCATCATACTCGGAGCCGGGATTGCCATCATTTCTCCCTTATCATTCGTGATACATTTTTTCAGCTCTTCCCCACCGGATTTCACAAATCCTTTCAGCTTATCTGAAGCATAGTCTTCAAAATACTGATCCAGCGGCTGAATCATGTCATATTTCAGAAGTGCCCTGTACTGTGTCGCATTGACATTCATCATCTCCGGAATCGTACCACTTCCGATACACAGGTTCATTTTCTCATCATAGTCAGATGAGGATGCAACCCAATCATATACGACCTTGATATTAAGATCATCCTTCAAAAAGCGTGTATAGGAGTTATCTTCATAGCTCATTCCGTCAGGAATCTTCGCATTTGGATTCATTGAACCGCCCAGATGGACAGTTACTGTCTCTGCATATTTTGAAAATGGGAGATCTTCCTTGGCTGTTCCTTCTGCCTCACCTACTGCTGTTTTCTGTGTGTTTTCTTCTGATGTTTTGCCGCATCCTGCCAGCGCAGTCGCAACCAGTGCTGTCGCACTTACAAGTGCGATAATCCGTTTCTGTTTCATACTTCTTCTTCCTCCCTATTTAGTCAAGTCTTTTTTCCTTGAAAATCAAGGATTTTTTCAATATA
>ENA-OZRO01000644-OZRO01000644.1-human-gut-metagenome-genome-assembly--contig:-NODE-644-length-12410-cov-9.150951_pt1 | contig 12410 bp, 10 predicted proteins | sample MGYA00243267_ERZ653941 | MGnify/ENA primary metagenome ERZ653941 (study PRJEB26926, sample SAMN06164615) | human gut metagenome | biome: ENVO:00009003; feature: ENVO:2100002; material: ENVO:00002003... | reverse complement strand
GCCAGCGCGAAAAATTCGCTTCGCATCTTGGCGCATTCTCATTTGGAAATAGTATTACTTGCTCGAAAGCGTGTCCAGCTTCACCCAGCCGCGGCGGGTGACATCCTTTGCATAGGAGTAGTACTCCACCTGCGCCCAGCTGCCCTCAATCTGGCAGATAATCGCGGTGTCGCCCTCGTAAATCCACGACCAGCCGTACTTGCGGTATGTCGTCGACGGCCCGAAGTAGACCGCGCCGGAGGTAATCACCGTCCGCGTGTCGTTCAAATTCGTTTCCGTCGGGATGCTGTCGCTGCTCACATCCACGCGATTGGCGGGCGTGTAGGCGCGCATCCAGCCATTCGACGTGTTGAACTCAATCTGATACCACCAAATGTCGTTCTCGCTGTCCCACGCCTTGCTGATGACGTTGACGATATCGCCCGCGTTGTAGAACGAGCCGGGTTCGTCGAAGCGGTTGCTGGGGCCGGAGCGGGTCGCTGCCCGCTTCGTCAGCGCCGCCGCAACGCCCTTGGACGGGAATACAGGCTCTGCCGTGGGAGTCGGGGTTGGGTCAACGTCCTTCGTGACCGTCGGGGCTGCCGTCGCGCCAGTCGGCGTGGGGGTAATCCACTCTACCGTCGAGGTCGGCGTGACGGACGGCCGCGGGGTCACATAGGCGATGTAAGGCTTCGGGGTCGCGGTAGTGTAAGCGCGCGGAGTCGCCGTGGCGTGCACATCCGCCGCAAGGGCAATGTCCGAAATCGCCGCGCCTGCGTTCCCTCTGCCCGCGTAAACCGTCTCGATGGTCAGGTCAATCTGCGTCACGCCAGTGTATTCCTCCGGCAGCAGCAGGCGCTGGTAGCCGTTTGACCAGTCGGCGCTGCTTGTCGTGGGCAGGAAAGCATCCGACAGCGTGTAGCGGTAGGTCACGCTCTGCTGCCCGTAGGCATACCAGATTGTCACGGCGACGGTCGCGGGCCGGTCATAGCTGTTGTAGTAGTTCTGGTTGTAGCAGTAGCCGCTGCGAATCCAGATTTCGCCGACGCTGGCGCCGCTGAGCGCGAGGGACAAGTCCGGCGCGGCGGCGCTGGTGCGAACCCACGCGGTGGCAGTATTGCCGTCGAGCAGATCAGCGGTCACATCGGTTTCACCGCTGTGCTCGGTGGCGGAGAGAATCGCGCTGGTCGCGCCGCGCCCGCTGCTCGTCGCGGGAACGTCCGCCAGCACGGGAATGCAGACCGCTGCCGTCAGCGCGGCACAGAGCAGAATCTTCAAGGTGCGCTTCATGTTCATCATCCTTTCCGGATAGGGGGGCGTTATCCTCCTGTCACTCATATAACGAACGACAGTGGGTAATTCTTCATCTGTTGCAAAATTTCCTCCAATTTTTTTGTTTTTGATGAAAAAAAGCATCAAAATCATCCATGCCCCCCTTTTCAAAAAGCAAAAAACGTTGTACAATATGGAATGAAAGGTACTGCGTTCAGACAGTGCATTTCTTTATCCTGATTTGTAAGCACTTACACAACGAAGGAGGACTTCTTCATGGAACTTCGGACGGCATCCTCTCCGCGCGACGTAAAGACGTACGACACGCAGCGGCTCCGCGAGGAATTTCTGATTGACGACCTGTTCCGCGCGGATGATATCAAGCTGGTGTACAGCCACATCGACCGCATCATCACGGGCAGTGCTGTGCCGGTGAAGGGTACGCTGGCGCTGACGGCGGGCGAGGAGCTGCGCGCGCAGTATTTTCTGGAGCGGCGCGAGCTGGGCGTCATCAACATCGGCGGCGAAGGCACGGTGACGGTGGATGGCACGGTGTACACGCTGCGCCACCGCGACGGGCTGTACGTCGGGCGCGGCAGCAAGGACATTGTGTTTGCATCCAAGGACGCGGCGAATCCGGCGAAGTTCTACCTCAATTCCTGCCCGGCGCACACGGCATACCCGACGGTGTACATCCGCCCGGAGGACTGCGTGCGGCAGGAACTGGGTAGCTTGGAAACGGCGAATCACCGCACGATCTGCAAGTACATCCTGCCGGGGCAGGTGCAGTCCTGCCAGCTGGTGATGGGCATGACGAAGCTGGAGCCCGGCTCTGTGTGGAACACGATGCCCTGCCATACCCACGACCGCCGCATGGAGGTCTACCTCTATTTCGACATGCCGGAGGACGCGTTCGTGATGCACTTCATGGGTGAAGGGCAGGAGACGCGCCACATCATCATGCGCAACGAACAGGCGGTCATCAGCCCGTCGTGGAGCATCCACAGCGGCTGCGGCACGCAGGCGTACACCTTCATCTGGGGCATGTGCGGCGAAAACCAGGACTTCGACGACATGGACGGCATCGCCATGAAGGACTTGAAGTGAGGGAGACCCAAGGGGCTTTGCCCCTTGACCCCAGCAGGGCGCTGCCCTGCACCTGCCAAAGGGTCTTCGACCCTCTGGACTCCCTTTTCGCGATTGAGTTGAGCGCACTTTCAGGCAGTTTCCGCGTGTTTATCCGCGATAATTGAAAGGAGATTTCCCATGAGCAATATGTTCTCTCTGGAGGGCAAAATCGCCCTCGTCACCGGTGCATCCTACGGCATCGGCTTCGCCATCGCCTGCGCCATGAGCGATGCCGGCGCGACCATCGTATTCAACGACATTAAGCAGGAATTGGTGGATAAGGGTATTGCTGCCTATGCCGAAAAGGGCATCAAGGCGCACGGCTATGTCTGCGACGTGACCGACGAAGCCGCCGTCAACGCGCTCGTCGCCAAGATTGAGGAAGAAGTCGGCGTGATTGACATCCTTGTCAACAACGCGGGCATCATCAAGCGCATCCCGATGTGCGAAATGACCGCCGAACAGTTCCGTCAGGTGATTGATGTTGATCTGAACGCGCCGTTCATCGTCTCCAAGGCGGTGATTCCGTCGATGATCAAGAAGGGTCATGGCAAAATTATCAACATCTGCTCCATGATGAGTGAGCTTGGCCGCGAAACGGTGTCCGCCTACGCCGCGGCGAAGGGCGGCCTGAAGATGCTGACCCGCAACATCTGCTCCGAGTACGGCAAGTACAACATCCAGTGCAACGGCATCGGCCCGGGCTACATCGCCACGCCTCAAACTGCGCCCCTGCGCGAGATTCAGCCGGATGGCTCCCGTCATCCGTTTGACAAGTTCATCATCGCCAAGACGCCTGCCGAGCGCTGGGGCGACGCGGCGGATTTGGGCGGCCCGGCGGTGTTCCTTGCGTCGGACGCGTCCAACTTCGTCAATGGCCACATCCTCTATGTGGATGGCGGCATTCTGGCGTACATTGGCAAGCAGCCCTGACGGATGTGCAGGCATAGGGGAGAAAATGCCGCCCGCAAGGGGGCGGTTTGCGGAAGAAATGCGCGCAAAAACCGCTTTTTCTGCAAAAGCCCCTTGCGTTCCAGCGAAAAATGTGATAGACTGTAAAGCGTTGATTTCTCCCCAAGGAGGTTTGAAGCATGAGTGCATTTGGTGTGGTTCTGACGGTCATCATCACGATTTCCGCTCTGTTCATGATTTTTACGGTTCTGATGCAGAGCAGCAACGTGAAGGGTCTGGGCGCAATCGCCGGCACGTTCGACAGCTATTTTGACAAGCACAAGGCCAAGAGCGCGGAAGCGAAGCTGGCGCTGGGCACCAAGATTGCTGCGGCGATTTTCGTGGCCTGCTCCCTGCTGATGCTGCTGGTCAAGTAATCAGCGGTTTCGCATGACAAAATAGGGCTGACAGGAGACTGTTTAGCCCTTTTTGTCGTGGAAGAGAAAAAGTTTTGCTTCGCGAACAGTGCGTTTGGGGCGCAGGAAATTTCGCCTCTGCGGAGGCGAGGAGGGGGCTTTGCGGTCGCCCCCTCCACCCCTTCGCAGCGCACACCCCTATTTCTTGGATTTTTATGTTGCTTGAGAGAACGAAAAGTACACTAATTAAAAAACTTCCGATTAAAATCAAGTAACATCCGGAGGGGCAGGCGAAGCAGTCCAGAGGGCGACCGCAAAGCCCTCTGGTCGCTCCCGCAGGAGCGAAACCCCTGCGACAATCAAAATCAGCATAAAATCATCAGCATACGAAAAAAGAGCAGGGGAGTCGCCTCCACCTGCTCTTTTCCGATTACTTAACCAGATCGCAGAACTTGTCAATATTCCCCTTGACAACCTCCAGACTGGAGCGCCAGAAGTCGGGATTCCGTACATCAATCCCCACGCTGGCGGCGACATCGGCAATCGTGCCCGAACCGCAGGAGCGCAGCAGACGGCAGTAATCCGGCACAAACGCCGCGCCCTTTTGCAGATACTGCGCGAACACGCCCTTGGCGAACAGCTCGCCGAACGCATAGGGGAAGTTGTAGAAGTTGTAGCCGGACGAATAATAATGGCTCTTGCACGCCCACATGTACGGGTGGCGAATCTCCGGGTCAAGCCCGTCGCCGTAGGACGCTTCCTGCGCGCGCAGCATGGCGTCCTTCAGCTCATCGACGCTCATGGCGTGGTCGGCGCGCGTGTCAATGACTTCCGTCTCGAACAGGTAGCGGCTGTAAATGTCCACAATCGTCTGGTTCGTTTCCATCAGGTTGCCTTCCAGCAGGGACAGCTGCTCGTCGGGGCTTGCGTCCTTGAGCACCATGTGTGCCAGCAGCTGCTCGTTGAAGATGGACGCGGTTTCCGCCAGCGGCATGGGCGTGTCAATCAGCGAGTACGGCAGCCCTGCCAGGCAGCGGTTGTGCCACGCGTGACCCAGTTCATGCGCGATGGTCGATACATCGGAGAAGCTGCCGGTGAAGTTCGTCATCACCAGCGAACGGTCAGCAAAATGCACGGGGGAGCAGAACGCGCCGCCGGTCTTGCCTTCGCGCGGGTAGATGTCAATCCAGCGCTGCTCAAAGGCGTTGTCGATGAATTTGCCCATTTCCGGCGTGAACTGCCCCATCAGGCGGACGAGCATCTCGCGCGCTTCCTCCACCGTGTAGGTGTGCACGTTCTGCCCGACCGGCGCGAACAAATCGTAGAACGGCAGGCCGTTTTGATGCCCCAGCAGCTTCGCCTTCGCCTTCATGTAGCGGCGGAAGTGCGGCAGATATTCGCGGATGGCGGTCAGCATAGCGTCCAGCGTCGCGCGGTCCATGCGGGAGTCGCTCAGCGTCATGTCCAGCACGGAAGGATACCCCTTCGCCTTGCTCAGCGTGCGCGCCTCCATTTTGACGGCGTTCAGGCAGTAGGACATGGGCAGCTCCATCTTCTTGTAGGACGCAATTTCTGCCTCGTAGGCATCCTTGCGGACGGAGGCATCCGCGTCGTACGCAAGCCCGCGCACGGCGGACAGCGGAATCTCCTGCCCGCGGTAATTCGCCGTGTGGGTGGAATCCAGCTTGTCGCGCAGCTGGCTGAACGCGCTGCCGCCGGACAGGCTCATCTCCAGAATCCACGGTTCAACCGCTTCGGGGATGGTGTGGTGCGCGTTCTCAGCGGATTCACGCAGGTGGAACGCGACCTTCTGCAATTTGGGGGACGCGGCAATCAGGTCTTCGAGGTTCGCAAGACCTCCGATATAGCGCGTAACAGCGCTGCTGACGATGCGGCTGTCGTTGAAAATCACGTCCAGCACGTTCAGGTACTTTGTCGCGTCGGCATTGTTCGCGTCCACCGCCTGCGTCAGGTTGCAGAACGACGAGAGCCGATCGGACAGCGCGCCAAGAACCTCCTGCTGGTCGGTGATCTTCTCCAGCTTCGTCTGCGGATCGTCGCTGCCGTCCAGAATCGCCTGCTCGACCTTGATTTCCTCCGGAAAGCGCTTCAAATCAGCCAGAAAAGCCGGGTCATCAAAGCCCTTGTAAAGGTAAGACAAATCCCAATTCGGGTTCATGGGGGTTACGCCTCCTTAAAAGATATAGTCATTGATAAGATGATACCCCAAAGCGCGAACGTTGTCAATGCCCGCTTGCCATACGCGGTGATTTTTCAGGTGCTCCGGGTCATGTGCGTCCACACCGAGAATGACGTCATTGTGCCATTTTCGGGCGTATTCCCAGAATGGCGCGGACGGATACCCCCGCGTGTGCCCCTCCATCTGGCTGTTCAGCCCAAGCAGATTGTACTCGATGGGCATGTGCTGTTCCTTTGCGCACTGGCAGAGCATGTCCGCCGCTTCCTCGCACGCGTGATTGAACTGGTCGTCCGTGCGGTGGCGCATGAACAAATCCGGGTGGGCGATGTAGCAGAACAGCCCGGTGCGCATGGCGGCGACTGCGGATTGGGCATAGCGCAGCACACCCTCGTCCGTCTGGCACTCAAAGCCGATATACGGATTGTCCTCCTCGCTGTCGGCGTAATGCTGACCGAGGATGTAGTAGCCGATACCCTGCTCGCGCATCCGCAGCAGATGGTCGTGATAGCGCGGAAAGTACTCGCTCTCCAGGCCAAGGCGGATTTCGAGCTGCCCGGCGTAGCGCTGCTGGAGCGCATGGACGGAATGGATGTAGTCCGTCAGCTGGTCAAGCGGCATCCGAATCCCGCTGACGAAGCCGTTTGCGAACGGGAAGGGCGCGTGGTCAGCGAAGCCAAGCACATCAAACCCGGCGTCCAGCGCGGCTTCGACATAGGCTTCATCCGTGCCGACGGCGTGCTGGCAGCGGGATGTGTGCGTGTGAAAATTATGCTTCATAATTGCTCCTTGCAAAAAGATGCACCGGCGCATGTGGACGGTGCATCTTTTGTCTGATTACATTTTTTGCAGATAGCGCTGGGTTTTCAGCGCTTCAAGGCACTTCTCCTTGCTGCGCTCAATGTGGCGGTGTATCAGCTTCTGGAAATGCTCCAAATCGCGCTGCTCGATATAGTCCACCAGCTTGTAATGCTCCTCGTGCGCCTGCAGCAGGCGGTTCTCCTGCGAAATCGCCATCGCCGAGAAGCGCGTGATGTACTGGTCCTGCCCCTCGATGACGCGCAGAATGCGGTTCTGCCCGCAGATTTCGGTCATCTGGCGGTGGAAGGCGCGCGCCATGGGGGAAAGCGTCTCGAAATCGCGGCTTGCCATCACGCCGTCCATCTCGTGCAGCCGGTCGCGCAGGGCGGCGATATCATCCGCCGTCGCCTTCTGGATAATCGCGGGCAGCGTCAGCATTTCCAGCGCGTTGCGGATGGTGTAGATTTCCTCCACGTCGGCAATCGTGAACGCGCGGACGATCACGCCGCGCCGCTGTACATACTCTACCAGCCCGTCGCGCTCCAGCTTCCGCAGGGCTTCACGCAGCGGCGTGCGGCTGATGTGCAGGCGGTCGGCATATTCTGTCTCGACGATGCGCTCGCCAGCGGGAATTTCTCCGGTGATAATAGCGTGCTTGAGCACTTCGTAGGCGATTTCACGAATCGGGCGGCTTTCCATCATGGGCTGGAAGGGGATGGCTGCCATAGCGAACAACTCCTTGTGGGTGGCTTAGAATCCGCCGCGTTTGTGTCCTTTCTGGTCAACACGTCCGCGGACGCAAAGTGCATTTTGTTTGCACTTTGTATACAAGAATAATACAAAAAGCAGCCCTTGTCAAGGGAAAAATCCATTTTTTCCGCAAAAAATGGCGAAAATCAAGGATGATTTTTCATTACCCCTTTTGTGTGCGGCGCAGGGTTTCGCCACTGCGGTGGCGACCAGAGGGCTTTGCGCTCGCCCTCTGGACTCCTTCGCCTTCCGCATCTATGTATATTGGCAGTTATTGCGGCTTTTTTAGTTAGTACACCTTTCGTTCTCCTAAGCAACGATAAAAACCAAGAAACATGGGAGTGCAGTACGAAGGTTTCCAAAGGGCGACCGCAAACTTCGTTTGTTTTCATGCCCTTTGGTCGCGTCCGCAGACGCGAAACCCTCTGCAACCAGAAAAAACAAGTCACATCGAAAGCAAAAATCACGAAAAAAGCGCAAAGAAAGCCGCCTGCCTCCGCGCATTTGCGAAAACAGACGGCTTCCAAAGTCAAATCAGGCGAATGCAATTATTCCAGAATCTCACGCCGCAGCGCATTGACATAATCCAGCTGCTCCCACGGCATGTCCGCCTTGCCGAAATGACCGTAGTTGCAGTTCGCGCGGTAAATCGGGCGGCGCAGGTTCAGCCGCTGAATGATGGCGTTCGGACGCAGGTCGAACAGCTTGTCCACCGCTGCCGCCAGCTGGTCGTCCGAAACAACGCCCGTGTCCATTGTGTCGATGAACAGGCTCACCGGGCGCGCGACGCCAATGGCATACGCCAGCTGAATTTCGCAGCGCTTCGCCAAACCCGCCGCGACGATGTTCTTCGCAATGTGGCGCGCCGCATAGGCAGCAGAGCGGTCAACCTTCGTCGGGTCTTTGCCGGAGAACGCGCCGCCGCCGTGCGGGGCATAGCCGCCGTAGGTATCAACGATAATCTTGCGCCCGGTCAGACCGGAGTCGCCCGCAGGCCCGCCGATGACAAAGCGCCCGGTCGGGTTGATGAGATAGCGGGTGTCTGCCGTCAGCATTTCCGCCGGAATCACGGGGCGGATGACGTGCTCCATCATCGCCGCGTAAATGTCCGCGTGGGCGATTTCGGGGTTGTGCTGGGTGGAGATGACGATGGTATCCACCGCCACGGGCTGACCGTCCTCGTAGGCAATGGTCACCTGCGCCTTGCCGTCGGGCCGCAGCCACGGCAGCGTGCCGTTCTTGCGCACTTCAGTCAGGCGGCGGGTCAGGCGGTGCGCGAAGGCAATCGCAGTCGGCATGTATTCCGGCGTTTCGTCGCACGCGAAGCCGAACATCATGCCCTGATCGCCCGCGCCGATTTCGTTGGCATCCTGCGTGCGGGTTTCCAGCGCATCATCAACGCCCATGGCGATATCGGGGCTTTGCGCGTGGATGCTTGTCAGCACGGCGCAGGTGTTGCCGTCAAAGCAGAGGGAAGAATCATTGTAGCCGATGTCCAGCACAACGTCGCGCACGATGGCGGGAATATCCACCTTCGCCGTCGTGGTGATTTCGCCCATCACCATCACCATGCCGGTGGTGGCGCAGGTTTCGCAGGCGACGCGGCTCATGGGGTCTTGGGCGAGCAGCGCGTCCAGCACCGCGTCAGACACCTGATCGCACAGCTTGTCCGGATGACCTTCCGTGACCGATTCCGAGGTAAAGAGTTTCCGCATTTTTGTAGCTCCTTTCAGCTAAGCCAATAGGGGATGGTTGAGAGCTGCAAAAAACCCGGCGTCCTTGCACACAAGGCAGCCGGGAATCAATCAGAAGCGATTGTCCTTATCTGTCAGTGCTGCTCTGGATAGAGCCTGTGTGCGCACTGTGGGAATTGGCACCACGCACCTGCGTGCCGGTTGCCGTGGCTTCATTGGGCCCGTCCCTCTGCCACTCGTGATAAGGGGTATTACTTTTGCATCCGATATGCTACCACAATTCTGCCCGTCCGTCAAGGGCTTTTGCATCTTTTCTGTATTTTTTTCGGGAAAAATCACGATAAGAACGAACGTTCTCTTGCATTTGCGGCAAAAATCCGCTATACTACATAAGCCGTTGCAATGACGACCGGGTCCTGTGCGATCTGTCGGTGTGAACCTTGTCAGGGCCGAGAGGCAGCAGCAATAAGCGCTGGGCGGATGTGCTGCGGGGTTGCTCAGTCTGAGCGGCGGTATCTTCTATTTGAATATCAATGGACAGGCTGCATGGGAAAGTGGCTTCTCATGGCAGCCTGCTTTTTTTATCGGCGCGGGATTGTGAAATGGTGGATGGCGAACAAAACAAAAAACGCCGCGAAACTATTGTTTCTGTGCGGTATGTGTGCTATACTGACCATCGCGCAGAAGCGCAAATAATTTGGGAGGTATAACAATTATGCGGAAGTTCCTGTCCTTGTTTCTGGCGCTTGCAATGAGCATCGCCTGCTGCACGCTGGCAGCGGCGGAGGATACGGCAGAAGCAATGCAGTATACCGAAGAAAACATCACCATCGACGCGGGTGATCACCAGATTCCCGCAACGCTGACCGTGCCTGTTGGCGCGGAAGGGGAAAAGTTCCCGGCTGTTGTTATGCTGCATGGCAATGGCTCTACCCGCCACGAAGCGGGCAATGCCTATGATTATGCCGCGCTGGCAATGGCGAAGGCAGGCATCGCGACGATTCGTTTCGACTACATCGGCAATGGCGACAGCACCAGCGATTACATCGACTTCACCTATGACAAGGGTGTGGAAGACGCGATGAAGTGCTACGAATACCTCAAGACGCTGGGCACCATCGACATGGATCATGTGGGTGTGATGGGCTGGAGCCAGGGCGGCCGTCTGGCGCTGCTGACGGCTGCGCGCAACGAGGTGTTCACCTCCGTGCTGACGTGGGCAGGCGCCTACGATCAGAAGGGCAATGAGGCAGAACAGTACGCAATTGCCAAGGAAAACGGCTATTACGAAGTGACCTATGACTGGCGTGAACCGCTGAAGCAGTCTCCTGCCTACTATGAATGCGCGATGAGCATTGATTATCCGGCGGAAGTTGCTAAGATCAAGGTGCCGCTTCTGGCAATCAACGGCAAGGCGGACACGACCGTGGTGCCGGAAACCGCGCAGAAGATTGTGGATGCGGCGGTGAATTCCCCGGATGCGGAAGTGCTGCTGCTGGACGGCGCGGATCACACCTTCTGCGTCTTCAGCAATGACGACACGGTGCTGAAGACCTTGGTGCAGGATACCATCGACTGGTTCAAGAAGACGCTGTAAGCGCAAAAAATCAGCAAAGGCTGCGAAGGAGTGGAGGACATTCCTTCGCAGCTTTTTTGCGTGTGTTTTGTACAAATTGTGTATTCCGACTGTACAAAAACGGAAAGCAAGGTATAATAATAGGAAAAGCAAGGAGGTCATGCAGAGATGGAACTGAACGTGATTCGACAGGCAGACCCGCAGGTGGCGGACGCGATTGAGGCGGAACTGAACCGTCAGCGCTCGCATATTGAACTGATTGCGTCGGAGAACTTCGTATCCCCGGCGGTGATGGCGGCGATGGGCTCGTGCCTGACGAACAAGTACGCGGAAGGGTATCCCGCGCACCGCTACTACGGCGGCTGCGAATGCGTGGATGTGGTGGAAAACCTCGCCCGTGACCGCGCTAAGCAGCTTTTCGGCTGCGAGTACGTCAACGTGCAGCCGCATTCCGGCGCGCAGGCGAACACGGCGGTGTACTTCGCCATGCTCCAGCCGGGCGATACCGTCATGGGCATGAGCCTGTCCAACGGCGGCCATCTCACGCACGGCAGCCCGGTCAACCTGTCCGGCAAGTACTTCCATTTTGTTCCTTACGGCGTGGATGCGCAGGGCTATATTGATTATGACGCCATGCGCGCGCTGGCGCTGGAGTGCAAGCCGAAGATGATTGTCTCCGGCGCATCGGCGTACCCACGCACGATTGATTTCGAGAAGATTCGCGCCATCTGCGATGAGGTGGGCGCGCTGATGATGGTGGATATCGCCCACATTGCGGGGCTTGTTGCGGCGGGGCAGCATCCGTCGCCCGTGCCGTATGCTGATTTCGTCACGACGACGACGCACAAGACGCTCCGCGGCCCGCGCGGCGGCATGATTATGTGCCGCGAGCAGTATGGCAAGGCGATTGACAAGGCGATTTTCCCCGGCACGCAGGGTGGCCCGCTGATGCACGTTATTGCGGGCAAGGCGGTCTGCTTCGGCGAGGCGCTGAAGCCGGAATTCAAGGAATATCAGGCGCAGATTATCAAGAACGCGAAGGCGCTGGAAGCCGCGTTCCGGGCGGAAGGCATCAAGATGGTGTCGGACGGCACGGACAACCATCTGCTGCTGCTTGATTTTTCCGACACGGAGATGACGGGCAAGCTGCTGGAGACGCTGCTGGAAGAAGCGAACATCACGGTGAACAAGAACACCGTGCCGAACGAGACGCGCTCGCCGTTTGTGACCAGCGGCGTTCGCGTGGGCACGCCGGCAGTGACAAGCCGCGGCTTCAAGGAAGCGGACATGGCGAAGGTCGCAAAGTGGATTGCGCGCGTCGTTCGGAAAGGGGAAAATGCTGTTCCGTCGGTGAAGGCGGAGGTTGAAGCCTTTATGAAGAATTTCCCGCTGTATGAGTGACAGCGGATGCACTTTTTTGCAATGCGCGGCTTGATTTTTCTGATGTGACTTGTTGATTTTGTTGCAGGGGGATGCGCCTGCGGGCGCACCAAAGGGCAATAAAAACAGGCGAAGTCTGCGATCGCCCTTTGGAAACCTTCGGCGCCGCTGCTTTTGGGGTTATTTGTGGTTGGTTTATGCCGTGGGTTGGTGAACGAATAGCACACTAACTAAAAAGCTGCGATAACAGCCAATAAACTTAGATGGGGACGCGAAGCAGTCCAGAGGGCGACCGCAAAGCCCTCTGGTCGCCTCCGCAGAGGCGA
>ENA-OZRO01000639-OZRO01000639.1-human-gut-metagenome-genome-assembly--contig:-NODE-639-length-12541-cov-3.860644_pt1 | contig 12541 bp, 10 predicted proteins | sample MGYA00243267_ERZ653941 | MGnify/ENA primary metagenome ERZ653941 (study PRJEB26926, sample SAMN06164615) | human gut metagenome | biome: ENVO:00009003; feature: ENVO:2100002; material: ENVO:00002003... | reverse complement strand
TGGTGAAATCGCTGTTGCGGATATGCCCGGTCACGCCGCCTACTTCCACATAGCCGCCGTAACGGCTGAAGCCAACGACCTCACCCTCGTAGATACGGCCAGACTGCAGGTCCTGGAGCATGCTGGTCTTCAGCAGCTCCTGCGCCCGCTTCCGGGAACAAGTCAGCCAGCCCTTATCCTCATCGATACCGCAAATGACAAAGGGGATTCGCCGGCCCATCAGGTTCATCAGCCGCAGGTTGGGGTTGTCGCAGTCGGCCTCAGGGGCGTAGATTACGCACTTTTCGCCGCCAGCCTTGATACCTATATCCAGGTTCTTGGCCAGCGTCAGCATCATGTAGCCCATCCCTTCCTCAGTCCGGGCCAGCCGATCTACTGTGCCCCAGCAGATGGTTTCATCTGCCATCAGCTTTTCCAGGGCGGTACGGTCAGTATTGAAAATCTTATCCATTCCAAATCACTATTCCTTTCTTCGTTTAGTTGTTAGCCTATATGTTTTGTTTGTCGGCCATGAGGCGCCGCAAGGCAACACATGCGCCTCATTCATTTGGATGTTATGCACTTCCGTTTATGCTAATTGACGGAATAGAAAAACTACAACTTCCGTACAAAATATGTGAATATCCGGCCATGTTCTGTTGTATAATAAGAACTGACAAAACTGCATAGGAGGCGATCATGGCAATGGAAGCACAGGGCTACCAGGTGGAGTACGAGGGACAGATGTATCATTCGCTGCGGGAATTTGCGGAGGCGCTCAACCTCAACTACCCAAAGGTAACAGCATATTTCAGGAAAGGAAAATCGTTGGAGGAGATCATCGAAAAATGCCAGTTCTCAACGGCCAGCAAAACACCAGGGCCGCTCAAAGAGGGTCCAAAACGAAAATTTGTGGAATTCAACGGGGTTCAGTATTCTTCCATCTATGCAGCAGCGGAGGCTCTGGGCATCTCACCTGCCCGCGTGTATTCGGTGCGGGAGTCTCAGCAGTGCAGCGCAGAGGCAGCCATCGAGTATGTGCTGGAAAACTCGATGCCGGCCGGTGGCAGCGATGCCCCATCTGCGGCCAAACCATGCATCATTGAAGGTATTAGCTATCCAAGCCGGGAAGCAGCCCTGGCGGCATTTCGGCTCAAGCGAATAACCGTGTATTCCCGGATGAAACGGGAGAATATCCCATTTGAGGAAGCGGTGCTAAGGGGCCGGGATTCAGCCCTATACCGTAAACCGGCTGCCAGCAAACTTCCGCGGCTAGTCCTAATCCCCATGGAAGGAGAGCTCAAAAAGCCGGAGGTGCTGGCCGACCTGTACCGGTCTCTTTCCTACTATAACCGCCGGGTGGAGATTCTGATGGACGAGCTGTCAGGTACGCCGGTGCTGTTCGTGGATGGACTGTCGTACATCTGCTACAACGAGGATGCCAGAGGCATCGAAATGTCAACAGCTTTCGATGAGAAGGCCAAAATGAGTTCTGCGGCTATCAACCTGTTCAATGAGAACAATATTGCGGTAAAGCTGTTCTTCAGCAAGGCGCGGGGCCGACTGATGCTTACGGCGTTTCAGTCGGCAAAATCGGATAATCAGAGAATCGAACCGCTGCTCAATGCATGGTTTTGCTATTCAACTATCCGAGACGAGCGAATGCGGAAATTCAATCCAGAGCAGGCATTAGCTGTGCCGGAGAAGAAGTTACCTGCCCCTCATGTGCGAGGCAATGGCGCTGATAACGAAATCAAAATTCTCCCTGCTGTTTCTACAGCCGAAAAGACAGAGGGGGTCTAGCGAGCAAAAAGTGAGTCCGGTCTTTCTTAACGGAGAAATATGGCGAAAGAACTCTGTATACCTAAAGGCCATTGCGCATCATATATGGTCCGTGAAGTATGCTTTCTTCAGAGCGAAACAAACCCCACCAGAAAAGTATCTCTGGCGGGGTTTGTTTCGTGTCAACTTTCGATAGCCGCAGTTTCCTCAGGAAGAGTTTCCTCGCTTGGCATATCTCCCCCTGTTGGAGTCTCTTCTTCCACAATGAACTGCTCGATAATAGGAGGTTGGTACTCGGAGTTAGGACCGATATAAATGCCTTCCTCGTTGTACCAGTCAGGATTTTCCTCCCTGCTCGGCACGCCATCTGGCGGGCTGAGATAGCAGACCTCATCCAGGTCAGAGCGGTAGGGGATGTTCGGTTCCAGCTCGTTCTTCAGGAATGCCTTGGTCCAGTTGTTGGAGGGCAGGGTCCCGCCGATATCCTGTACGGAGTACGGCAGCCAGTAGCCGGTTGGGCCCATGACGACCGTGACCCGGACCTGGTGGCCGGTCACAACTGCATTGTAGGAGCGGACATCGTAATATTGGACGCCGGTGGCATCGGAGATCTCAGCCAGTTTTTCCTGGGGCTTGTCGTAGACATACTCGCTAAGCTGGATGCTCGACCCTGCGGCTGGGGCCGGAAGGATCAGCGAAGACCAATCCAGAAAGGCGTCGATCTTCATGGTAATGGGAGCCCAAAGAGTGGCCGCTGCCAGCGTTTCAGGGTCGCTGAATACCTGGAATTGCGGTGCGGGAACATCAATGGACTTGTTGACCAGGTTGATGGCGATTTGCGTATCGCTTCTGAGCAGCGGAAACCTGCCGCTCCAGTCGTCTATCGCCTCATCTTCCTTGCCCGGAGTCTGATATGTGGACATCTGCTCTCTCAGGTAATCGTCCAGCCCGGAAAAGTCGCCCGCATTCAGATACCTAGTAATATTCTTCTCAAAGATAGGGATGTCATTCTCAGTGACCGGAGGCCTGGCTTCAAATTCTTCCCGAAGCTCCTCTTTGGTGGTAGGCTCAATATCCTTGAGTGACCCAGGGTTTTTCAGCCCCAGGAATCCAGAATCTTCATCCTGGCTGGAACCAGGAAGAATGCTCAGGTCGCCACGCATTGCGGCCGTTACCGCCCCAGCAATGATGACAACAATCAGCAGAACGGCGACAACAACAATAACGGCGATTTGCTTCTTGAACTTAGCATCGGCAAGGCTGGCCTTGGGCTTGTCTTCTAAGGGCTCCTGCCGGCGGTCGTTTTGAGCGTCAAACATTTCTTAACACCTCTTTGGTGGTCGGCTCAATATCCTTGAGCGAGTTAGGGCTTTTCAGCCCAAGGAACCCAGAATCTTCTTTCTGGCTGGAGCCAGGCAGAATACTCAGGTTGCCTCGCATCACTGCCGTCACTGCCACAACAATAATGCCAATGATCAGCAGCACAGCGACCACGACAACAATGGTAATTTGTTTCTTGAACTTGGCGTCGGCAAGGCTGGCCTTGGGCTTGTCTTCAAAGGGCTCCTGCCGACGGTCATTCTGAGTGTGAACCTCGCCTTCTAAACAGCCTTGCAGCTGCTTAGAAGGAGCTTCTGCCAATCCCGGTAGGGAAAGTAATTCGTCCCAGATACAGCTCTGCAGACAGCAGCGGGGCCCGAAGGCGCCCACCCCTAATAGCAGGCCAAGTGGGCTCGAATGAAGCTATTGACAAACAGGTTGCCCTGTCTGCCATGGCAGGATACGCCTGCCAGGTTCTAACCCCAAGATGGAGGAACTTTTGCCAACGCCAGCCGAAGCCGGTCGTGACGACCCTGGGCCGTCCCACTGGGGACCTGCCAGCAGACTGGCTGACAGGCTTTTATGACCAAGCTCTCACGCGGCGGCTTTCCTGTAGGAATGCTGCGGCTTGAGGGCTTTTAAGTTAGCATAGGTGCGCTGGGTCGTCTTGGGTAGAGTTTCCTCCAGTCCAGGGGTGACCTTGCACCACTCACGCAGGAAGTACCGGGCGCCAATATTATAGCTGGCGCTCAAGTCACAGTTGTACTCCTTCCCATTAAGGAAGGTGCAGCGCTCCTGCCCACAATGGGTCTCAGGGCGGCCCTTGGCCTTCTTACGGTCCTTCGTCTCCATGGCAATCAGCGCAGCCAGCTCGTCATTCGTGAGATTGACACGGCCGCGGAGGATCTCCCCGCTGCCATCGAAGGCCAGCCTGCTGGTGCCCCAGGCACAGACCCGGGAGATCCGAATCAGGTTGCGGTGGGCCTTATGCTCCACCATGTCCTGGATGGCCCGCTTGCGCCACAAATGGAGGCGCTGTGCCTTGCGGCCGCGGATCCTTCCGTGGAAATCGAGGGCCTCGAACACGATGACATTGACGCCGTGCTCCACGGCCATATCCACGATAGCCCGGGCAATGTTGGCCGACAGCTGGTCATTGAGGTTATTGATCTGGTCCCAGGTGCGGCGACCGCCATAGCGGCCATGGTCCCGCTGTTCGCCGCGCTGCTTGTTCAGCAGATGGTTCATCCGGTCTTTCTCTCTGGGGAAGTTTATAAACCTCCGCCCCAGGATAGCGCCATCAGCAGCCATAACAGAACAAACAGCGTCATTGTTGATGCCCAGATCCACAGCAAGGGCAAGCCGCCTGTCCAGCGGCTCGTCGCGCAGGGATAGATCGCGGTACTCCTCATAGGCAAAGCGCAGCCGGAAACTGCAGTCGCGGCGGCCCTTGCGCTTCTTCACCTCCAGGGTAGGCGCAGAGGCCTTGGCGCCGCTCCACCACTTGACCAGATACTTGACATCCCGGGGCCTGCAGTGGATATCCACCCACACCCAGTCGTTTTTAACGAACAGCTTGAGCTGCACGACGGTCGTCTCACCCTGGAGCATGGACTCGCACTCGCTCATGTTGCCGCGGAAGAACACGGGCATAACATTCCGGTCGTAGGCGAGTTTGGGCGGGCGGCCCTGCTTTCCGCCAGCTTCCCAATTGGCAAGATTCTTGCGATAGGAGGACACAGCTCCGAGAGCCATTGTAATGGCCGCCCGGCGAAAGTAGCTAGGGAACTTATAAAACTTCTCATCGAAATTATACTTGGGCTTAGGGAAGCCCTTCGTCTTATGGATCATGTGCTCCAGGGCGTGCTGCCCAAGTTTTCCGCCAGCTGCACAGATAGGAGGCAGAGTGTCCCACTCCTTGTCAACAACATCGATCATAAAAGCTACTGCGGCACGGTAAAGGCTGACAGTCGCCTTGAGCGACTGCCGGTGATCCTGGACATGTACGGCATAGCTGGATGTTACCTTCACGGGGGCACCTCCTTTGCAAATGAATCTGTACATCATTATTATATGCAGGTCGCTCGGATTATATTTTTCATCTTGCCAACCGGGGAATGAGGTGTTTTTCTTACTCCGTCTAAGCCTGATGGCTTAGATGAAGGTTGCGAAAAACGGATCAAAACTCAAATCAAATCATCATCGTCGATCAGCGGGTCGCCAGACAGATCATCGAACCTAAAATCATCCTGAGGAAGCCCCTTGTCCGTCATGGGGCTCCCAAAGAAGCTCTCATCCATGGGGTCTGGATCGTTGTGGCCGTTGTCAAAGATCATATCTTCTGGGAGGTCACTGCCAGGTGGCGGCTTCAAAGCATCTTCTGCAAGCTCCTCCTCACCAAGGCCGAGGTTCGTCCCCGAGGCCGGCCGAGGTACGGGCCGAGACGCGGGCGTCTGAGTGGGAGCGGTGGCAGGATCGAGAAGCGGGTCGCTCTGGGGGCTGCTACCAAACTCAAAATCCTCAAATTTATCCTCCGGCTGCGGCCGGATGCCATGTTCCTTCTGAAATCGGTATTCATGGGGGACGATCTCAGTATCGATCAAATCTTTGAGCATTCGGTCATATTCCTTGGGCAGCCACTGCACCACGCCGACTTTGGCCGGCTGGACCGAGTTGTACTTGATGAGACTGTAGGTCAGCTCGCCAAAGGGCCGCTTCATGATGGCAGTGGGGCTGAAGAGAGCCTCCATCTTCTTCTGCTCACGGATGGACTCGGTGGGATGCCCCAGCCGATCCAGACCGCCCGTGATCAAGTCGAACTTCTTGCGGGATTCGCTCTTGACAACATCGACGGTCTCGTGCTCACCAAACTGATCCGAGTAGTATTTGGCATCCACGAACGATACACCAGGGAAGATGATCAGGTTACGGGCGTTGGTAGAGACCAGTTCCACGAAGTTCTTGCCATCCCGGCCGCCGCCCATAGCGATTTGGGCACGAGCCTGAGTCGCCAGGTGCGAGGCCACGCGGTAAGAACGGCCCTGAGTCAGCATGTCGGAGAAACCAGGCGTCGAATAAGTCTGGAACTCGTCGATGTAGAGGAAGTGCGCCCGGCGGTTATCTTCGTTGCCAGGCCGGCGGAAAACAGCCGACTGAAGCTGCAGGATGATGAAGTAGCCCAGGAACTTACCTAGGTCGCGCATCATACCTTGGGCTGTACAAATACAGATGACGCCGCCCTTCTCCAGGTGCTCGTCAAAGTCAATCTGGTTGCGCTGTCCCTTATCGAAATCAGGATTCAGGATGCCGCGCAGATACCGGTTGGCAATAACCTTGGACACCTGAGCCCGGATACCGGAGGAGTTCTCATACACCTTGGACCGCTCAGCATAGTACTCGTTGATGAACCAGCTGGCAATATCGGCATTTTCCTTCTGCTCAGCATCTGTCTCCCCCTTCAATTGCCCAAACCTGGTGACCAGTTTACGACCATCCTGGTTAGGATTCTGGAGGACGGTGTTCATATTGATGAAGGTTGCGTATTTGCCATCGACGCCTTCGGATCTGTCTAGGCGTTTCAGGACCTTGAGCGTATAACGGACCAGCTGTTCGGACAGGTCCTTAAAGTACTGAGGAGAGTCAGGGTTCAGCATCAGGAAGGTGGTAACAGCATTCTCGATGACATCGTCCTCATCGCCTACCAGCGGGTTGAAGAAGGGGCAATTATCCACGCTGGGGTCAAAATAGATGTAGGGACGCCCAGCCACCTTGGCCATCATCGCCACCTCACGGGCCAGATCTCCCTTAGGCTCGATGACCGTTACGCCGGCCTCAAAATTCTTGATGTCCTGGTCTACCATAGGCAGAATAACCTGAGAGGTTTTACCGCCGCCGGTAGGGCCAAGAATGAGCATGTGCAGGAACCGGTCTTTATATGGGAGTATCTCCCGCGGATCCTTGGCTCCGGCCTCAACCAAATCTTTGTCCTTACACAGGATGATGTCGCCTGGCTTATAGGAAGGATCTTCACCCTTGCCCATTTTGGTGCCCACCTCAGCCAGCATGGTCCACATACCCTTGCCCATATCGCTCATCTGGAAAACGGTGAGGCCGGCTGTGCCGACGGCCATGAAGGCCATACCCACAAGGGCTGCGCCGCCACTGCCGCCAGCCGCCTTTGCGATCCAGCTGTAAGGCACCAGGACCAGCAAGCAGATGTTAAGATATAAATTGATCTTGGACCACAGACCAGCCTTGCCGGCCATCTCAGGAGCGCTCTGTCCAGTAAACATATACCAGACCAGGGAGACAAACTCCAAAACCATGGCTGGAAGGAACATGTTCTTGAAGAACAGCAACGACAGCAGGACGCAAAGCATGGAGAGTCCAGCAAGAAACTGTTGGCCGGTGACTGAAAGCTGTGGACCGGCTTCGGCGAAGAAAGCATTGGCTTTTTCAGCCATGCCTTTGACTTTTTCAATCATGTTATATCTAATCTCCTTTCGTTGAGATTCTTGTCTTTATAATCATATGCAGGTTGCCCAATATTCATTTGCGGAATGGGTTTGGCGGGTCTAATGTCTTTCTTAGCGAAGAAATGTGGCTGGTGGGGCTCTTTTTTCCCTGATGGCATTGCTGTTTCGGCTCCTTACAGAGCCGATGCCGAGTCCGTGAGGCTTCTCTGTTGTGCGGAACAAACAGCTGCGGTCCTCGTTGCACAAAACAAAGAGCCCAGCCGCTAGTGCGGCAGAGCTCTTTTTGGCTGCCCGTCAGGGCAGGTCAATATCGAATTTTACAGTCCCCTGAGGGAGCCAAACAATATCCTTCTCTACATGGATGCCCTGGACCTTGTTATGGTCGGCATCGAAATAGACGGTCCCCTTCTCCACGAATTTCTTAGAGATCGTCTCGTTCAGACCGGTGAACAGGTGCTCATCCTCAGCGGCGTCGAACCGCTTCTGTAGATACTCTTGCAGGGTGGCGCAGGCGGCGATTTCCTTTTTGGCCTTTGGCGTCATCCGCAGGTACAGCGGATCGGTTAGGCTCATTACTACATCGAAATGGCAGGGGTTGCCGTTCCAATCGATGCTGTCCTCGACCCGGTGCCGACGCAGCCGTCCCAGGTACATGTACTCGGTCCCTTTGGGATCCAGGTAGCCGGTGCCCGGGACAAGCTCTTCCTGCTTGAGGTACTTGTTTTTCTTGAGCGGCGCGGCGGGCGCCATGATATTCCCCTTCTCATCGATGAGGTTGGGTGGAGTCTTCCGGCCCACGAAAGAGGCGCCAGGATTGATCCGCAAAATGCCGATTTCCGGATAGACCTCCCATTGGAAAGGGTGATAGGTACTCCGTCCATACGCAGCAATCTGGAGCGCCACTTCAGACTGACTGAAGTAGTCTTCGTTCACCGTATACTTGATGCCAGGGATGTACAGGTTCGTGGCGGCAGTCTTATGGAACTTTCCAGCCTTGGTGAGCGGCAGAAGTGGGAATAGTTCGTCCAGTTTCCCTGGCTTCAGCAGTTCTTGAATAGCCAGTTCCAGGCGCATGATTCGAACCTGTGCCTCCTGATTGCTGATGCTGGACCCTTCCGGCTTCTCCTGGGGCGGACCATCGAACATTTCCTTCAGCCATTCGATGGAAGTCTCGGAGATCCCACATCCCGTATGAAACAGCCTTCTCTCGCTATACGCAATGTACAGTTCCTGGCCTGGGTATTGCACGAACTGGAATCCTTTCGCCTTCAGCTCTGCGAGTACTTCTTTTGTTGCCTTCATGTTTGTTTTCCTCCTTAAATTGTTGTCACCTACGACCAAATCATGTCTGACTTGGTGTCCACGCAGTCCTGCAGGATCGCCTTGAAGTCGGCAAACCTAGCGCAGTCCGGGCGGCCGCAGTATCCGTACAGGATGTTGTCGTCATAGTCACCGATAACCTTCAGGATATTCTTGCAGGCGCCGTAACGGATGCGGCCTCCTACATCAGTTTGAAGCAGGAAGTCGATGATTTTGATGTCGGGCCTCTTGGTCTTGTCCTCATCAGCGAGCAGTTCCTCGATGCGAGCGTTGATGCGGGCATCGAACTCATCAGCCGCTTCGGCAGTGCAGCCAGGATACCAGCTGCAGACCTCCTCATAGATATCGTGGAACGGGCCGCCCTGCAGCTCAGAGACCTTTCGACGCAAGCGCAGGAATCCGCCGCCCCCCATGTCGATGGTGCGGCCAGTTTTCCGACAGGTAATGCTAACCCCCATGGTGTTATTCCTCCTATTTTTCTAAGCAATTTTCCTGAATTGGGTGCTGTGTTGTTTTATGCAGGTTGCCTTGAGGTTATTCTGCTGATTCTCTCGCCGAACTAAAGTTCGGGAGCTCCCTGTAGGCTCCCTGTAGGGAGCCTATGTGGGCTGCGGTTCAGGGAGAAGGTTGCAGAGGAGAGTGACCCGTCTTTCTTAGCGAAGAAATGTGGCATGGTGGTTCCCCTTGGCTGTTTAAGCTCTTGCCTCAGCCGGTTCCCTCTCGGGAACCTATGTCGGGTCCGTGAGGTTCCGTTGTTTTGTGCTAGGGGAATATAGGTTTTCTCTGGCCCCCATGCAGGGATCTTTTTAGCGAAAAGCCTCAACGGGAGGATTTCTTTTGCTGTTCGGGTACCCCGTCAGGATCGGTTCCTCCTATAGGAACCTGTGCGGGTTTTCGGAGAGACCCAACACCGGTCCGTGAGGCTCTCGTGTTTTGCGCTACAGCCAACTACCTCCGCCGTAGCGGAAAACCACATGGCATTCAAAAAAAACCACCACATGACCTTCTTCGAAGGTCACCACACGGCTTTCAAAGAAAGCCGCAGGCAGGTCTCACGGACCCCACATAGGTTCCTGAAGGAACCGACCCGCGGCAGGGCATCTGGCAAGGAAGGAATCCCCCTGCTTTTCTTCGTTAAAAAAGACTCCTTTCCTCTTCGCCAATCGCCCCAAAACGCCTCAGGCAAAACCAAGGACCCAATCTAACCGCCTTTCTCCTCCTCAAAACAAACACTACACCGAGAAAATCGCCAGGTAGCTCCCGAACTTTAGTTCGGCGAGAGGAATGGCGACCTGTACGCGCAGCGGGCCGCGGAGCGGCCAAGTACCCCTCCTGCACGCATTTGTGGCACAGCCATGCCTGATGTGCTGAAGGCACTCGTGGACGGCGTCGATGAACAGCTGAAGGGCATCATCGTCGAGTACGCTGAAAAGAGTGATATTCTTGTCCTGGCGATGGAGGTGATGCCAGATCATGTACATCTGCTATTGGAATGCCCGTTAGGGCTGTCTCCCATCTCCATCGTGAAAGGTATTAAGCAGACCAGCTCTGTCCATCTGCGCCGGGAGTTCCCTCAGCTGCGCAGGCTACCGACTCGTTGGGCCCGAGGTTCATTCTTCGAGACGGTTGGCAGCGCTTCGCTGGATGTAATCAAACCCTACATCAACAATCAGAAAAGCAAATAGCCCGGGGGGGGTATCCTCCCGCCAGTTTTTTGTTTGCCCTCCTGGTCTGAAAATACGAAAGCGCAGATATGCATATAATATATGTAGAGAAGCAAATCTCAGTGAAGGGAGGGCCTGTCTCCATGAAGCGTTCCACTACGCCAAGCTATATCGCGCAGTACCGGCTGCTCTGCACGCCGGACGACGGCAAGTTCATCGGACACTGCCTGTTCCTTGGCTGCAAGACCTATAACATCATGGTCGGCGAGGCAAACAAACGCCTCAACAGCTACTACCGCGACAAAGAGGTCAATGCTATCCGCATGAAGCAGCGGAAAAAGGGCTACGAGCTCAGCGACGCGGAAAAGGACATCCTCAAGGCTAAGCGGAAACAGTACGGGCTCTCCGAATACGCCTTCCAGGTGTACCTGAAGGTTCACGGCAAACAGATCAGCAACTTCCTGGATGCCAACACGGTGCAGAAGATTGCCTCCCAGGCCTGGAAGGGCGTATCCAGCGTCCTCTTTGGCAAGGGCAAACGGCTCCACTATAAAAAGGTGGAGGAGTTCCGCTCCCTGGAAGGTAAGACCAACCGGCAGGGCATCCGCTACGACACGAAGAAGGGCTGCTTGATCTGGGGCAGCCGGCGGATCCCCATCCAGGTCCGGGGCAATGACAAATGGGCCCAGCGGGCCCTCAGCGACCGGGTGAAGTACTGCAGAGTCGTTGCCAAGTGGCATAAGACCCACTGGGAGTACTACCTCCAGCTGGTACTGGAAGGCACCTCACCCACCATGGCAAAACCCATGTCGCCCAACGCGGAGGTTGGCATTGACCTCGGCACCTCCACGGTGGCCATCACCTACGACAAGAAGCTGGACCTGCGGGAGTTGGGCGGCGAGGTGAACGACATCGAGGCCGAGATTGCCAGGCTGGACCGCAAACTGGACCGGCAGCGCCGGGCCAGCAATCCGCAGAACTACGACAAGCTCGGCCGCATCAAGCGACTCAAGAAGGGTGAGCGGCGGGAGTGGCACTACTCCCAGGGCTACTACAAGACCTTCTATCTCCGCCGCACCTTGTATGCCAAGCGGCAGGCCAAGCTGAAGCAGTTCCACGAACGGCTTGCGGAGGAAGTCCTCTCCATGGGCAACCAGATCAATGTGGAGCGGATGTCTATGGCCGGCCTGTCCAAGCGGTCCAAGAAGACTAAGATCAACCCGAAGATGGGGCGTCCGTACAGCAAAAAGAGGTTCGGCAAGAGCATTGCCAACCACGCCCCATCCATGTTTATAGAGGCCCTCACCCGCAAGGGCAAGGCCCGCGGAGCCACGGTCACCAGGTACGACCCAAAGCCCATTAAGGCCAGCCAGTATGACCACACGGACGGGTCGAACAAAAAGGCGCCTCTCAGCCAGCGGGAAAAGACGCTCAGCAATGGCGACAAGGTCCAGCGGGACCTGTACTCGGCTTTCCTGATGAAGTGTCTAAACGCCGATGGTACCATCAGCCAGTACAAATGCAACCGTTTTTACCCGGAGTTCAAGCGCATGCACGACGAACTGCTCGCCGAGCTCCGCCGGCAGAAGGCCGGCGGTAAGAAATTCCCCAGTTGCATGGGGGTCTGAGTTCCTAACCACAAAATTACACCCCCCCCGTGAGATGGGGGGGGGAGATATCCTAATTCATGACTTCAGAGGGTGGTAGATTCCCGCCCAAGAGTTCCTCAAAGGCCAGGTTACCTCTTCGGAGGGCCGGCTCTCCCCGGAGAGCTTGCCAGGGGCTTGCCCCAGGGACTCAAAAGACTATGCCTGGTGGCGCTATAGCCTGTATCCTCTGTCCCGCTGGGGTGCTTGCATCCTAAGGTTATGCTACAGTGTGAAGCAATGAAAGGTTCTCCTGGATGGCCAGTTAACAAACTGTCCAGATGAAAGGAAAGCCGCGGCGTAGTCCCTGTCTCTTATACACATCTCCGAGCCCACGAGACGCTCATGAATCTCG
>ENA-OZRO01000634-OZRO01000634.1-human-gut-metagenome-genome-assembly--contig:-NODE-634-length-12610-cov-4.999044_pt1 | contig 12610 bp, 7 predicted proteins | sample MGYA00243267_ERZ653941 | MGnify/ENA primary metagenome ERZ653941 (study PRJEB26926, sample SAMN06164615) | human gut metagenome | biome: ENVO:00009003; feature: ENVO:2100002; material: ENVO:00002003... | reverse complement strand
AAGATTCTCTAATTGGGATGGGAAGAAATCTAATATTTCTAGATTTTATAACAAGTATATTCATGTTGTTGATATGGTTAGTTACGGTAAGTGTTTTAGAGTTAACTTTGTATACAATAACAAATCCTATTACTTTGAGAGTAAGAGCAGAGAGTTATTCTACTCTCTAACAAGATATTCATTCCCAGTAAATTTTAAAATAAGACCTTATGTTAGAACCAAAAAGAGTAGAAATGAATGTACAGCCTAACTCAATAGAAAAGCTAGGTAACGGCACATATTACTATAATTATGACATTACGTCAAAAGAAGTTGATGTTACTGACCCAGAGACAGAGGAAGTAACACAGGAAACAAGGTGGACATATATACAAGTTCATCTACATGGTCAACCAGACCACAAAGAATGCATTAAAGCTATTATTAGACAGTATGTAGACCAAGATGAAGAGTTTGATTTAATTAACAGCTCCAATAGTATTGTTTTAGGTTTATCTGATAATCAAACTGATAGACAGAAATACCTAGATTATCTTACACTGGTAGGAGAAATCAAAACTAAAGTAAGAGCTGACTTCAACGTATAATTATGGATTCAGTATTTAAAATATGCAAGAAGGGAGCTTGTGGTATTACAATAACTGGACTTGAAAGGGATAATGACGAGTACTTAAATGAGACTGATGAAATCACAGTAAGTACTCGTAACTATGCCTATAGTCAAACAGTTACCCTTAATGCTATAACAAGTATTAAGTCTTCAGGAGATGAAGTAACTCAGAAGTATGATATTGTAGAGCATGTTATAGACTGCATTGATGAATCCGAAATGGAGATGCCTATTGATGGTCTATATGAAGTAACTCACATAATCTTACCAACAGACGTATGGCTTAAATATGTATTAGAGAGGAATCCTACTGCATTGACAGCTTACCATTCTGTTTACTACTACGATACACAATCCGAGTCATTTATGAAGTATGTTGATGAGGAGTCAGTAGGAGTAACCGTAGAGGAAGTATTGGAAGTTAATGCCATGCCACCTGCTACTGTTACTGAGAAAACTACTACAATCATCAGAGGCGATAAGAATACATTCTGTGTTTGCCATATTAATGAATGCTTCTATAGATTGTGTAAGAATCTTTTAGGGGACTTACCAGGAAGATGTAAGAATAAAACTGATGATGTTAAGATGTTAATCTATAATAGAGATATTATATGGATGGCAATTAATGTTATTAAGTACTTAATTGAGTTAGGTCAGTACTACGAGGCTCAGAGAGTCTTAGAGGACATTACTCAGTGCGGAGGAATTTGTAAAGATGTTATGATTGACAAAAACACTATAGGAGGAGGTGGTTGTGGATGCAATAACTAACCTAAAGTTGAAAGTAATCAAAGACTTTGACAAGTTCCTTAAAAGGCTAAATAAGGGATATATTGAGAACTACGATATGATTCTGCATCAAATATCCTTTATTCAGACTTGTCAATACTTTGATAAAATAGATGGAATATACGAATTTCTAATGAATAATTAACATGGCAATAGAAAGGGATACAAGACGTTATGCCTGTATTCATGATTTGAATAATTATTTCAAGAAGAAAGACTTACTAGGTGGTTTAACTGATTTAGAGCAGGAACAGTTAAGAAAGAATATAGGTATCATTGATTATACTGGAGAAGGTGGACAATCCAAACCCTTAGAAGTTACCTACGCAGTACTCAATGACAATATAGGTAAGAAGAGTTTAGTAACAGGGGCAAGGTATGTTATTACAGACTTTCAAACTATTTATTCTTCTAATGTTACTAATAGTTCTGGTCAGAAGGTTACGTGGGGCACTGATAGCTCCACTAACCCCTCACCTATTTGGAAGCTAATTGTAACAGCTATTACTAATAATAGGTTAGACCCAAGAGTTGTTATTGATAATGATAAAATGAAGGATTGGGTTATTGAATATGACCCTACCAAAGAAACTCTCGAAGATGGGGTTACTACCAAAGGTAGAATAACATTTATGAGAGACAATCATTTCAATTCAGCTCACTATGACTTTAAGAATATAAAGTTTAGAAGAACAGCTGAGGAGTTAGACAACACTAATCTTAATCTTGGAGCAGCATATGGAGATTTCTATACATTCTCAGACTTAACTGGAGGAGTTATTACTGACAGCTCTGAATTACATAATACTAAGCATAATGAATTGAAACAAGGGTGTACTAATAATATATTCTTGGGAGATACATATGATAATGTATTAGAAGCTGATTGTAAGGGCAATACGTTCCTTAGAGGCTGTCATGACACAACTCTGAGGTGGAACTCAGTTAATAATATGTTTAACGAGAATGTATGTTATATGGAAGGGTCATTATATAATAAAGTGTTTCCTATTGGAGATACCAGTTTATCAATGACAATTACCAAAACAATTCATAAGGTTAATGAGGCTACTATTATATCCTTCTTAGACCCTATGACATATGCTTATCAAATCATTCAAATCTAAATATGGCAGAGTTTATACGTCTTGACGAACAAGAACAAGAAGCTCCCATTTTACCTGACTACCCACATTCTATTTCTAATATAAAACCAGATACTAAGATAATAGATGGTGTTATAGAGAAAGAGGAAGTAGAAGGAATTTGTGCCGACTATGATGTTATTACAATAGACAAGATAGACAGTATAAAGGTAGAAGAGGAAGGAGTAGACCACATCTGTATTAAGGATGATTGTGATACTTCTAAATATTATGGGTGTACTGGTGGTGATGATGGATTTCAAAAGGAGAATCTATTTTCAGAGTTAACTGATGAATATCAGAGAACTATAGCCAGAATCAATCTTGGTATAGCAGATGAATATGCTCTAAAGTGGGGAAACATCAAAGGTAACTTGTCTAATCAAAAAGATTTATATACCTTTGTAACTGATTCAATAGCCTTCGATATTAATAAGGTTATTGATGAAATTAACCTTAAGCTCGCTCAATGGGCATGTGAGATAGAAATTAGATTTAAGAACAAAGCTGATATATTCTCCCCAAGCTTTGCTGGAACTCCGACTACTACATTGCCCTTGATGACAGATAATTCTAACAGAATTGCTTCTACTGAATGGGTTAATGCTAAAATAGCAGCAGCATCTATTGATGATAACGTCAAGGCTATATCTCTGGACCCAGAATATATGTGTTATGGAGATGAACCTACAGATGTAAAAGTTACTTGGGAGTACCATAAAGAAGTTATAGAGCAATCTATCAATGGGGTTACACTAAGTCCTGAAGTAAGAGAATATACTTTTACTAATAGGACTACATCTATGGTAATTACCCTTAAATATAAGTATGAGGATATTAGTGCTACAAGAGTTGTTACATTTGACATTAAATACCCAAATTACTTTGGAACTTCTCCAGACTATACAAAACTTGATAGAACTATTGATAATGTCTATACAGTTAATGCTGGAGCTAATGAGTATATATATGTAATGATTCCTAACGGTTCTAATACTGTTTTAGGAGTTAGTAGTATTATAGGTGGTTTTAAATTACTTGGAACTCAAGAGATATTTAGTAACCTATATTATATATTCAAGAGCGCACAGACAGGATTAGGAGAGACTACTGTAGAAATACTTGACCAGAGTGGATATAATCCAGAGAGTATTGATACCACAACTATACGTGAATTGTTAGCAGCTAAGGCTGATAAGCATACAGTATATACTAAAGAAGAAGTTGATGATAAACTTGCTGCTATTGAAGGTGGCGATATACAACTTAATAACTACTATACTAAACAAGAAGTTGATGCTAAGATTCCAGATGTCTCTGGTAAGGCTGATAAGAGTGAAATACCTACTAAGGTTTCTCAATTAGAGAATGACTCAGAGTACCTAACTGAAGTTCCTAAAGAGTATGTTACTGATAAGGAACTTGAAGCCAAAGGTTATTTAACCCAAGAGTTAGAACCTCAATTTGCTGCTAGTGCTGCAAAGAATATAAATCAGCAAGACATTGATAGCTGGAATAATAAGGTTGACAAACAAGTAGGAATGGGTCTATCTGAACAGAGCTTTACTATAGAAGAGAAAGCCAAGTTATCTGGACTTACTAACTATAATGACTCTGGCATCAGAAAGACAATAACTGATTTGGAAGGTGAAGTTGCTAAGAAAGCTAACAAGACTGATATTCCAGATATTAGTGGAAAAGCTGACCGAACAGAACTACCAACTAGAGTATCACAGTTAGAGAACGATAGTGGATATATAAGTTCACTGCCAGGTAACCTAGTTACTGAACAAGAACTAGAAGCTAAAGGTTATCTAACTGAGTTTACTGAAACTGACCCTACTGTACCTGCATGGGCTAAGCAACCTAATAAACCAACATATACATTAGATGAACTTGGGGCTGAAGCTGCTGGTACTGCTGGTACTGCTTTATTAGAAGCTAAGGGCTATACAGACAGTAGGTTTGATATAATCTTAGAAGGTGCTGACCCATCATACAATACCTTTAAGGAATTAAGTGATGCTATACTTGCTCAGAATACTACTATAGGTGGAATTAATACTAAGATTAGTGGTATTGAAACTACACTAAACGGTAAAGCTGATAAGTCAGAACTATTCTCTAAAGACTACAACGACCTTATTAATACTCCTGTTATCCCAAGTATCGAGGGACTAGCTTCACAGACTTGGGTACAACAACAAATAGCTGCAATACCTGGAGTTGATTTGAGTGGATATGCTTTAAAATCTGAAATACCTGATGTTAGTAAGTATGTTGAGAAGGTTCCTGGAATGGGGTTGAGTTCTAATGACTTCACTAGCAGTGATAAGAGTAAGTTAGATAGTCTTACTAACTATGATGATTCTGCTATAAAAGGGGAGGTAAATGACTTAGACATTAAAGTTAAGTATGTTAATTGCACCATACCATTCGATATGGTAAACAGTGATTCTCCGAGTACATACTTTAGTACTATTGATGAAGCTGTAGAATTTTTAGAGTTATTGTATGAAACTTCTACAACGGTCATTGAATATAATGAGGATACCATCTTGACTTCTTACAATAAGGTAGGAACTGATACTACAGACATAAATGACAGAAGAGTTATTAATGTTGTACTACTATGTCATCTATCAGCGTCTCAGGATTTTAAGATGGAGTTTAATTTAGTCTATGGAAATACTGAGGAATCCTTTAACTACACCAAAGAAGTTATTAGTGTAGTAGCTAATGACTTAGTAACAGACAGGTCAGACATTCCCCTATCAGCAGCTCAAGGTAAACTACTAATGGATAAACTTACAGCATTAGAACAGATTGTTAATAACATTACTACTAATGCTTCTATAATATTAGAATAACATGGCAGATGCAATGGTAAACAATAAGCAGGTAAATTTCTGGAGGGGTGATATGACTCCTCCAACTATTTACCATATCTGGATTAAGGACAACAGTAAGATGCTGTTATATGATGGTGAGAAATGGGTAGTATTCTTGGACAATAAGGAAATTATTGATATACTTGATAAAGTTCAACAGCTGTTGGACGAAATGCAAGCTAAAATTGATGAGATTGGAAACAAGACTGTTAACAAGAAGCCTATTAAGACCAATCCAGTATTAGATGGTACTGATATACTTATAAATGCAACTGGTAACTATGTGATTCCAACTGAAACACTAGCACAAACAGCTTTAAGATTAGACAACTTACTAACTACTAAAATAATTGAATAATGGTAATTGATAGTAAGTTTGCATATGTAAAGAAGAAAGAGGTGTTTGAACCTCTGATTGAGAGTATTCCAAAGGGTCTAAACCCTATTGTGTTTATAGAAGACACAAGAGAAATGTGGACTTGTGGAACTTACTTTAGTATTGGATACCCTAGTATTGAAATATCAGAAGTAAGTGGTTCAGTAAAAGTTCAGATTGGTAACTCATTCTTCTTAATGTCTACCGCTGGTGAGAGTATTAGTATCAGAAAAGGTAATGGTAATAGAATTATTATTAGTAGTAATGCTCTTAGTAGAGTAGACACTGAACCTCCTCTTGAATGGGATGCAGCTAATAGAAAGCTATTACACAAAACCAGTGGAGTAGTCCCAGGTTCTTATGGGCAGTCTACTAATCTTGGAAATGCAAGTATCTTTGTAATTCCGAATATTATAGTAGATGCCACTGGGCACGTTACATTGGCTGAGAATCATAACATAGAAATCAGAGATTATGTTGAGCAATTAGCTCCGTCTACTTTAATGGGAGATAGAAACATATTACTATCTTATAATGAGGCTAGTAATACGGCAGATACTTCTCAAGTAAGAAAGGCTAATGGTCTTACATTCAACGATGCCACCCAGAAGATGACAATAGCTGGAGGTATGAACTCTAACGGACCAGTTAATGTTAATCATGGAGACTTATCAGTCTTAGATGGTTACATTATTGGTAACTTAAAGGGTGATGTACAAGGTCAAGCTACACCAAAGATTCACATATCTTTAAAGCCAGAATATGGTGGTGCTTCTACTAAATTGTATGGTCATGTAAAGTTACAGGATATTCTTAACACTAAGCCTGACCCGTCAAGTGATAACGAGAACATTAATGATACTAACGTAGTTGCAGCTATTGCAGCTTCACCTTTAATGGTATGGAATGCAATACAGACTGCTAAAGACTATGCTGATAGTATTCTTGGTTCTAATAATGCAATGCTATATAAAGGTGCAGTTGAGGCTGGTACTACAAGTCCAGGTTCATTTACACCCACAGCTGATGTTGGTCATACTTACGTGGTGACATTTGGTACTGGTACATATACTGATAGTGTTGGATATATCAATGGAGAGCCAGTAGAAATTAGTGATTTGCTAATATGTAAGGAGAGTACCCCTGCTGCCACTTCCTCTACTTGGTCACAAGTAAGAACTAAGTGGACGTTTGTGCAGACAAACACTACAGGAGTTGTTAGTGGACCTTCAAGAGCAGTAGTTGGGCAATTAGCTGTGTTTGATAGCACTACAGGTAAGTTGATTACAGGTCTTACTAATGGTAGTGTAGGACAAGTACTTACTATTAATAATAATGGTACTCCTTCATGGATTACTCCAGTATCTCAAACATGGCGTGCTATTAACTACCAAAACTCTGGTCAACCAGCAGCTCAAATTCTAAGTAACTCTACAGATTCTGGAGATTTAACTTTTGGAGTAGCAGGTAACATGAGATTGAGTTGGGATGATGCTACAAATACATTAACCTTTACTTCAATATCAGATAATAGCTGGCGTGATGTGTTAGCCTATACAACATCTTCTCTTTTACCCCAGAGTATTGGAGAGAATGCAGACTTAATATTCTCCAGTGATTTCTTATGGATAGAAGGAGAATTAGTAACGGGATGGGCTACTGTAGACTCAAGTGGAAATATAACATATTCAAGATAATTCAGGAGGACTCAGTTCCTCCTTTTTATTAACTTTGTGATAACACAATATGCTAATTAAAACAAAATACATTGACTGTGCTAGTAAGAGTGTGTTTAATACATGGAAGTTACCTACAAGTGCAGCAGATACCAGTGGAGATATATACTGGTCAGCCGTTGTCTATATAAAGGACACTGGCGAAGTGTGGACTCATGGTAAACTATATGGAGGATTCTTCTCAAATGCAGACAATAACAAAGTTAGTTTAACCATAGGAGGAACAACAAAGATATTAGCATTAGATGGACATGTCCAATCTTATACTACATTAACAGGTAGTGGAAGTATAGCTGACCAGGCTATCCTATCTACAGGAGAGGCTAATAAATGGACTCTGAAGACTTTGGGTAAAAATGCCTTTAGTAATGTTGATTACTTACCTGCCGATGCTACTGCTGTTGCAGCCGAGAAAGTTGTACATGCTTTAGCTTTCCAATATAACGGGAAGGCTATACATTCTTTTGATGGTTCAGTAGCTAGAGTCCTAAATATTATACAGGGTGATAATGTGTTTATTACTGGAGATAGTCAGGGTAATGTAACTATTGCTGCTGACCCAAGAAGTGATACAGTAAACACTGCTGGAGCTACTAATAAGGTTGATACAAAATTGTTCCTTATTGGTGCCGAATCTCAGACTACTGCGCCTCAAACTTACAGTAACCAGTATGTATACATTGGAACTGACAACTGTTTATATAGCTTAGGTAAGAAGGTATTAACTGAACATCAAGCTATTTATAATTTAGATTTACAAACTCAAGTAGGGGAAGCTGTTACTAAGGTTACTACATTTGACCCCAATGCAGCTAACAACTCATTTACTTTAGTTCAAGGCACCAATGTAACTCTAACCCCAGATGCAGCTAATAAGAAAGTAACTATTAGTAGTAAGGATACAACTTATGATTTCTATAATTTAGTTTTCAAACAAGGAGAATCTGTTATAGATACTTATAAGCCAACTACTTCACCTAGTAAAACTCTTAAAGCAGGAACTAACGTTACATTTACAGGTAGCAATAATGAAGTATTAATAACAACTCAAGACACGAGGAATACAGCTGGTGCCACTGAAAAGTTAACTACTAAGTTATTCCTAACTGGAGCATTAACTCAAACAGATAACCCTCAGACCTACACCAATTCCAAAGTGTATATAGGCGCGGATAACAAGTTGTATAGTGATGGTAAAGTAGTTTCTACTGGAGACCATACGCATAACTATGCGGGAGCTACTAGTCCTGGTGGTCCAGCTCTGAAAGTAGATTTAAACCCATCTGGATTATTGGATGCTACTTATGGAAGCTACGGTGGAATATTACAAGACTCAAATAAAGGTCCTGTATCTGGTTCCTGGTCTAATAGGATTAAAATCTTACATAATAACTCAACTGGTTATTACACTGAATTAGCTCAGAATTTCACAGGTACAGCTGGATTGTGGCATAGAAGAAATGTAGCTGGCACAATAAGTGAGTGGACTCCAGTAATTGATAATGCTAATTTCCATACATACCTTGATAGTACTTATGTTATTAGGGGTAACGACCCAAATGTACTTACTAATTATGTGAGATATAGTATAAATACTGGTCTTACAATGAATTGGGAGTGGGGTAATGCTACTCCAACTCATATATGGGGAGCTAAGGCTAGTGATAGCTCTAAGGCTTATGTATTTAACGGAGACAATATTAGAGCTTTTGCTAATGCTGTAAATAGAGCTGGCGACACAATGACAGGCACTTTAAAAGTAACTGAAATTCAAGCTACTAATGGTAACGGACTTGTAATGTGGAATGGTACTACTTATACATATCTTGGTATGCAGGCTGGTACTACATATATTAGAAGTGGAGAAACTGATTTACAGCATAGGTATAATGGAACTGACTATAAGATATGGGATGCCAGAAACTTAGTAGGATTAAGAACTGAACACTCTCATAATACTATAAACTTTATTGATAGTAGAGAAACAGCATCCACACCACAAGAACATGCAGCAGGTGTTTGGTTAGACTTTAAAGCTAATGCTAAAGCTAATCTTAGTGATGGTGGAAACTATACTGGACTATTAACTGTCAGAAAGTATGGAAGTACTACAGACTGGGCAGGTGGTAAAAGTGCACAGCTTGGATTTACTGACAATTCTAATGTATGGGTTAGATTTGGTACTGGTACGTCTTGGGAGGCATGGAAACAATTAGCTACCACTGGATGGGCTGATGGTAAATTCTTACCTTTAGCTGGAGGTACTGTAACTGGTAATATTATTTTAAAGGGTAGTACTAACGCAGATATGACTAATGCTAACATCCACCCTAGACTTAGATTTGACAACAGTGATAGCTCACAGACAGTAAGCTTCATATTTACTGATTCTGACTCTTATAGAGCACCTGCAGGTATAAAACTAGTAGGTAATCAAGGTAATGAATGGTTCGAAGCTCCTAAACTGATAAAGACAGGTTCTTCTGATAGTTATGTATTACTTGGTGGGGGTGGACATAAGGCACTAGCACAATTTGTATATGCAGCTGGTAACCTAGGAGTTCAAGAGTCTACTGGTACTTCTGATAATATTAGTAGAGCACAGTTCTGGAGGGATAACAACTTAGGTGCTTATGGTGTGACGTTGAGCCATTCTGATAGTGCTGGATATAAGACTAAAATCTACCACGATTATGGTAGTGGCGGTAACTTATATATGAAAGCTTGCTCTAATGGAACTTGGGGAAGTGTTTATACTATATGGAACTCTGGTAACTTTGACCCCAATACTAAAGTTAATAAAGCTGGAGATATTATGACAGGACCTTTAGTTATCGCTTCGACTGTAAATAACCAGTATAACGAGGGCTTAAGAATATCTTTAGCTGCAAACAATTGGGCAGGTATAACTTTCGGTTCCACTGGAACCTCTGGTGCGCCTTCTAATGGATGGTTTGCAGCAAGGAATCCTAGTAATCAATTTATAATTAGTCCTGGGAATTCTTCTAGTTCTACTGGATTAACTCTTAATAAAGGTGGTAATCTATTATGGAGAAATAGAGATGTCTTATTAAAGGATGAAATTAATTCCCAGGTAGGTGGTTCTAAGAGTGCCCAGATGAATTGGGCATCATGGGGTACTGATAATTATGGTGGTGCTATACAAATTAGAGAAAAGGGGCTGGTAACTAATACACAATCAGCCTGGGGCTATTCTCCAGCTCTCTCATTCCATTGGGGTAATAGATATGCTAAGAGGTTTGGTATGAGATACGATGGTCAGTTTGCTGTAGATGACGTGCCAATTTCTTTAAGTACCCACAACCATAACTCCTTATACGTTACTGCATTAGGTACTAATGGTAACTATCTAACATGGACTAAGAATGGTACTACTAATAATATTACTGTTCCATATGCTTCTAACTCAGATAAACTTGATGGTGTTCATAATGGTGATGTAACTGCTAACTATTACAAAGTGAATGGTCATCAAATACTAAACTTAAGTGCCCTTGATTCAAATAAGTGGTATCCATGTGTAATGATCGCACATCCTAATAATGTAACCCCAATTAGAGTAACATTTACTGATGCTCGATCTGGTCACAAACCCTCATGGTCTACACAAAGTTCTGGATTCTCATTCCAATTTGACTTTGAATGGGTAGGTGGAGGTTGGGGAACCATAAATTGGTATCTACGAGTATATAGATATGCAGCACAGTTTGGTGGAGAAACAGCCTGCTATGGACTAGAACAAAGGAATAATAGAAGTGCTTTGGTACTATACATGAGAGGGGGTACATCTTATTACTACAGAACAACAGATGGTCGTTCATTTACAGTATATTCAACAACCACAAACATCGGAGATAGTACATATCCTGATAATGTTTCTCCTAGAACTAGTAAATTAAATGATTGTTATCTACAAGAGGCTAGTAGTAGGTATGGAACTTGTTATAGAGCAACATATGCTGACAATGTAACAAATGCTGACACTTTAGATGGATATCACGCTAGTGGATTATTTACTAATCTGTCTAACTCTGGAAACAATCTCTCTATTACAATTGGAGGAATTAATAAGACTGTTACTCCAGCATATGCTTCTAGTGCAGGTTCTGCAACCTACGCTGGTAAGGTGAGGGGTGAATACACAGGAGGTGGAGGACAGCAGAAGCCTAATTACTTTGGTGTTAATTGGGTTGGATTTAGGATGATGAATACCACTGTAAATGGTAATTCACACTATAAAGATTGGATTATAAGTGATTGCTATAGTGGTAATGACGCAGGTGGAGCTGTAGCATTTGGTGTTAATAGACAAACTCTTGGAGCCTATATAATGGGTTCAGATGCTGCCAGAACATCTTGGACTAGGTCTGGAGAATTTTATGGAACATGGAACTTGAATCCGAGTAAATACTTCGATAACATTACCAGTAGAACAGCTAATACTGTACTTGCTGCCCCAAATGGAAGTAGTGGAAGCGCTGAGTTTAGAAGACTGGTAGCCGCCGATATTCCTACATTAGACTATATGAGTAAGAAGGGGGATTATTCCCAACCTATAGTACTTGCCGCTGGATATGTATATAGGTCTAGTAACTCTTCCTCCTCTTGGTACTTTAGCGGCAGTAAGGTCTCCGCCATATCTTCTGTTTCATGTAGTGTTAGTGGTGGGGTTATGACAATTACATTTAATCCATCTTCAGGTCATAGTATTTATTGTTATGCTGCATGTGCTAACATGGCAACCTCTGGAGATATGCCTTCCTACACTGATAATTATAGTGGACGAGGCGGAGGTGCAGAGTGGATGGGAACGTATTGTAGTGGAGGTTCTTCTATTTGGATGAGACAGATGGCTCAGTCTAACTCCAACAATGATTCCTGGCACTCAGATAATATGAACAAGAGTGATGGTCCAACAAGAATAACACTTATAGTATGTGGTTACCACTCATAAATTTAAAAGTGAACTTTGACTTGTATTTATGAAAGATAATTACTATATTTGCAGATAAATAGGTAAACAAAGTAAAACTTAATAC
>ENA-OZRO01000612-OZRO01000612.1-human-gut-metagenome-genome-assembly--contig:-NODE-612-length-12943-cov-5.348774_pt1 | contig 12943 bp, 11 predicted proteins | sample MGYA00243267_ERZ653941 | MGnify/ENA primary metagenome ERZ653941 (study PRJEB26926, sample SAMN06164615) | human gut metagenome | biome: ENVO:00009003; feature: ENVO:2100002; material: ENVO:00002003... | reverse complement strand
CTCCCGCCACAGACACGCAGGAGGTGCTGCATCTGCTGAATGAGACCGACGCCGCCAAGGAGCGGCTGGGTCTCCACGGCAGCCCCTCCTTCTCCGGGGTCAAGGATGTATCCGCCGCCCTGACCCGTGCCGACCACGGCGGTATGCTGAACACCCGTGAACTGCTGGATGTGGCAGGCGTACTGACCGCCAGCCGCCGGGTCAGCGAATACGACGCCCAGCGGCAGGGGGAGGCCACGGTGCTGGACCGGCTGTTCTCCTCTCTGCACACCAACCGCTATCTGGAGGATAAGATACGCTCCGCCATTCTGGACGAGGAGACCATTGCCGACACCGCCAGCAGCGAGCTGGCGGATATCCGCCGGAAAATGCGGCTGGCGGCCACCAAGGGCCGGCAGATCCTGCAGCGCATCATCTCCTCCCCCTCCTATGCCAAGGTCCTGCAGGAGGCCCTCATCACCCAGCGGGACGGCCGCTTCGTGGTGCCGGTGAAGGCCGAGTGCAAGGGCAGTCTGCCGGGTCTGGTCCACGACATCTCCTCCTCCGGTGCCACGCTGTTCGTGGAGCCTATGGGCGTGGTGCAGGCCAACAACGAACTCAAGGAGCTGGAGGCCCGTGAGCAGAAGGAGATCGACCGTATCCTGCGCCAGCTCTCTGCTGAGTGTGCCGGCCAGATGGAGAACATCCTCTGGGACTACGACATTCTGGTGCAGCTGGATGTGATCTTTGCACGGGCGCAGCTGAGCTATCAGCTCAACGCCAGCCGCCCGGAGGTGCGCCGCCGGGGCGGCATCACCCTGCGCCGGGCCCGGCATCCTCTGCTGGATCAGGCCAAGGCGGTGCCGATCACCGTGGAGCTGGGTGAGCAGTTCGACACCCTGGTCATCACCGGCCCCAACACCGGCGGCAAAACCGTGACCCTGAAAACCATTGGCCTGCTGAGCCTGATGGCCCAGTGCGGCCTGCACATCCCCGCCGACGGCGGCAGCGCCGTGCGGGTGTTCCGCCGGGTGCTGGCGGACGTAGGAGACGAGCAGAGCATCGAGCAGAGCCTGTCCACCTTCTCGGCCCATATGTCCAACATCGTCCGGATCCTGAAGGAAGTGGACGACCACAGTCTGCTGCTGTTCGACGAGCTGGGCGCCGGCACAGACCCGGTGGAGGGTGCGGCTCTGGCCATCGCCATCATTCAGGAGGCCCGGAATCAGGGGGCTCTCATCGCCGCCACCACCCACTATGCCGAGTTGAAAACCTTCGCCATGACCACGGCGGGGGTGGAGAACGCCAGCTGCGAGTTCGACGTACAGACCCTGCGGCCCACCTACCGGCTCCTCATCGGCATCCCCGGTAAGTCCAACGCCTTCGCCATCTCCCGGCGGCTGGGGCTGGATGAGTCTGTCATTCAGGCGGCACAGGCCCAGATGGACAGCGACTCCGTTCGCTTCGAGGACGTGCTGACCCAGCTGGAGGAGAAGCGCCAGCGGCTGGAGAAGGCCCAGAACGAGGCCGACCGACTGTGGCGGCAGCGGGAGGAGGACGCCCGGAAGGCCCGGACCTTCCGGGAGCAGATGGAAAAGGGCAAGGAAAGCGCACGGGCCAAGGGAGAGGCTGAGGCCAAGCGCATCGTCCGGCAGGCCCAGCAGCAGGCGGAGGAGATCTTCGCCCAGCTGGATCAGCTGCGGAAGGAGCAGCAGAAGCAGGCCAACGTGCAGGCCCTCAACGACGCCAAGGCCGCCGTGCGCCACCATCTGAAAACGGCGGAGGAGCAGCTGCACCTGCGGGACGAGGAGCAGGAGCCTGCCTATACGCCGCCCCGGCCCATCGCCGTGGACGATCAGGTGGAGCTGCCCGGCGTGAAGATGGCCGCCACGGTGCTGGCCGTCAACGGCGACGGCACCCTGCTGCTGCAGGCGGGCCGCATGAAGATGACCGTCAAGGCCCAGCAGGTGCGCCTGCTGGAGGGTGCTCCCAAGAAGTCCAAACCCGCACCCAGTCCCTCCGCCGCCACCCTGAACACCGTGTCCCGTGCCTCCTCGGAGCTGGATATCCGGGGCTATGAGACGCTGGAGGCCGAGAGCGTGGTGGAAAACTATCTGGACAGTGCCGTCATGGCCAAGCTGGGCACCGTCACCATCATCCACGGAAAGGGTACCGGCGCTCTGCGAAAGGCCGTCCACGAGATCCTCAAGCGTAACAAGGCCGTCAAAAGCTTCCGGCTGGGCCGCTACGGCGAGGGTGAGGCCGGTGTCACCGTGGTGGAGCTGAAATAAGCCGCTTTCGTGTAGAACGACGAATTTTTTCTTTGATTCTCTGCAATCGCCACAAATTTTTGTGGGATTGAATATTGCTTTCTCTCCGTTATCCGTTATAATATTATGTGTAGCAGTCGGCTTGATGACTGCGAATAAAGGAGTGCTGGTTTGATGTATACGCAGGAAATTACCGTTCAGAATGAGGTGGGGCTGCACGCACGTCCCGCTACGTATTTCATTCAGAAGGCCAACGAGTTCAAGAGCGGCATTTGGGTGGAGAAGGAAGAGCGCCGGGTCAACGCCAAGAGTCTGCTGGGCGTACTGTCCTTGGGTATTGTGAAGGGAACCAACATTGCCCTCATCGCTGACGGCTCTGATGAAAAGGAAGCCGTGGATGCTCTGGTATCTCTGATCCAGAACAACTTCGGTGAGTAACGACCGAACATGAAATAGCGCCGGTGTCTGCTGTCAGCAAGCACCGGCGTTGTTCTGCTTTTATCCTCTCGGCGGGCAAGCGCAAGCACGTCTGACAGCGTGTCCTTCCGGCGCTTTTTTCCTTGCTCATCGATGGTACGATCTCTGCACAAAAGGACGCCCCCGGCGTGGCCGGAGGCGTCCTTTTCATGTGTTCCGCTGCCCCCCTATGGGGCCGCCCGGTCAGCAGCCGCAGCCGCAGCCGTTGTTATTCTGGGTGTTGCCGCAGCCGCAGCCGTTGCCGCCCCAGAACAGGCACAGGATGATGATGGCGATGATGATCCAGCAGCCGCAGCCGCCGAAGCAGGAGTTCTGATTGCACATAAGAACGTGACCTCCTATGAAAATTGGACCCGCAGGTCTCATTCCATAGTATGATCCGCCCCTTAATAGAGTTCCTCCGGCCGGGAGATACGGTAGCTGAGGGTCAGGAGGGTATCCACAAAGTGGATGTCCTCAAAGAATACCCCCTTGGTCTGGGTGGAGAGCTCCACATTGGTAAAGTTCCAGAAGCCCTTCACTCCCAGGGCAATGAGCCGGTCCGCCAGCGGCTGGGCCACGCTCTGAGGCACTGTCAGCACCGCCACGTTGGGGTGGTACTCCTCCACATAGTGTTCCAGCTCCTCCATGGGCCGGATGGTCACGTCGTGGATCTTGGTACCGATCAGCGCCGGGGACACGTCGAAGGCGGTATCCACCTGAAAGCCCACCTTCTGAAAGTCGAAGTTCTGCAGCAGCGCATGGCCCAGATGGCCCGCTCCCACCACAATGAGCCGGTAGCCGGAGTCGATACCCAGAATGTGGCCGATTTCCGAGCGCAGCTCCGCCACGTTATAGCCGTAGCCCTGCTGGCCGAATTCACCGAAGCAGCTGAGATCCTGCCGGATCTGAGAGGCGGTGATGTCCATTTTCTGCCCCAGCGAATTGGAGGAAATGCGTACCACGCCCTTGTTATGCAGCTCGTCCAGATAGCGGTAATAGCGGGGCAGACGATGGATCACCGCATCCGAGACCTTTTGTTTTTTCATATGCGTCCTTCTTCTTTGCCGGCGGCAGGAGCCGGGCTGCAGCCCGCTTTCCCCTACCGCTTGTTTTCGTCTTTCTGAATTGTACTCCAAATCCCAGAACTTGTCAACTTTTTTAACAATCTTTTTTGACTTTTGTGCAGTTTTCTTCTTTACATTCCCGAAAAAGATGGTATAATAAATTAGTCGCAAGGGGGAGAGGTCTCCCCTCTGCTCCATATGCGCCCGTAGCTCAGCTGGATAGAGTGACAGACTCCGACTCTGTAGGCCGCTGGTTCGAATCCAGTCGGGCGTACCAAAAAACGGCAAGCATCGCCGGATGCCTGCCGTTTTTCCTTTTGCCCCGACGGGCGGATCTTATCCGCATCTGCTCCATATCGGCTCTTTACAAGGGTGGGGGTCCCGTCAAGATTTATGCGCAAAATTGTTTTCAGGCTCCGGCTGAGTGAAGTCAGCCGGCAATAGAGACGTCATCCAGAGCCGCCTCCAAATGCTTCATGTTCATGTATTTCTTGCAGCCTCACTGGGCTTTGCCATGTGGCGGGCACAGACCAGCATCAGGGAGACAAATTTGTTGTCCTCGGCCTGTGTGGTGCCGATGTAGAAGTTCATCAGGCTGTGAATCAGGGCAGAAAACGATATATCACCCATATTGTCCAGACATGGTATGAGGCCAATAAGAGCAAGGGCATCATGCTCAGAATGCAGGATTGGGTAGAATCCGGGAAAAACGGAGAGCACTGGGAGTAGTTCTATCAAACAGGCTTATCAAAAGATTCTTATTTCCGGCAGCGCTGGAGATGTCCATGCATTAGGATGCTGGGCCAAAGGTGATTCCGTGCCGCTGACCTCCGGCACAAGCCGAGGATTCGGGATCGTGCTGCGTTTTTAGTATTCGGATGGTACGGAGGACGAGGAGATCGCCAACGTATCCGGATCGCAACAGTCAGAACGACTGGCAGTATCTGTCCCTGCGGGCAGTTGCGAAAAAAAGCGTATACCTCCATGCGGATCGTGTTGCGTTATGACAAGTACCCCTGTAACCGTCAGGTTACAGGGGTACTTCTTTTTTCACAGATGGAACACATTCACCAGAAACAGCAGGGCCAGTCCATAGTAGGTCACCACGGCTACCAGATCGTTGACCGTCGTGATCAGCGGGCCGGAGGCCACCGCCGGATCGATGTGGATCTTATGAAACAGCATGGGAACCATCGTCCCCACAAGGCTGGAGATCACCATGGCCACCACCAGCGACACCCCAACGCAGCCGGAGATCAGAAAAGCCGGCCCCCACGCATAGCCCTTGCACACATGGATGTAGCCCCCTAAAACCGCCAGCGCCATGAGTCCCAGGCACCCGCCGTTGAGAAGACCTACCCGCATCTCCTTGCCCAGCAGGGCCAGCTCCTCCTTCAGGGTAAGGTTCTCGTCCATGAGGACACGAATGGTGACGGCCAGCGACTGGGTGCCGACGTTGCCCGCCATATCCAGCACCAGCGACTGGAAGCAGATGACGATGGGCAGCACCGCCACCACGGACTCGAAGATTCCCACCACCGACGAGACGCCCATGCCCAGAAACAACAGCACGATGAGCCACGGCAGACGCTTTTTCATACTGACGGCGGCAGGCTCCTGGAGGTCCTCCTCCGAGGTCAGGCCGCCCAGCTTGGCGTAGTCATCGCCCATGGCGTCATCCACCAGCTCCACCAGATCCTGAGCGGTGAGGATACCAGCGATCCTTCCGTCCTCCGTCAGCACCGGCAGGGAATCCTCCTCATACTCTGCGATCCGGTCGATGCAGTCCTCCACCTTTTCATGGGCCAACACATAGGGATAGCTGCGGCGGATGATCCCGCTCAGCGGATCGTTTTCACGGGCGATGATCAGATCCTTCAGGTCGATGGCCCCGGCAAAGACGCCGCTGCCGTCCACCACATACAGTGTGGAGATATTGTCGTGCTCACCGGCCTGCCGCACCAGCTCGTTCATGGCGCCGCAGACGGTCAGTGTGTCCGGGATGCAGACGAAATTGCCGCTCATGCGGCTGCCGATCTCCTCCTGATGAAAGGCCAGCAGCCGCCGGACATCCTTCCGGGTGTCGTCGTCCAGATGGGCGGCTAGAGCCTGCTTCTTCTCCGCCGGAAGCTCCCGCAGCATATCCAGCGCATCCGCCGTGTCCATGTCGGTGATCACCGCCGCCGCCAGATCCGCCGGAAGTTCCGCCAGGAAGCGGGAGGCATCGTCCAGATAGGGGAATATCTCTGCCAGCGTCCGGGCGTCCAGCTGCCGGAACAACCGCTCCCGCTCCGCATCCGTCAGCAGGGTGACGGCCTTGGCCACATCCCGCTGGTGATAGTGCTTCAGCAGCTCCGGCAGACGGTCCCCGTTTTGGGCCGTGCGGATGACCGCTGCGATTTCCTGTGCGAACTCCTTGTTTACCATTCTGTTCATCATATTCTTGTCCTCCTTTGACGCTACTTTGGGCAAAATGGGCGCAAAAATACACCGCCTCAGAGATAGTTGCCACAGCAAGACGTCTCCGGTGCGGTGCAGGAGGACACGACAAAGTAGAATGTGGTCAGCTCCTGTCCATGGATGACCACACCCTGTGTCTCTGCGGGCCGCATACCCGGCTTCGTCCTGTACTTCCGCAGCTATCCATGAACATTCACCTCCGTTGATGGCTGAAATAGGTCTTTTTTGACCACAGCCCATCATAGCAGAACCCATCGGCACTGTCAACCGTTTCTTTCCCCGGTTTTTTACAGCCCCGGAGGCCCCATGGCCTCCGGGGCTGCACTCCCGGCATTTACTGTCCTTGGGGCCGGATCTCCACAGTCCTGCCGCCAAGACTCTCATAGATGCGGTGGGAAACGGAGAGGACAGTGCGCCCACGGGAGGCCTGACGCAGGGCCTCCCGTACACGGGCCTCCGTCTCGGCATCCAGATTGGCGGTGATCTCATCCAGCAGCAGCACAGCGGGGTCTGCCGCTGCGGCCCGTGCAATGGACAGCAGCTGCCACTCCCCCTGAGAGAATATCCCGTCCGTACACACCGTGTCATACCCCTCCGGCAGCGCCTGGATGGCCTCGTCGACCTCCCGGACGATGGTGTCCGGCCCCTCTCCCTGCACGATGTGGCGGAAGATCTTGATGACGGCGTAGTCCGGCACACTGCACGCCCCGCCGTCTGCGTGCCTCTCCACCACGCAGTAGGAGCCCTTGCCCAGATGCGGGTCCTCCACATACTCGATGCGCTCCAGCTCCGTCACCACCTTGGCCGCATCCACCAGCGTACTGCACCCCTTCTCTGGGGAGGTGGACTTAGAGAGCGCCCAGCGGGATTCCTTTTACTGGGCGCTTTACTGCTCTGACAGCACCATGGAGGCCGTCCGGGCCACAGAGGAGCGCTACCGACGGTGTTTACTACGCCAGCATCAGCATGAAGAACGGCAGCAATCCGCAGCAGTATTCCATGGGCAACGCCTCTCTGCGAGGCAGCGCCAGCCAAGACCATCCATCTGACGGCTCTGGGGACCGGGGTCGCTCAGAGCATCTACGAATAAAATCAAATGCTCCGGGATTTTCTCATCCGGCTGGGCGTCAGCGAGGCACCGCTGCCAAGGATGCCCGCAAAATGGAGCACACTGTCGGCGCGGCAGACAGAGCATCTGGTGCACTTCCTCTGCTTCGTCAAGACCCTCCGCAAGGAGCCGGAGACGACGGAGTCCTGAGCCGCTTCTTGCAAAGTGTAAGGCTTCGGGTATATTTTCTTCTTCCTTTTGTTCCGTTTCTCTGTTATACTGGAGCCATACCAAGAAACACACGGCGGAGGTTCTTCCCTTCTCTGCCGGAAAATCGTAAGGAGGATACCACCATGCGTTATGAGATCAAAGGCACTCCCTTCCCCGTGGTGATCTGTCAGCTGGAAGACGGCGAGCAGATGGTCACGGAGCGTGGCTCCATGGTCTGGATGAGCCCTAATATGGAGATGCAGACCCATGGCGGTGGACTGGGGCGGATGTTCTCTAAAATGTTCTCCGGTGAGAGTATGTTCCAGAACATCTACACCGCTCACGGCGCCGGGATGATCGCCTTCGGCTCCAGCTTCCCCGGCCAGATCAAGGAGATCGCCATCACTCCCGGCCACGATATGATCCTCCAGAAGAGTGCCTTTCTGGCCGCCGTGCCGGGAGTAGAGCTGTCCATCCACTTCAACCAGCGGCTGGGCGCGGGCCTCTTCGGCGGCGAGGGCTTCATCATGCAGCGCCTCAGCGGCAGCGGCATGGCCTTTGCCGAGATCGACGGCACGCTGGTGGAGTACGACCTCCAGCCGGGTCAGCAGATCGTGGTGGACACCGGCAACGTGGCGGGCTTCACCGCCGGGGTGCAGATGGAGATCCGTCAGGTTCCCGGCATGAAGAACAAGCTGTTGGGCGGCGAGGGCCTTTTCAACACCGTCCTCACCGGTCCCGGACGTATCTGGCTGCAGACCATGCCCATCTCCGGCGTGGCCGCCGCCCTGCTGCCCTATATCCCCACCGGCAACAATTAAGCTGTCTGTCAGGCCCGCAGAGTCCTTCTTTGCGGGCTTGGCAAATTTTTTTATTTTTCACGCAATAAAACCGCATCTCCACGCATTACAGGGATGACAGGAGATAAAAGCCTATGACTGCATGGCCCGCCACAACCGAATATGCCGGCAGCAGTGCTCATCTGACGGAGCTGCTGGCCGCCATCGCCGCCGGGCAGCAGGATGCGCTGGCGCAGCTCTACCATCTCACCCGAACGGCGGTGTATGGTCTGTCGCTGTCGTACCTGAAAAACACCCACGACGCACAGGATATCACGCAGGATGTATTCGTTCATGTGTGGGATCACGCCCCGCAGTATCGCCCCACCGGCTCTCCCATGGGCTGGCTGCTGACGGTCTGCCGGAATCTGTGCCTGATGCGCCTGCGGCACACGGAGCGCCACGCCGTTCTCAGCGAGGCAGAATGGGACGCCATTCCCCAGCAGGAGACCGGTCTGACCACAGAGGAGCGAACGCTGCTGCAGCACGTTCTGTCCCGTCTGGGGGAGGAGGAGCGGCGCATCGTACTGCTCCATGCCGTCACCGGGCTAAAGCACCGGGAGATCGCCGCTCTGCTGGAGCTGCCCCTCCCCACCGTCCTGTCGAAGTATCACCGAGCAATCCGAAAAATGCGTGCTGATCTGGAAGGAGATAACGCCCATGACAAATGAAAAGCTGGAACAGTGCCTTGCACAAGCGCTGGAAAAAACAGCCCCCCATGACGTGGACGGCGTTCTCTCCCGCTGTGAGAAGCGGAAAGGAACGGAAATCCCCATGAAAACAAAACCTCACTCCCTGAAAAAATGGATGGCGATGGCGGCCTGTCTGGCCCTTCTGCTGCTGTGCGGCGGCGGACTGTTTCTGCGGCAGGCCAATGCTGTGGCCTCCGTGGTCTCCATCGACGTCAACCCCAGCATCGAGCTGCGGGTCAACCAAAATGAAAAGGTTCTGGCCTGCGTGCCTATGAACGACGACGCCCATGCCATTCTGGCGGATATGGGCGGCGGCGAGGATCTGAAGGGGGCCAAGCTGGATGTGGCAGTAAACGCTATCGTCGGCAGTCTGGTCCGCAACGGCTATCTGGAGAGCATCTCCTCCGCCATCATGATCTCCGTAGAGGATCGGGATCAGAGCCGGGCTCACCGACTGCAGCAGGACCTCTCCGCCGCCGTGGACGGCATCCTGCGGGACAGCGCCTCTCAGGCCTCCGTATTGACCCAGACGGTCACGCAGGACACGTCTCTGGAGAAGCAGGCCAAGGACCACCACATCTCCACCGGCAAGGCGGCGCTGGTGAACCGTATCCTCGCCCTGAACAACAGTCTGTCCTTTGAGGAGCTGTCCAGACTCTCCATCGGTGAGCTGAAGGAGCTGGCCGAGACCGGCGCTCCTGCCATGCCCATCGGCATGGAGCGAGCACTGGAGATCGCCCTGCTCACCTGCGGGCAGTCCGCCGACCAGCTGACCAAGCAGGAGGTGGACGCTGAGCTGGACGAGGTTCCCGCCCACTACGAGGTGGAGCTGGAGGACCGCAGCGGTACGGAGTACGAGTATCGCATTGATGCCTATACCGGCGCTGTGCTCACCTCCTATGTGGAGCCGGACGGTCACGACGATGTGGATGACCACGATGACTATGATGATGACCACGACGATGACGACGATGATGCCCAGCCCACCGGCAGTACCCAGCCCACCGGGCAGATCGGCCACGCCGCAGCCAAGGCCGCTGCCCTGACCCACGCCGGTGTGTCAGAGAGCCGGGCCTACGACATGGATGTGGAGCTGGATGACGAGGATGGCCGCTGGGTATACGAGGTGGAATTCAAGGCGGATGGCATGGAGTACGAATATGTCATCGATGCCTATACCGGCGCTGTACTGGAATACGATATGGAGCAGGACGATTGACCCCTTATAACAAAGGAGGCAGGCACTTTCGTGCCTGCCTCCTTTGTCGTTATTCCGATTCCGGCGGCGCTCCGGGGTCTCCCTCCGGCAGCGATGCCCCCTTGTCCTCGTCCTCCGACAGGGTGGGGATAAATGCCTGCGCCAGCTTTCCCTTGCCCCGATGCTTGATGTAGAAGTAGCCGATGACGCTGAAGGTCACGGCACCGATGAAGTTAACGAACAGATCCTCCATGGTGTCGTACAGCCCGATATCCAGATACCCGTCAAAGCCCAGATCCGTGCCGTTGACGGCCACCGAGTGGATGCCGTCGATGGTGATGGGTGTGTTGCTGTTGGTGGGGTCCAGCATCACGGAGGTAATGCTCTGCACCACGGTGTCCTTCTGCATATCCAGATGGAACACCCGGTCCATGCCGAACTCGAAAAACTCCCACAGCACCCCCACGGTCATGGAGAAACAGAAGGCCACCAGCGCCACATATACCGGCGACAGCTGGAACTTGATGCGGCTGTTGCGGTTCAGGATGTCGATAAGGGCAAAGCCCGTGGCGGCGCAGAGGAAGCCCGTGGTGGTGTGGAGCATGGAGTCCCAGTTGGGGTAGGTGATGAAGTAACACTCCAGCTCCCCCAGTATCTCCGCTGCGAAAATGAACAGCAGGATAATGATCTCCAGCACCGACGGCAGTTGGATACCGAAGTTCTGCTGAATGAAAAACGGCAGGATGAACAGCGCCAGCACCAGCAGGCAGATGAAGGCACTTTCATATTCGCCCCGGATGATTGACATGACCAGCTCCGCCAGCACGATCAACCGCAGGGCCACATATACGGCGAACACCGCCGGCTGCTTGTGAATGGTCTCCTTCAGCCGCTGGACCGTATCTCTGGGTTTGGGCGTTTTTTTCATAAAGGCTCCTTCCCGGCACAGCACTGCGCCGCTGTGGTTTTTTCTGCATGGTATCATATCCCCGGTCAAAACGCAACGAAAAATGTGACAAAAATCGTGGCGGCCCGTCTTGACAAGCGGCCCACTGTGTGGTAATCTGATAAAAATTTGCCATGCGGAGGTGATCACCGTGACCGTCGTTTTTCAGGATGCCCAGATATTCCGCCGAGGTGTTCTCACCCGTGGGGATGCTGTTTTCTCTTTTGAGATCCACCACGGCGCCAGTGTTTCTCCCGTTCATATTCCCGCCTCTTCTTTTGTGATATGTCCCGGTTTCGTTGATGTACACGTGCATCTTCGTGAACCGGGCTTTTCTTATAAGGAGACCATGTCCAGCGGCACCCAAGCCGCCGCCCACGGCGGATATACCACGGTGTGTGCCATGCCAAATCTGGACCCGGTGCCGGACAGCCTGCCCCATCTGGAGCAGCAGCTGGCTCTGATCCGTCGGGATGCCGCCATCCGGGTGCTGCCCTATGGCTCCATCACCCGTGGCCAGCTGGGGGGGGAGCTGTCGGACATGGCGGCCATGGCCCCCTATGTGGCGGCCTTCTCCGACGACGGGCGAGGTGTGCAGAGCGAGGCGCAGATGCGCCTTGCCATGGAAACCGCCAAGGGGCTTCATAAGCTCATCGTGGCCCACTGCGAGGACAACTCCCTCCTCCACGGGGGCTACATCCACGACGGGGCTTACGCCCGCACCCACGGCCACCGGGGCATCTGCTCCGAAAGCGAGTGGGGGCAGATCCGGCGGGATCTGGAGCTGGTGCGCCAGACCGGCTGCGGCTACCACGTCTGCCACATCTCCACCAAGGAGAGCGTGGCCCTGATCCGCCGGGCCAAGGCGGAGGGGCTGGACGCCACCTGTGAGACGGCCCCCCACTATCTGCTGATGGACGAAACCATGCTGCAGGAGGACGGCCGCTTCAAGATGAATCCCCCTCTCCGCAGTCCCGCCGACCGGGAGGCCCTGCTGGAGGGGCTGGCCGACGGCACCATCGACATGATCGCCACCGATCACGCCCCCCACAGCGCCGAGGAGAAGTCCCGCGGGCTGGAGAAGAGCGCCATGGGCATCGTGGGGCTGGAGACCGCCTTTCCCCTGCTGTATACCTATCTGGTAAAGCCGGGCCTGCTCTCCTTCCCCCGCCTGATGGAGCTGCTCCACGATGCTCCCTGCCGCCGCTTCGGCCTCCCGCAGGGGGAGATGGATGGCCCCCACGCCGATTTCACGGTCTTTGACCTGTCGGCCTCGTATCCCATCGACCCGGCGGACTTCCTCTCTCAGGGGAAGGCCACCCCCTTCACCGGCTGGCCGGTACAGGCCCGCTGCCTGCTGACGGTCTGCGACGGCCGCCTCGTCTGGCAGGACGGTGATCTCTTTTCCAAGGAGGACCGCACATGAAGCAGGTCACATGGACCATTACGGAAAATACGCCCCTGACGCCGGACACCTACCGGCTGCGCCTTGCCGGCGATACGGACGCCATCACGGCCCCCGGTCAGTTCGTAAACCTGAAGCTCTCCGGCTTCTACCTGCGCCGCCCCATCTCCGTCTGCGACTGGGAGCCCGGTGCCGCCACCCTTATCTATAAGGTGCTGGGCCACGGCACGGCGGCCATGACCCATCTCCCCGCCGGAACGGAGCTGGATGTGCTGACAGGGCTGGGCAACGGCTACGACACATCTCTCGCCGGGGAGCGCCCCCTGCCTGTCTCTTATACACATCTCCGAGCCCACGAGACGCTCATGAATCT
>ENA-OZRO01000609-OZRO01000609.1-human-gut-metagenome-genome-assembly--contig:-NODE-609-length-12974-cov-6.501045_pt1 | contig 12974 bp, 10 predicted proteins | sample MGYA00243267_ERZ653941 | MGnify/ENA primary metagenome ERZ653941 (study PRJEB26926, sample SAMN06164615) | human gut metagenome | biome: ENVO:00009003; feature: ENVO:2100002; material: ENVO:00002003... | reverse complement strand
TTTTATTATACCCGAAAAATACTTTATCTGTCATATTTTCAGGATTCCTTATGAAGATAAAAGCTGTAAACGAAATTTATTACTATGATTTCGCTCGCAGCTTCCAGCTTATTGAGATAAAACTTCTATTGCTTTTTTAAGAACGTTGTCATCTTCTTGCTTAAAAACATGTCCGGTCTGCTTTATGGCAATATCAGGGGTGATGCCTGTTTTATCAATAATCCGCCCGGCAGCTGTGCGATATTCTGCAATAGAAATTTTCAACGCTGACTTATTCCCATTTTGGATAACGGATTGTACGGTTCCTTTGCCATAACTCGTTTCACCAATGATAATTCCTTCTTTTTTATCTTGCACTGCACCAGCCAAGATTTCAGAGGCACTGGCACTGTTTCTATCAATCAAAATTACCATCGGTAGCGGAGTTTCTATACCTGTGATATCAAAGGTTCTGTCATCGCCATTTCTGGTGTGGTAGCTGAGAACTCTGCCCTTGGTTAATATCTGATTCATGATGGATATCACCGTATCAACCAATCCACCCGGATTCATCCGAAGATCGATAATTAACCGATCAGCTCCCTGCGCCTTTATGCTTGCCAATTGCTTTTCAAATTCTTCATCTGTATGTTTTGCAAATGAAAAGATATGAATATAGCCTATGTTTTTATCTATAAGACGGCTTTGCACTGTTGGCATGGAAACATTTGAGCGTTCAACCCAAAATAATTTTTCTTCATTTTCACGTTCAACCAAAAGGGATACTCTCGTTCCCGCTTCTCCGCGGACCCGGTCAGAAACTTCCGATAAACTTAGTGCTGAAACATCTTCATTATTTACCCGCTTAATAATATCTCCGGACTGTAAACCATTTTTTTCCGCACTGCTACCGGGAAACACAGAAATAATCCGGGTAATATTTTTCTGATCGGCACCTATAACTACACCGATTCCACCATATTCACCACTGGTAGATTGCATGAAACTTTCATATTTATCCCCGCTAAGAATCATTGAATAAGGATCATCCAGAGCGGAAACCATCCCGTTTGAAGCTCCTTCAAAAAGCACGTCATCAGTTACTTCATGAAAATAATTTTCTTTAACAGCCTGATATGTAAATAGAAATTTCATCAATGAAGAAGGAGAGTCTGTAAACATGTACAAGCTGCCCAAAACAAGCAATATAGCGGTGAGTATGACAGATCCAAGCCAAAACAGAATCTTATTCATATTTCTCAAAACAAACTTGAGCATTATAAATAACCCATGGGATCAACTGCCTCACCATTTTGACGAACCTCAAAATGGCAATGAGGCCCTGTGGAATAGCCTGTGGATCCGGCATAAGCGATAACCTGCCCTTGTGAAACTGTTTCACCGACAGATACGGTTAATGAACTATTATGCCCATACAAGCTCTGCAATCCATTTCCATGATCAATAATAACCGCATTACCATATCCACCATACCATTCTGCCGCTATAACTGTACCACCATCTGCTGCATGGATTGGTGTTCCATAATCTACACCGATATCAATTCCGGCATGGTAAATAGTTGTTCCGAAAATAGGATGCGTCCTATATCCGAATGGTGAGGTAATCGGACCATTACAAGGCCAGATAAAGACGCCCGTTCCATGTACAACAGGAGTATCTATACCACCGGATTGCTGCTGCCTGATTCTGTTTTGAATCATTTCACGGACATTATTACTTTCAGCAATCAAATCTGCCTCCATTTGTGCTGCAGCTTCTTTTTCACTTCTTGCCTCATCCATGATTTTTTGCTGCTGTGCTTTTTTTGCAACAACTTCATCTTGAGCCTTTTGTGCTTCCGCCGCCAATGCATCCAAACGGGCTTTCTGTTCTTCAAGTTCTGCTTTTTTCGCTTCGATTACTGCTTTTTGTTTCTGTATTTCGATAATAAGGTTAAAATCCGAATGAATGATCCGTTTTAAAAGTTCAAGTCTGTTCGCAAAATCACTGAAACTCTTTGCCCCGGTAATTACCTCAAGGTAACTTAATTGTCCATACATATAGATAGACCGTACACGCTTATTTAGAATTTCCTGGCGCTGTTTCAGGTAAGCTTCCGCTTTTTTAATCTCTTCTTCCGTTTGTTTTATCTGTAAATTGACGGCTGACTGTTCTGCCTGAATGGCTTTGAGTTTTCGATTTGCTTCATCCAATTCTATTTGTATAGTACGAAGTTTCCCGGCTATTTCATTGATGACCTCTTGCCAGCTTTGTTGCTTGGCACGAGATTCATCTATTTGATCTTGTAAATTCTGGAGTTTGTCATTCAACTCATCAGCAGCAACAGGCGTGACAGCTCCGAAAAGTATTGCAGAAATTAAAGCTGCCGACATACAACGATTATATTTCATGTTTTAGACCTTCATATATTTACGCAACGAAATCGCACTTCCTGATCCGCCTATCAGAATTCCGGCGGCCATCAGAATAAGTACAACATACATCATAAATGGCCATAGTGATATTAAAGGAATAAAGACTAAACCTGCTTCAGCAATTTCATCCAATATGACATTATATCCGAGCCACAAAATAAGTGAAGCGATACTTGAACCGATAAAACCGATAATCATTCCTTCAAAAAGGAACGGCCAACGAATAAACCCATTTGTTGCCCCCACATATTTCATAATCTGTATTTCACGACGCCGCGCGAAAACTGTTAAACGAATCGTATTGGAAATAATAAATAACTCTGCCCCGGCAAGAAATAAAATAAGCATAATCCCGCTTATACGGATAATTTGTGCAATTTTGTAAAGTTGGTCAATGATATCTTGTCCATATTGGACTGCATCAACCGATGAATAAGTTTTAGCAATATCTACTGCCGCTTTTAATTCATCCGGAGAATAAAAGGACACCTGGTAAGAGGCGGGAAGCGGATTCCCGTTGATAGAATCCAATAAAGCGGACTGATTCCCCATGCGCTCTTTAAAATCTGCCATGGCCTGATCTTTATTTGTAAAACTGATTTCTTTTACGCCGGAAAGTTTCTTAAGACGAGCACCTACATCCATAACCTGATCCGTTCGGAGTCCTTCTTTTAAATAGACGGTCATTTCTACCTGATTTTCAAGGTAAGATGCCATGTGGTTAATGTTTAACACTACACAAAGAAAACCGCCCAGTATAAACATAGATACAGTTACGGTAAGTACAGAGGCAATCGCCATGAATTGATTGCGAAACAACGACTTGAAAGCTTCACTCCAAAAATATCTTAAAGAACTAAACATGGAGATCATAACCTCCTTTTTTTACGTCACTTATTATATGTCCTTCTTCTATGCTGACAACGCGTTTATGCATGGAATTAACTAGCTCTTTATTGTGCGTAACCATGATAATAGTTGTCCCCATATGGTTAATCTCATTAAAAAGCTTCATAATATCCTCAGAAGTTACAGGGTCAAGATTCCCCGTAGGTTCATCGGCAATTAAAAGTACGGGTTGATTGACAAGAGCTCTTGCGATGGCGACTCGCTGCTGCTCTCCGCCGGACAGTTTGGTGGGCAGTTCATTTGCTCGGCCTTTAAGACCGACCAGATCAAGTACACGATTTACCTTTTCACGGATCTCCGCACTTTTGGCTCCGGTAACCCGCAAAACAAAAGCAATATTTTCAAAAACAGTTTTTTCCGTTAAGAGTCGGAAATCCTGGAAAACAATTCCCAAAGTACGACGATAATAAGGGACTTTACTTTGTTTTAAGTCATTGATTTTTAATCCATTAACAAACACTGTACCTTGTTCCGGAATAAGTTCGTGAGTAATAATTCGAACAAAAGTAGATTTCCCTGCACCGCTTGGCCCAACAACAAAAACAAATTCACCTTTACCGATTTGTATATTTATATCACGAAGCGCCGTATGTCTGGCATCATATTGCAAGGATACATTTTCAAAAGTAATCATTCTTATTTCCTCTCTAAGAGACGAATAGCTTCTTCTTCAATATGTTTAACAGTAAGTCCATATTTTTCAAGAAGGTCTTCTGCTTTTCCTGATTCACCGAAAGTATCTTCGGTACCAACCATTCCCATTGGAACCGGATTATTTTTGCAAACCACTTCCGCCACTGCGCTTCCTAATCCCCCCATAATTGTATGCTCTTCACAAGTAAGGATTGCACCGGTATCTTTCGCGGCTTTTATGATTGTTTTGACATCAATCGGCTTAATAGAGCTTAAATTAATTACACGGGCTGATACCCCTTTTCCTTCTAAACTTTCAGCAGCACGAAGTGCCTTAGACACCATAATCCCACAAGCAACGATAGCCACATCATGTCCGTCTTTCAGTACAACACTCTTTCCGGGAGAAAAAATTACCTTTGGATCCATGATATCATCACATTTGGCTCTTCCCATACGGATATATACCGGCCCATTATAGTCCGCTGCCCATCTTACAGCCGCTTCTGTTTCTGCGGCATCGGCCGGAACTATAACTGTCATATTGGGCAATGCACGCATCAGCGCTATATCTTCTAACATCTGGTGTGTAGCGCCATCTTCACCCACCGTTAATCCGGCATGGGTTACAGCTATTTTTACATTTAAATTCGGATAACATATGGAATTTCTAATTTGTTCGTAGGCTCTGCCTGCACCGAATACGGCAAAGGTGGAAGCAAACGGAACCTTTCCTGTCGTTGCCAGGCCTGCAGCGATACCAATCATATTTTCTTCGGCAATACCTGTATCAAAAAATCTATCAGGAAATTTTTTTGCAAATATGGATGTTTTTGTAGACTCTGATAAATCCGCATCTAAAACTACGATATCAGGATGAGTGCTTCCTAATCTTTTTAAAGTTTCACCATATGCATCACGTGTCGCTTTACCCATTATTCCGCCTCCAGCATTTTCACAAAACGCTCACATTCTTCACTTGAAGGTGCTTTTCCATGCCAGGATGCTTTCCCTTCTATTTCGGGAATCCCCTTTCCTTTAACCGTTTTCATAATAATCATTGTGGGTTTTCCTTTAATATTTCTTGCTTCTTCAATTGCGTTATGGAGCTCAGCCATATTATGCCCGTTCACAGTAATAACATGCCATCCAAAAGCACTGAATTTCTTATCAATGGGAAGTGATGACATTACATCCGTGATAGCTCCATCAATCTGTAATCCATTATTATCGATAAAAGCGGTCAGATGATCTAATTTGTAATGAGCCGCATACATCGCCGCCTCCCAAATTTGCCCCTCTTCAAGCTCACCATCTCCCAATATAGTATAAACACGCCAATCCGCATGATCCATTTTGGCAGCCAGTGCCATTCCGCAAGCAGCGCTAAATCCCTGTCCCAGTGATCCGGTTGTCATATCCACACCAGGGGTATGTTTCATATCGGGGTGTCCCTGCAGCATATGATTAATCTGCCGCAAAAAATCCATTTCTTCTTTAGGAAAATATCCTTTCTCCGCTAAGGCAGCATACAATGCCGGAGCACCATGTCCTTTGGATATGACCAGACGGTCTCGATTTTCCATCTTGGGATTTGCCGGATTGATATTCATCTCATGAAAAAAAAGTAATGTCAGTAGATCCGCAATAGAAAGAGAGCCGCCGGTATGCCCAGAATTTGCCTTTGTAATGGCCTTTAAAATGTCGATTCTGATATTTTTTGCTTTTTCATTAAGTAACTTTATTTCTTCCATGGTTAGTTGATTCATCATTTACCCCCTTGGTTGAGCAACTTCTTCTAAGATTTTTATTGTTTCGCATGCTTTATTTCTGAGTATATCTACAGCTTCCCAATTATAGGCTGCTTTGGGCAAAGCTAATAATTGGGAAGATTTTACGCACAACTTGTCTTCATCAAAATCATCTAATCCAAATATTGCTTTTTCATTGACTGCCTGCAGAAAACTATCTATTTTAGGATCATAGGAAATACCAATAAAAGGAACATGCATTAAAGCCGCAAAAATCAGGGCATGAAGCCTTATTCCAATAAGAAGATCTAAATTCCCGATAAGGGACATTAACTCCTCTGTTCCATATGAATGGGAAAGGATGAACGTGTGTGGGATTTTATCACAGAATTCTTTTGCTGTTTTGTAGTCTTCCGGAAACTGCATGGGAATGAAGACAAAATTATATTCTTCTTTCCCGTTTATTTTGATAATGTAGTTTTTTAGTTGCTCCGTCCATATTTCAGTGTTCATCCACCGCCGAATGGAAATGCCTATCAATTTTTTATTCGTGGGAATATGATTCTTTCTTAAAATCTCTCTTCCTATATCATGCGGTACCGGAGATAGGGATAAGACTGCATCCGCAGTGTAATAAATCCTGTTTTTTACACCAAGTTGTTCCAAAAAAAATTTTGACTCACTATCACGGACGGTTATAGCATCAACATGGTTCATTACTGTACGCAAAATCCATCGTCCCCAATGATATCTGACCGGTCCTATTCCTTGGGAGTAAAGAAATACTTTCTTTCGGAAAAATATTCCCATTCCTATAATACTCAGGTAATACATCATGCTTTTCCAGCTTGTCACATCCTGAAGCAGGCTTCCGCCGCCGCTGATTAACAAATCGGATTGATAAACACTTTTCAAAATCGAATATCCGTCAAAACGGGATACCGCATGAACGCTAAATGTATTCTCTGTACGCCTGGGATCACCGGATATAACAGTGATTCGCATACGTTTTGGATCATAATGCAATGCACGAAGAACAGCAAACAACATAGCCTCATCTCCGGCATTGCTAAATCCATAGTATCCGGAGATTACGATATTATTCTTTTCCATAACGTTCTCCGAAAAACTCGGTTATATGTGTCAGAATAATGAGTCCGACTAACACGATAATCATTACTGCTGTTCCTGCGACTAATCCATCAATACCTCTAATTAGACTTAAGATGAAAGGACTTCTCATATGAGCAAATGTTTCAACCATGGATCCCTGTCCTATCGTTATCGCAATAACTAAAAAATAATGTAAAATTTGTGGCCACCGATGATAAAGTGCAGCCAATGACGCTAAAATGGCTGGATGCCCAAACAGGAATTCCTTTTCCCGTGGGCGGGCATACATAATATCTTCAAGAAAACGTCTTAATGAAATTTCAAACGAAGGTACAGGTGCCCCATTATTTCCGCTGCGCCCGATAAATATAAATCCGATAATCCCCAATAGGCTGATAAGTGCCAATACGCCTAATTTAATGTCAATTTGGCAAAATTTCTTTACAAAACTGATAAAATCTTTATCAGTTACAACTACTTTGCCAAAAAACGGGAATCTTTGAATATAAATAAGAGAAACACAAATAAGAGGCAGTATAAAAGTTAATTTAACGCCCCTAAAGATATTCATCTCCAAAAAGAATCGGATATCACTTAAGATCCCGCTGATATAAATTGCTCCGATTAAGGATAATATTCCGCATCCCCAAAGCAGTAATACAGCTTCAATAAATAAATGTCCCCATCCGATATTTTTAAAAGCACTTTGTTTTTTCTGCACGCAATAATCCATAAACAAAGACATCACGATAACAGGTGTACTAACCGCACATCCCAATGCAAGAGCTTGCCGAAGAATGGCCTCATAACCAGTCCAATATAAGGTCTGCGTGAATAGGAATACTATGACTTCTATAGGACATGCATACTTAACTAAAAAAGGTACAATTAAAAGAATTGCTACCACGCAAAGAGAGGCTGCTCCAGCTATAGATGCAGCTCGGAGTATCCGTGATGGGAAATAAGGCTCCATCACGGAAGCTTTTCCGATATTGAACCCATGTTTTTCCAACCGGTTTGTCACATCGTGTATATATCGAGCATTTGTCTCTGATAAAGTTTCTCCATTGGCAGCAAACTTATATGAAGGGAATAAATTCATCCGGACATTACGTTCTATGGTACTGACATAGAAACGTGATGCGGCTTCTTTAGGATCCAGTTTGATCAATTCATCTTTAGACATCGCATATAAACGAACAGTATTATAGCCGTCTTTATCGGACAATGTTAAAGTTCCGTCCTGCCGTTCAAACCCGAGTTGGTTTTGTGCTTCAATTAAAACGACAGGTAAATGGCGCTCTTTGAGTCCGCCCAACAAATATTCCAATTGTGACGGGTAACCAAGTGCTTCTTTTCCTTGGAAAAGTATGGCGCTAATCTTTCCCGATGAATCAACCACACTGAAAAATTGATCTATATCCTCACGAGTTGCATGTGGAACATTCATCGGCCGAAGAACTATGTATAATCCGGTTTGTTCCACCTTTTTTACAGTAGTCTTAAATATACCAAGTGGCATATTTAAAAAGCGTTCATAGTTGGCATTTATTTCAAGCAATTCTTCGTTGTTTAAATGAATAATATGAAAATCATCTTTTCTTAAAAGACGTTTCAATTGCCCTTTGAGTTCGTCAAAATATTCTATACCCTCAGAAGTATTCGTAGATGCAATATAAATACGATTTCCACGAATAAGCGGATTAGACATATGCGATATAAGCTCTGAGCCATGATATACTGCAATATATCCATGATCCGCAAGTTTTTTTGGCGTTTCATCATATACAGCCAATGATGTAATGCCACTTCTTTTATACAGGGAAAAGAGCTCGTCTGCAGAGGTGCTTTCGACAGACGCGCTTTCTAAAATGTTGTTATAATCATAAACCATTTCAACAGTAGTCGCATGAGCTTCTACATTGTATCGCTGCCATGAAATGTATCCCGCTGCTATTACCCCGAGAAGTATTATTGCGGCCAATATCTTAAATATATTATGCGGATAAGTTTTTATCATAATCAATCCTTCAAATTAATCGGGGATAAGGACTACGCATTATTAAACTTCTTATGCTTCAAGAATCCCTCAATGAATGGGTTTAATCCTCCATCCATAACTGATTGAATGTTTCCCGTTTCGATACCGGTACGATTATCCTTCACCAATGTATACGGCTGGAATACATAAGAACGTATTTGACTTCCCCATTCAATGGCTTGCTGTTCACCTTCAATCCCCTTTTTTACCTGTTCGCGTTTCTGCATTTCCAGTTCAAACAATTTTGCTTTCAGCAAACGCAGGCACTGTTCTTTATTTTGAAACTGAGAACGTTCATTTTGACAGGCTGCAACAATTCCCGTGGGAATATGTGTCATTCGCACTGCAGAACTTGTTTTATTGATATGCTGACCGCCTGCACCACTTGCACGATAGTAATCAACACGTACATCAGCCATATTCAAATTAATTTCTATATCGTCACCAATTTCAGGCATTACATCAACCGCAGAAAAAGAGGTATGCCTCCGCTTTGCCGCGTCAAAAGGAGAAATACGAACTAAGCGGTGAACGCCTTTCTCGGATTTCAATAAACCATAGGCAAATTTCCCACGAACCATATACTCTGCACTTTTGACACCCGCTTCATCTCCGGGAAGCATGTTCAATTCTTCCAGCACAAACCCCTCTGACTCCGCCCATTTAATGTACATGCGGATCAGCATTTCAGTCCAGTCCTGTGCTTCCGTGCCACCTGCCCCGGCATGAAAAGTAATAATTGCATTATTCGCATCGTACTCATCGTTTAGGAGCAGTTCTATTTCCTTCTTGTCTAATATATCTTTTAGCTCATTGATCTCTTCTTCCAGTTCACCTTCCATGTCCTGGTCATTTTCTTCAATGGCCATATCGAGCAATTCTTTTATGCTCTCTGCACGTGCAAAAAGGCGGGTATACGTGTCATAAGCAGCTTTTGCTTCAGTAGCTTTTTGAGATATTTCTTTCGCATGGTCTCCGTTTTCCCAAAAAGACGGATCACTCATTTCTACATCATAACTTCTAATTTTCTCCTCTAATTGAGGTAAGTCAAAGTGAATCCCTTATTTCTTTTTCATGTTCAAGCAGTTCTGTCAATGTTTTTTTCAAATCTTCCAACATCTGTTAATCATCTCGCTTTCAGTTTTATCTATTAAAAATTATCATTTATCATTTTCGCTCACTTCAGAATTATTCACAGAAGAATCAATTCTTTCTTTTTTAGAAGGATCATCATTTTCCGGACTCGGTGTAAATTGGATTTGAATATGATAGAGATATAAAATGATTGTTTCAATCATAGACTGCTGCATTTCACTGAAAATATTAAATGCTTCCACCTTATATTCAACAATCGGATTTCGCTGCCCATATGAACGAAGTCCAATTCCTTCTTTCAACATATCCATATCATCCAAGTGTTCCATCCACTTGGAATCAACAACCTTAAGCATGACAGCCTTTTCCAATTCACGCATCATGGAAGATCCAATGGACTTTTCCCTTGCTTCATAGGTTTCATGCGCGATATCCATGAGTTTCCGCCCAATTTCTTCGCGGCTCATATTCTCAATTTCATCAAGTTTAACTTCACCGGGGGCAAGAAAATACTTTTCACAATATTTTATCAGTGCATCAAAATCCCATTCTTCCGGATAAAGCTTCGGATTCGCATATGTTTCCAGTCCATGATTGATAAGCATGTCTACCATATTTAAAATTTGGTCTTTCATATCCTGGCCTTCAAGGATTTTACGACGTTGTTCATAAACAACTTTACGCTGCTGATTCATAACATCATCATATTCAAGCACATATTTTCGGATATCAAAGTTTCTTTCCTCTACCCGTTTTTGGGCTTTCTGAATAGCGCTTGAAACCATACTGCTTCTGATTTCTTCATCCTCTTCCAGTCCCATTTTTTCCATGAACTTCTTGATGTTATCTCCACCAAAAATGCGGAGCAAGTCATCCTCAAGTGACAAGAAAAATTGACTGGAACCGGGGTCTCCCTGGCGGCCCGCACGTCCGCGCAGCTGATTGTCAATCCTTCGGCTTTCGTGACGTTCTGTACCGATGATTGCCAAACCTCCCAGCTCGGATACTCCTTCACCTAAAACAATATCAGTTCCCCTACCGGCCATGTTGGTCGCAATAGTAACTTGGCCTTTTTGCCCGGCCTGTGCTACAATTTGTGCTTCTAGTTCATGATATTTCGCATTTAATACATTATGGACAATACCAGCCTCTTTCAGCATATGACTCAGTTGTTCCGACTGTTCAATAGACGTTGTACCAATAAGCATTGGCTGCCCGGTAGCGTGGCGCCTTTCAATTTCACGGACAACCGCCCTGTACTTGCCACGTTTCGTCTTAAAAATAACATCAGGCAGATCTTTTCGTTGGACAGGTCTATTGGTAGGAACTTGGAAAACTTCAAGTCCGTAGATTTTAATAAATTCCTGTTCTTCTGTTTTCGCCGTTCCAGTCATGCCTGCCAGTTTATCATACATTCTGAAATAGTTTTGAAATGTGATCGTTGCTAAGGTTTGGCTTTCACGTTGTACTTGCAATCCTTCTTTTGCTTCTATAGCTTGATGTAGTCCGTCGGAGTACCGGCGGCCATACATTAATCGTCCTGTAAACTCATCAACAATAACAACTTCTCCATCTTTAACGACATAATCACGGTCACGCTCCATCATGGCCTGTGCGCGCAGTGCTTGTACAAAAAGATGATTCAGTTCCAGATTATCTGTATCATAAAGGTTATCGACCTTAAGCATTTTTTCCATTTTTGACACGCCGGCTTCAGTCGGTGCAACAGTTTTCTGTTTTTCATCAATGGTATAATCCTCTCCTAATTTAAGTTGAGGAACTAATTTAGACATCACATAATAATTATCTGTAGATTTTTGGCCCGGGCCAGAAATAATAAGCGGCGTACGTGCCTCATCAATGAGAATACTATCTACTTCGTCAATTAAGCAATAATGGAGAGGCCGCTGTACCATTTGATCCAAACTGCTCACCATGTTGTCACGTAAATAATCAAACCCGAATTCATTGTTTGTCCCATAAGTAATATCTGAATTATAAGCAATTTTTCGTTGTTCAAAATCCAAATCATGCACAATAAGGCCAACCGATAATCCTAAGAATTTATATACTTGCCCCATCCATTCACTATCACGCTTAGCCAAGTAGTCATTGACAGTAATAACATGAGCCCCTTTGCCCTCTAATGCATTCAAATATACCGGTGCCGTAGCGACGAGAGTCTTGCCTTCTCCCGTACCCATTTCTGCAATGTTGCCACGGTGCAGAATAATACCGCCGATAAGCTGGACATCGAACTGCCTCATTCCTAACACACGGCGGGAAGCTTCTCTTATGACAGCAAATGCATCTGGCAGAATATCATCCAAAGTCTCACCTTTTGCAAGTCGTGCCTTAAACGCATTAGTCTTATTTGCCAAAGAAGAATCACTCAGTTTCTTCAATGCTGATTCCTGCGGGTTGATTTTTTCTTCCACAAGCTGCCGCATTTTCTTTATATCACGTTCATTGGAACCGTTAAATAAACGGTCAAAAAACTTATTGAACATTAAAATACTCCTTATCTTACCAGCAAAAACAATTTTCATTTACACGAATATCTAGTATATTTTAGCAAAACATAGACATATAGTCAAAAAAGAGCGGATAAAACCGCCCTTTTTCAATCACTTCATTTAATTCTTATTTTGCAGCATCAATTAAACCGTATTTTCCGTCATCTCTGCGATAAACGACAGCCATCGCTTCTGTTTCAGAATTAAAAAACATAAAGAAATTGTGCCCCAATAAATTCATTTGTAAAATAGCTTCTTCCGGAGACATTGGGTTAATAGTAAAACGCTTTTGTCTGACAATCTCAAATTCACTCTCGCCTGGTACGGATTCTTTCTCACTGACAAACTGTTTGTTTAGAACATTAGATTCTTTAAAACGTTTGGCCAAACGGGTTTTATATTTGTGAATCTGACGTTCGACCTTGTCAAAAACCAAGTCAATAGACTTATACATCTGTCTCTTATACACATCTCCGAGCCCACGAGACGCTCATGAATC
>ENA-OZRO01000596-OZRO01000596.1-human-gut-metagenome-genome-assembly--contig:-NODE-596-length-13177-cov-3.999848_pt1 | contig 13177 bp, 15 predicted proteins | sample MGYA00243267_ERZ653941 | MGnify/ENA primary metagenome ERZ653941 (study PRJEB26926, sample SAMN06164615) | human gut metagenome | biome: ENVO:00009003; feature: ENVO:2100002; material: ENVO:00002003... | reverse complement strand
ACATCAGCAGGTGGTGGCACCGCATGTTTTCGCGGGTCAGGGACTCCCCGCAGGCGAGCTTTCGGTAAACGAAACCGGTTCCCACATCCGCACGGTAGTGGTGGCAGGTGAGGTGCTCGTTTACATACAACAAATCGTGATGCAACAATTTATTATCCATAAGTGACGCTTATTACCTATTTCATATAGAAATTTCAGCATTGTTTCATCGATATTATGTTTAATGCGTTCTGTATTAATCAGATACGGCTCACGGCGCAACGCAGAGTCTCCGAATGTCCATGCTGAAACAACTATCGGATCACATAATCCTGCAAATCAGCTTTTTAATGTCCTAATTTGCGCTTCAATGCTCTATACTCAATAGAGACTTATGGAAAGGATATTCACATAACTTTATTATATATGAGGAAAAATGTATTACTAATTATTGCTTCAGTCCTATCCTTAGGATTTGCGACAGCCCAAACGAAAGCTGTCGATACGGTCGGGGTGAAGGTTTACTACCGGCGCGGTTATTCTACGCTGGATAGAAACCTCCGTGACAATGAAACCCGTTTGAAGGATTTCGGTATCAGATTGCAGCGGTTCCAAGCCGATACGCTGTGCCGGATTCGAAATGTGAACATCTCTTCGGGAGCTTCTCCCGAAGGCACCTTTTCGTTCAACGAACGATTGGCTGAAAAACGTGCCTCTCAAATTGCTTCGTTCCTGCGCCAGCGCACTTCGCTGGGGGATCTGCAATTCCGTACCGTAACTGTCGGTATCGACTGGAAGGGCCTTTCCCGTATGGTTGAAGCGTCGGATATGCGGTATAAGGACGAGGTTCTCGACATCATTTACAATACGCCTGAATGGGCATATGATGATGCGGGAAAGAGTTCCGACGCTCGTAAGCGGCGGTTGATGACGTTGCGCGGCGGTGAGCCGTGGCGCTACATGGATAAGCACTTCTTCCCTGAACTGCGCTACTCGGCGGTACAGATTATCTGGGATATCGAGCCTGTAATTGTTCCCGAAGAACCGGAGCCTCAGCCGGAACCGGAGCCTCAGCCGGAACCGGAGCCTCAGCCGGAACCGGAAGTCGTGGTGGCTCCTCAGCCTAAGCCTTTCTACATGGCTCTGAAGACCAACCTGCTGTACGACGCGCTTATCGTGCCCAATATTGGCATCGAATTCTATCTGGGTCGCAACTGGTCGGTCGGTGCGGACTGGATGTACGCTTGGTGGAAAACCGACCGCAAGCAGTGGTATTGGCGCACCTACGGCGGCGATCTCGTTGTTCGCAAGTGGCTCGGTCGTCGGGCACAGGAAAAACCCCTCACAGGACACCACCTGGGTGTTTACGGCCAGATGTTCACCTACGACTTCGAGACGGGCGGTACGGGGTATATGGGCGGTAAGCCGGGTGGTACGCTTTGGGACAAGATGAACTATGTCGTAGGTGTCGAATACGGCTATTCGCTGCCTATCGGCCGTCGTCTGAATCTCGATTTCACGCTCGGTGTGGGCTACTGGGGTGGCGAGTATTACAAGTATAAGCCCGTCGATGATCATTATGTTTGGCAAGAGACCAAACAGCGCCATTGGTTCGGCCCTACGAAAGCCGAGATCTCGCTAGTATGGCTGCTTGGCCGTGGCAACTATAATCAAAAAAGGAAGTAAGCGATGAAAAGTATATTGTATTTCAGAATCAATGCGCTTTGCGCTGCGATGCTCCTGCTTTTGGCCGGATGCGAACACAAGGAGCTGAGTGACGGCTATCCCCACACGGCGACCGTAAAAGTCGTTTTCGACTGGAAGAATGCCCCGGATGCCGATCCGGAGATGATGTGCATCTATTTCTATCCGAAAAACGGCGGCGAGGCCCTGCGCCACGACTTTACCGATATTCGCGGCGGAGTCATCAAACTTCCTGTAGGGCGTTACGATGCAATCTGTCTTAACTCCGATACCGAGAAGATCTATTTCCGGAATATCGACAAACGTGAAACCTTCGAGGTATATACCGGCGAAACCTCCCTGCTATCTCCGCTCGGCCTCTATGCCGTAGAACCTCCCCGGGCAGATGCTGCGGCAGACGAAAAGGTCGTGGCATGCCCTGACAGGATATGGAGCGGTACACAGGATGATATCGTAATCGCATCAAAAGATCGTGAGTACACAGTAACACTCTGTCCAGAGTATGTGCTCAGTACTTACACTTATGAAATTCGCAACGCCGAAAATCTGAAGACTGTGACCTCTATCAGCGGTGCGCTTTCGGGTATGGCGGGATCGATGCTGCTGGCCGAGAGACGGCTTGCCGGAGAACGGGTCACGCTTCCTTTCGAGGCGCATTCCGACGGAGCCTCCACCCTCACGGGTGAGTTTCTCACCTTCGGCCACTGCCCGCAGGCAGGAGACGGACACCAGTTCACTATCTATGCTGTGTTGAAGGACGGCAGCAAATGGTACTATAATTTCGATGTGGCGAACGTAACGTCCCAGATTCATAATGCCGCAGATCCCCGCCGTGTACATATCGTGCTGGACGGCCTGCCGCTCCCCGCACCGGTCGAGGATCCGGGCGGTATGAATCCGAGTGTGGACGGATGGCAGGACGTCAATGTCGACTTGGAAATGTAACCCTTTTTAGTTAACCTTTTTAATAACGTTAATCATTTTTAAACATGAAAAAACAATTGCTTTTTGTTGCCATGGCTGCGATAGCAATGGCATCATGCTCGAAGGATGAGACTTCGGGCGTCAATCAGGGCGGGGCCATGAATTTCAGGGCCTCATTGGGCAAAACGCTTTCGCGTGCGACCGAGACCACATTGGACAATTTGAAAGGATTCAACGTAACGGCCATTGGTGATGGTAAGGCCTACTTTACCGATCTCGCTGTGACAAATGCTGGGGGTACCTGGACGCCGGCTCAAACTCATTATTGGCCGAAGTACGAGCTCCAATTCTTCGCATATGCCCCCCAAGACAATAAGGGTGTCAGCATCATGCCGGATGCTCAGAAGATTACGGATTATACTCCCGCTGCAGCTGCGGTTGACCAGCAGGATCTCGTAATCTCATACAATAAGGGCACGAAGGAGCTGAATGAAAAAACCGGCGTGGAAATGAACTTCAAGCACGCTCTTTCGCAAATCAAGATCAAGGCCATGAACTCGAACGCGAAGACCATGAAAGTGGAAATTGTCGGCGTCAAGGTGGCCAATGTCTCTATGAAAGGTACTTTTACCTTCCCGACGACTCCGACTGCGGCCGATTATGTCCTTGCTAATAATTGGGTTGCTGCTGCTCATGCCAATAATGGTGCTGACAAGTACGAGATCAAGGCTACCGGATCTGTGACATTGACCGCCGATGCGGCTGATCTTATGTTCAGCGCTGACGGGAAGAACAACGAGAATTGGATGCTCGTCCCGCAGACCCAGACGGCATGGGATGGCGGAGCCAAACCTGAAGGTTCCTATCTGGCTGTTTTATGCCGTATTTGCGAGCTCGATGACAAAGGTAACGAACGCAAAGAAATATGGCCGGCAGACCATAAAACGGTAACCGAGGTAAACGGTCATAACTACGCTTATTCGGCCGTAGGAGCTGCAATGAATTGGGAGCCCGGCAAACGCTATACTTACACGCTGGATTTCTTCGGTGATAACGGTGGCGGCGGCGGTCAGATCGATCCGATCGATCCGGAGAACCCGGGAGAAGATATCGTTGGCGGCCCCATCAAGTTTACGGTCACAGTAGATGGATGGCTGGATAGTGGCAATACCAATGTGGAAATGTAAGAACTGCATCTGGGTTTAGTTAGGGATAAATGAATCACAGGCTGGGCGGGGTTGAATGTCCCTTCCCAGCCGCTAAGACGGAGCATCGTCTTCCGGCTCTACCGGAAATGCCAAATACAGAATGAACACAGTGCATAAATACGATTATTCGGGATACATGGCCTGCAAATGTTGCATTCGGACATGCATCTGTTTCCAATTTCCTCAGACAGTAAATACCCCGATCGCCTTGCGTGTGATGGCTCTGCGGGCCAGCACGTCTGGAATAAGTGCTTCTATCGACAGGATGGCTCTCTGATGGAACGGGAATATTTGAGAGAATAACCCAAAATACATATTACTATGAAAACACGAATACACGTAGGCTTTAGGCCATGGATGGTTGCCTGCTTGACAGGTTTTTTGTCTATGTCCTGTCAGAAAGACGAGTTATCGAATGTTTCGACCGGCAATAATGTCCGGTTTACAGTTACCGAACCGGATCGTTGGAATATGCCTCCAACGGCGAAAAGCCGCTCGGCCGAAGACGGCATGGCAGAGAATGTGCCGGTCGTGACCGATGTGCTGTCTCTTCGCGGAGAGAACCCTGCGGATACGCTCTTCCTGCATGCAATGGTCACAGACGGCATCGAATCAGGACGTTTGGGCGGTTCGGAACCCCAGACCCGCGCAGCTCCCGTAACCAGTATGGATACTTACGGATCGTTCGGCGTCCTGACATCCATTTACAAGGGCTCTTGGGACGAAGGCACCTGCCTGCCGAATTATATGTATAATGTCGAGGTGACAAAAGCGTCCGGCTGGACAACCTCCGATCGTTGGCCGGGGGCCGAGTACAAGATCCGCTTTTTCGCCTATGCACCCTATAACGGCAAGGAACAGGGCAAGGGCATCAGCCTTTCGACGAAGGAAACGCCCGGCACTCCGACGATCGCCTATACAGTCCCCGGAGCTGTTGCTGAGCAGAACGATCTGCTCGTTGCTGCCAGCGGTGAGATGGCGGGCAACAATAACGGAGCGGCTTCTATGAACTTCAAACATGTGCTTACCGCAGTACGCTTCACCACGGGTAAGAATATGCTGCCCGGGCGCATTACGAAGATCACGCTCAAAGGCGTTTACAGTTCGGGCACTCATGCGATGGGCTCCGATTCGTGGAAGATTGATAATGCGAAGACAGCCGATTTTTCGCAGAGTCTTCAGGTTCAAACGGACGGTTCCGACAATCAGGAGATCACCTCTGCCGCAGAGACCTTCATGATGCTTCCGCAGACACTTCCGGCAGGCGCTTCGATCGAGGTAACCTATCAGGATAATCTGACTGGGACGTCGCGGACGCTGACAGCTTCTATCGGAAACAAAGAGTGGCCGATAGGCAAGACCGTTACCTACCGTATTTCCACGACGAGCTTCGTCGAGGATGTAGAGTTTGAGGTAACTCCTATTGACGGTTTCTCCTACGCAGGAGGTAAGAATACATATAAGGTTACTAGCCGAGCCATCATTTCCGGTCAGGGAGCATCAGCAACTAGAAACTTGCCTTGGAAAGCCGAATTTGTGGAGGATGACGGTGTGGGAGGCTATCGCGTAATTGAGCAACCGGACTGGGTCGCGAATTTCACCACGAGCGGCAATGGTGGCTCCGAAACAGGCAGTGCGGAGGTCAAAGCACAGACGAATACGACTGAGCTCTCCGGAGATTATCACAACAAAGTGTTGGCTGAGGCAACTCCCGTCAGCAATTACGACCTTTCGACCAAGGGCGGCACGGCGCCGATGAACACGGCCAACTGCTACGTTATCAACGCTCCCGGCACCTATAGCTTGCCGCTGGTCTATGGTAATGCAATCAAGAACGGAGGAATCAATGAGTCGGCTTACACAATTACAGCCACTGGAACTCACCTACTAACGCAGTTCCGAAACCATCGGAATCAGGCTATTACCGGCCCCTATATATACCAACATGAGGGCTGTGAGCCGTTTGATGCCGTGCTTGTATGGCAGGACGAAACGGGGCTGGTTACGAATGTCGCGTTATCTGCGGACGGACACTCTCTGACATTCGAAGTTCCTCAAGCCTCGATCAAACAGGGCAATGCTGTCGTGGCTGTGCGCGCTAAGAGCAGAGAGGGTAGTTCTTATGACGGAGAACTACATCCGATTATGTGGAGTTGGCATATCTGGGTTACGGATTACGTGCCGGGGCTTGAGCCGACCAAAGGGAGTTATGCTTCTGAGAAGACGCCGCGCGACAAGGTTGTGACCAATCAGAAGGGAGGACAATATACTTTCATGGGAGCCACTCTCGGCTGGTGTGATGCAGGACGCACTTGTCATCCCGCCCGCAGCGTCAAGGTGCGCTTCACGCAGACTGGAACGGGCGCCACCCAGGTCATGGCAGTCCAGCAGTCAGAACATATCATCACCTCTGGAAGCAGCAATTATACTTTTTACCAGTGGGGACGTAAAGACCCGATGCCGGGAGCAGTTATGCAAGGTAGTAAGGTAGTGCAAAAGACTCTCAGCGGAGAGTCCTCCTATGTGCCTTGGAATCGCGACGGCAAAGCGGATATCGGGAAGGCTACCTCCCTGCCGCATATCTTTTGGAAGGCTAGTGATCTATGCTCCGAATGGCTCGCTGGCGCTGGAAGCAACTTGTGGAGTACTAACAGAGCGACAGATTCAACCGACGACCAAGAGGTGGTCAAGACTGTTTACGATCCTTCGCCCGTCGGATACCATGTGCCACCTCTTGATGCCTTTCAGGGTTTTACACTTGAGGGTAAGAAGGGGACCTACAGGGATTTCGGCAAAAACCTGAATTCGCCTATGACAAGCTCTGACGACATTAGTAGTAATTATGGATGGATATTTTATTGTAACAAGATGAAAGGCGAGGGGAGTTTCGACTCCTCAGGCGGTACATTATACTTTCCGCTAGCGAGTTATATCACCACACAAGGCACGTATGGCAGCATAGTAGACCGGTATGGGACTGGGGCGGCGTATTATACAGCTCTCAGTGCAAGATTTCGCCTTGGTACAGGATTAGAGTGTAGCGGAGCCTATGCTACAATACTGTGGAACAATGCTGTCGACGCAGAAAGGTATATTTTCAGGGCCGCAGGCTATCCTGTACGTCCGGTTCGAGAAAAATAATATTTTTTTTTGGGGGGGCCTCCCCCCCCCTCCTATAAACGCTGCATCTACACGCTGAAGATTCTTCGGTGAGAACAGGGCGGTATGAAGAGAAATCGTCCCAATCGAGGGTCGCGGTTACTTCCCGGTAGATGTCACAGAGAATGAACTATGTAGAAAATCGTTCGACTGCATGGCAGTCGAACAAACTGGTCGGGCGGAGTTGAACCGATATTTGAGTTCTTCATTTTGCGTCACTATTTCGAAGTATCCTTCGGGGAGCCGAAAACCGAGGTGAAAGCCGGTTTCAGACTCTGTCTCCTCCCGACCGCTAACGGCTATTTTGCCCGTGTAAAAAGAAAATATAAAAACGGAGCCATGAACAAACGTGATTTGGTAAAAGCCGTAGCCGCTAGGGGCGAGTTGCGCGCCGCAGATGCTTCGAAAGCCATGAGTGCCTTCGAGAATATTTTGGCGGATTCCATGGCGAGAGGGGAAAAGTTCTCGTGGCCCGGTGTCGGAATCTTCTTTGTGCGGGAATATAAAGCCCGCCTGGGCCGTAGCCCATTTACGGGACTCAAAGTTCAGATTCCGGCCCGTAAGGTTGTGAAATTCTCTCCGGGGAAATGCCTGCGCGAGGCCGCCATGAAGAAATAAACCGACGAGAAGCCCCAAGGAACTTTCAGCAAGATGTCCGAGAGCGGAAAGGAAGCCGTCTCCTGCACAATGTCGTGTTATAGGACAGCGAGGGTAGGAAGTAGATAAGCCAACCGGATGATGGAAGCGACGATCGAATGGTTCACGGGGGTTTGGCAGACCTTGCCAGGCAAGGTCTGCATGTATTGCCGCAGGCACTTTGTCGTTATGGCTATGTCGCTTGTTGGTCATTGTGTTACGTATACGCTATTTCCGGCGGCAGATGGTTGCCTACGGGGAGTTCCTTCGCGAGACCTTCACGCAGTGCGGTAAGCCCGTTCCTGCTATGTTCATGGCCTACCTGCAACGTGATATCGAGCGCTACAACCGTTCGCGCCGGAGATGGCCTTTACGGTACTGGTGGCGGGAGATCGACAAGGCTCAATTAGATAGAGGGCTTCTGCACTCAGTGCTTCCGGACACGGCTTCGAAGGATTAATTTGTCTGATAGTAAATGTTTATAATAAAATGGAACCTCTCGAAATTTGGAATTTTGATCCTAAAGGAAAGATTAAACGATTCGGGTTGGATCGATTTTCCGAGTGGCTGCAAACGAAACTTTTTTATTGGCAATTCGCCGAAGCCCCGGAGTCTGACTCCGAGAAATGGTGGATTCGCAATGAGAATATACACTTAACTTCAAAAACAAAATGAACAAGACCCAGTTTGTAAAAGCCGTAGCCGCCGAGAGCGGTCAGACGGTCGCCGGCACCGCCTGTGTGGTGGATGCAGTAATGGAAATGATCGCCGTATGTATGGAGCATGACGAAAAGATCGTCTTGCCCGGCTTTGGTTCTTTCTCAGTACAGGAGCGTGCGGCTCGTACGATGCGCAATCCCCGGACAGGAAAGCCTTTGAAAGTCGCGGCCTGCCGGGTCGTGAAGTTCCGTGCGGGCTCGAAACTCCGGGCACAGGCGGCCAAGCTGGCCAAAGACAAGAAGGTCAAGGCCGCCAAAGCGAAGAAATAGTCTGCTTTCCGGAGTGTGGAGGATGGATGAAAGCCCCGAATTGCAGCGACTGACGACGCAGACCGTGACATACGTCACGGCGCGTCTTCGGGCGTTGCGTTGCGAGCGGGGGCTTACGGTACAGCAGGTCGCTGACAGTTGCGGCATGGAACGTTCGAACCTGAGCCGCCTCGAAGCGGGGTGTGCAAATCCTACGCTGCGAACGCTCTGCGCCCTGTGCCTGACTTTGGGTGTCGGCATCTGGGAACTCTTTCCTCCTGCGGAGGGGGAACTCCCGGAATCGATGTCCGAAGTGGCCGTCCCCGACTCCGGATCTGATGAATGACAAAATGATCCGCATGATGTCGATTTTTCCGACGACGGAATTTGTTTCCTGTTTTCTTCATATCGGAGAGCTTCCTGAAGCCGACGCGATGGAATCTTCGGAGCAGCTGATGGAGTTTCTGATCCTCCTGCTGGCGGTTGCCTGCATAGCCGTTGTGATCGTGATTGCCGTGCTGCTCTGTCGCTCCTGGCGTCTGAACAGACAGAAAAATCCCCTGAAGGATCACGTCTACAAAAGAAAACATTAACTCGAACCCGACAAGGGTTCATAAAACACTGAATACAATGAAAACTCAATTTATGAAAGGTCTTCTGACCGCATCTCTGACATTGGCAGCCGTAGGCGCCATGGCTCAGGAGAACGGCAACCGCGACGAGCAGAACCGGATCGTACGCGGGCCCTACGAAACCAATCGCTTCTTCGACAACATCTTCATCGGCGTCGCGGGCGGTGTGAACATCTACCATGGGGAGAACGACTCTTACGGGTCGTTCGGCAAACGCCTTGCCCCGGCGCTCGACATCAACGTCGGCAAATGGTTCACCCCTTCGGTCGGTGCCCGTATCGGCTATTCGGGCATCAACGCCAAAGGCTGGACTGCGGGTCAGACCTTGTATGCCAAGGATCTTGTTTCGGGCGATATCTACGAGGAGAAGTTCGGGGTGTCGTACCTGCATGCCGATTTCATGTGGAACTTTTCGAACGCCGTGAGCGGCTACAAGGAGACCCGGACGTGGAATTTCGTGCCGTTCCTCGGTTTAGGCTGGGCCCGCTCGTACGGCAACGATGCCCATAGCAATGAGCTTGCCATGAGTGTTGGTTTGTTGAACAACATCCGCCTGTGCAATCTGCTCGATCTGACGCTCGAAGCGCGTCACATGTTCGTGCACCAAGGTTTCGATGGCGTTTCTCGTGGCAGCAAGGGCGAAGGCATGACCTCCGTTACGTTAGGTCTTACGTTCAAGCTCAACCGCCGCAATTTCAAACGTGCGGCGGCTCCGGTGGACGTCACGCCCTATCTGAGCCGTATCAAGGCGCTGGAGAGTGACAATACGACACTTGCCGGCAAGAACAGGATCCTCGCCGACGAGAACGAGGCGCTGCGCAACCGCAAGCCTGAGACGGTCACCGTTGCCGGTGAAAGCAAGGTGTCGGCTACGCCTGTGGCATTGTTTTTCCCGATCGGCAAGGCCACGCTCGATAAGAAGGAGTTGACGAACCTCGACTTCTACGTGAAGAACGCACTCGAAGCCGACAAGAGCAAGACCTTCACGCTCTATGGTGGTGCCGACAAGGCCACGGGTACGGCTGCCTTCAACCGGAAGCTGAGCGAGAAGCGTATGCAGTATGTCTACGACCTGCTCGTCAATAAGTACGGCATCTCGAAAGACCGCCTGAAAATGGTTGCTGAAGGCGATACCAACAATCGTTTCCCCGAACCGGAACTCAACCGTACGGTGATCATCATGGAATAATGGGATAGAACTTCTTCGGGTGACGGGGCTCCGGCAGGAGATGATGCCTGCCGGGGCCTTTTTCTCCGATCCTGTTCAATGAAGAACATTTGAAAATCATGAAAAAGATCGTTTGTTTACTGCTCGCCTTTGCTGCGGGCTTTGCATTGGCACCGGAGGTTTCGGCACAGGATAGCGGTTGGTGGATCGGCGGACGTGTCGGTTATTGGCATAGCAAAATCGACGGCGTATCGTCGAACAGTTTCGCGCTGGCTCCGGAATTCGGCTACGACATCAATTCGAAGTGGAGCGTGGCCGGTGTCCTCGGTTTCGATTATGCGAAAGTCGGCGATACGAGCGCCAATGTCTTCGTCATCGAACCCTACGCCCGGTACAAATATTTCAACAAGGGGGCGTTCACGCTCTTCGTGGACGGTGGACTGGGCGTTGCTGTGGGTGACAGCGACGGCGTCAAGGTTGGTTTCACGCCGGGAGTAGCCTTCAAGATCTCGGATCGGTTCAGCTTGCTGACGACTGTCGGATTCCTGGGCTACAAGCACAATTACTACAACGGCGGCGGCGACGGCTTCGGCTTCGACCTGAAATCTTCCGACTTGCGCTTCGGATTTTTCTACGCATTCTAAATTATTAATAATGAAAAGGAATCTCATATTTCTGTTGGTTGGTGCCGGATTTTTATTCGTATCCTGCCTCGGAGGAGGCAGGCCGGCGCCCACGGACTCTTCTCGAACCTCTCGGATCGTTTCGCTACCGCTTGTCGGTACCCACTGGTACCTTCATGAAATGGATGGTCAGATGCGCGAGATGCTCGACGCCGACAGCGCGGCCTTTACGCTCGTATTGTCGGATACGACGAATCTCGTGGCCGGCAGCGGTGCCTGCAACCGCTTCTTCGGCGAATACAGCCACGCTTTGGACTCATTGTCGTTCCGGATTCAAGGACGCACGCAGATGTTCTGTCCGGGTCTCGATGTCGAAGACCGTTATCTGCAAATGCTCGACAGCGTAAAATCGTATTGCATTTATGCGGATACACTCCGCCTGTACGATTGCCGAAATTTGGAATCGGCGGTCTTTATTGGACGATAATGAGAACATACAGCCAAGGAAAAAGGGACTGTTCTACCGAATAGCCTCACGGACGGACGGTCTTGAGGCCCTTTATCCGTCGAAGGCTCTTTGTCGTCACAAGGAGGGCGTAGCGGATAGAGGGCCTATTTATGATAATTTATGTTCGTCGGAATGATGAACAAACCTTATTTATTCATCCACTCAATTCAAATTTATGAAGAAGAAATTGTTTGCTGAAGGTATCGGCACGATGGTGCTGGTGCTCATGGGCTGCGGAGCAGCCGTAATGAATGGCGGTGCCACAAGCGTGGCCGCCGTATTGACGATCGCTTTCGCGTTCGGCCTGTCGGTTGTGGCCATGGCTTACACTGTCGGCCCCGTATCGGGCTGTCATATCAATCCGGCCATTACGCTGGGCGTATGGCTCTGCGGCCGTATGAAGCGTAACGAAGCGTTGGCTTACATGGCCGCACAGGTTGCAGGGGCTATCGTGGGTTCGGCAATTCTCTATGCGCTCGTTCACGGGGGCGATATTGTCGTGGTGGCTACGGAGACCGGAGCCAATAGCTATGCTGCGGGCAACCTGTTTCCGGCGCTCGTCGCCGAGGTGGTGTTCACCTTTATTTTCGTACTGGTGGCGCTCGCCGCGACCGATGAACGGAAGGGCTCCGGGAACTTCGCAGGCCTCGCCATCGGCCTGACGCTCGTGCTGGTGCATATCGTCTGCATTCCGATTACGGGAACATCGGTCAATCCGGCCCGTTCGATCGGCCCTGCGCTGTTCGAAGGGGGAGTGGCGATCCAGCAACTTTGGTTATTTATCATTGGGCCTTTCTTGGGCGCGGCAATAGCAACTGGCATCTGGAAAACTTTCGCCGGAAAACAAGAATAGTGCATTGAAACATTCATATCCTGAATATGACATTATGTTACACGATGCTAGCTTAGAAATGCGTGGGGCACTTTTATGTCTGGTGTATTTGAGCGCCTTCGACATTTCTCTATGGGTATGTAGCACCTGTGGGTTCAGGATATAACATATGAGATCGGGCTACGTACGTAGCCCGATCTCATTATTCACATATAGCAAATTATATCATCGGCTTATGAATAAATATGTGCTGACCCGCCAAGTTTCCAAAATGTTAGAACGACCGATGCGTGAAGTAGCTCCGATCGTCAATGCTCTGTTTGATTGTATAACAGCCTCGATTCTCGATGGTCAGAAAGTCACCATATCCTCGTTAGGCTCGTTCTGTCTGCGCGACCACCAGGAACGCAATGCATATGATCCTTATCGGCGTAAGCACATTCTCGTTCCGGCCGGCAAGTCGGTACGCTTTACAATCTCTCCTACTTTGCAGGAGCGGATCAATATGCGTTATGCGCACCGCACAGCTACTATGTAAAGCTCAACTATATTATTACGAGCATTTCCACCAGAAAGTATGGAAATAGCTGTGGATTGACTTCTTTTGCCAAGATTCGGTATGGATTTATATATCAATGTAAAGAAGTATTGCCGGTGATCATTTTGAAAAAAGTCCGCAGCAGTGCATACGGCAACGTAGAAGGGCCAACCGAATACAGACGCAAAGTAGCCAAGGCGGAGGTCCTGTGTGGTTCCACCGGCTTTCCGGTCTATTCTTTGAAAGGCTTTACAAATGGTATTTTCCGAAATTGATCGACCCGCATAGCCAGCTGGTG
>ENA-OZRO01000586-OZRO01000586.1-human-gut-metagenome-genome-assembly--contig:-NODE-586-length-13372-cov-3.388976_pt1 | contig 13372 bp, 8 predicted proteins | sample MGYA00243267_ERZ653941 | MGnify/ENA primary metagenome ERZ653941 (study PRJEB26926, sample SAMN06164615) | human gut metagenome | biome: ENVO:00009003; feature: ENVO:2100002; material: ENVO:00002003... | reverse complement strand
ACGAGATTCATGAGCGTCTCGTGGGCTCGGAGATGTGTATAAGAGACAGGTACTCCTCAAATGGGAAATCAGCAGAATTTTCCGGCAAAAAGAAACACTGATGCAGTCTGACATCCGCATCGGGATTGATCTCTAAGATACGCTCCTTCATAACCTCTGTCTTATATCTTCCAACCGTCTTTCTTGTTGCAATAATCTGCCGGTTGAGATTTGTCAGGCAGACCTTATCATCATCAATCAGATCAAATGCTCCGACTCCGCTTCGGACCAATGCCTCACAGACATAGCCTCCGACTCCGCCTACTCCAAATACCGCAACTCTGGAATTTTTTAGTTTTTCCATTGCCTCTTTCCCAAGTAATAATTCTGTCCTTGCAAATTGTGTCAACATTTTAGTTGTTCTCCTATTTCTATCTGTGTCTGTACTTTCCCTTTTTATACGGCAAACTGGCTCTGATACAGTGTTGCATAAAAGCCTCCCGCCGCTAAGAGTTCCTCATGGTTTCCTTTTTCAATGATCTTTCCGTCTTTCATGACCAGGATCACATCAGCCTTCTGAATTGTAGACAGACGGTGTGCAACAATAAAACTTGTCCTTCCCTCCATCATTTTGGCAAATGCATTCTGGATCTTCAATTCCGTTCTGGTATCGATCGAAGAAGTTGCTTCGTCTAAGATCAGCATTGGCGGCAGACAAAGCATGACTCTTGCAATACATAAAAGCTGCTTTTGTCCCTGCGAGAGACTTCCTCCGTCTTCTCCTAAGACCGTATCATATCCCTCCGGCAGACGTTTGATAAAACCGTGGGCATGGGAAGCCTTCGCCGCTTCGATGATCTCCTCTTTCGTTGCCTCCGGTTTTCCCATGGCAATATTCTCCCGGATCGTCGCATGTTTTAACCAGGTTTCCTGTAAAACCATTCCATAGGAAGAACGAAGACTGTCTCTGGTAATCTCCGTGATCGGATGACCGCTTACGTCAATCTCACCACTGTCCGTATCGTAAAAACGCATCAGCAGATTGATCATCGTGGTCTTACCACATCCGGTCGGTCCGACAATCGCAACCCTTTGTCCCGGCAAAACGTTCAGATTAAAATCTTCAATCAGTTTCTGATTCGGCAGATAGGAAAAATACACATGCTGCATTGCAACACTGCCATCGACTTCGTTGAGCACTACCGCATCCTGTGCATCTGCTTTTTCCGGTTCCTCTTCCATCAGCTCAAAAATTCTCGCCGCACATGCCAACGCATTCTGCAACTCTGTTACAACGCCGGAAATCTCATTAAACGGTTTTGTATACTGATTTGCGTAGTTCAAAAAACAGGTAAGCTGTCCGACACTCAGACGTCCCTGAATCGCAAATAACGCTCCTGTGACACCAACCCCCGCATAGACCAGACTGTTAATAAAACGGGTGGATGGGTTTGTTGTACTTGAATAAAAAATAGCACGCAAAGACGCTTTTTCCAAACGTCCGTTAATTTCATCAAATCTTTCTAAAGCTTCCTGCTCATGCCCAAATGCCTGCACAATCTTCTGATTGCCAACCATCTCGTCCACTAAGGAAGTCTGCTCACCTCTTGTCTCTGACTGCAACTGGAACATGGAAAATGTCCGTTTTGCAATAAATCCTGCGACCACAAAAGAAAGCGGTGTGATCCCTACCACGACTAAAGTAATTCCTGCATTGACGCTCAGCATAAAAAGCAGTGTTCCTACGATTGTCATAACTCCGGTAAAAAACTGTGTGAATCCCATCAAAAGTCCATCGGCAAACTGGTCTACGTCCGCAATAATACGGCTGACCATGTCTCCGTGGGAATGGGCATCCAAATAGGAGATCGGCAGACTTTCTATCTTTTGAAATGCTTCATTCCGAATATCCTGTACGACTCCATAGGTCATCTTATTATTGCAAAGATTCATGACCCACTGGGCAGCTGCCGTTGCTAAGATCACAACTGCCATCCGCTTTAAGATTACAAAGATCGCTGCAAAATCCACATGACCTGCTCCGACAATTTCATCTACTGCATCACCGATCAAAATCGGAATGTAAAGTGTGAGCACTACCGTAATTACCGCTAACAATATAGAAAGGATCAGATAAAACCAGTATTTTTTGATATAACGGAGTACCTTTTTAAAAGTCTCTTTCTGCTTTTGACGTTTTTCTTTTTTCTCCATTATGCTTCCTCCTTCTTTCCATATTGGGAGTTGTAGATCTCACGGTAAGTCTGACAATTTTTTAACAATTCCTCATGTGTACCGTAGCCGGTTGCCTCTCCGTCATCTAATACCAATATCCGGTCGGCACTCATCAAAGATGAAGTCCTCTGTGAAACAATAAATACCGTCGGTGCTCCCTCCATCTGACGGATGGCTTTTCGCAGTGCCGCATCCGTGGCATAGTCCAGTGCCGAAGCACTGTCATCTAAGATCAGAACTCTTGGTTTTTTTACCAATGCCCTTGCGATCGTAAGTCTCTGCCTCTGACCGCCGGAAAGATTGCGTCCTCCCTGTTCGATATTCGCATCCAGACCTCCTTCTTTCGCACGGATGAATTCTTCTGCCTGTGCGGTTTTTAATGCCTCCCAGATTTCTTCATCGGTTGCATCTTTCTTTCCCCACTGCATATTCTCACGGACCGTTCCCGCAAACAGCACTGCCTTTTGCGGTACGATCCCAATCTGGTCGCGCAGCTCTTTTCTCCGGTACTTTCGTACATCCTGTCCTAAAAAGCACACCTGCCCCGCCGAGGCATCATAGAATCTTGGGATCAGATTGACCACGGTGGATTTTCCCGAACCGGTTCCGCCGATAATTCCAATCGTCTCACCAGCCCCTGCCGTAAAGGAAATGTGTGTGATGGCATCCTCTTTAGAACCCTGATAGCACATCGACACATCTTCAAAGGAAACCACAGATTTTTTCTCTGAAATTTCCTGCTCCGAGAAATTTTCTCCGATCTCAAGTGTACCATCCTCCATAGAGGATTCCATCTCTAATACCTGTGCGATACGGTTTCCGCAGGCAACAGACTTATTGACCGTAACGATCAGGTTTGCAAGTTTTACAAGCTCTACTAAGATCTGTGACATATAATTGACCAGTGCAACGACTTCCCCCTGCGTGATCGCTCCTACATTTACACGGAGCCCGCCCTGCCAGATCAATGCTACAATCGCGAAATTAATAATGATATAGGTCAGTGGATTCATCAGGGCCGAGATTTTTCCTACATGAAGCTGCATTCCCGTTAACAGACCGTTTTTCTGCTCAAACTGTGCCGTCTCTTCCTGCTCTTTCCTGAATGCCCGAATTACCCTGCTGCCTTCTAAATTTTCTCTGGTCAGCGAAAGCACCTCATCGAGTCCTGACTGTACTTTTTTAAAGAGTGGGATACTGACATACATAATTCCAAAGACCACAACGGACAATGCCGGGATCGTTACAACGAAGATCAACGCCGCTTTGACATCAATGGTAAATGCCATGACCATCGCTCCAAATACGATAAACGGCGAACGTAAAAACAACCGCAGTACCATATTCACTCCCGACTGCACCTGATTGATGTCACTGGTCATCCTTGTGATCAGTGTTGACGTTCCTATCCTGTCGAGTTCGTCAAAAGACAGCTTTTGGATATGCTCAAACAATGCATGACGCAGTTTTGTCGCAAATCCGACGGCTGCCTTTGCCGCAAAATACTGGGCGGTAATCGCACAGGTCAGTCCGATAAATGCCAAAAGGATCAGCACCCCACACATTTTTAACACATAGCTGTTATCTCCCGTTCCGATACCGACATCGATGATCTTCGCCATGACTAACGGCACAAACAGTTCAAATGATGCTTCTAACAGCTTAAACAGCGGTGCTAATACACTTTCCTTTTTGTAATCTCTTAAAAATACCAGTAACTTTTTCATCTATCATAAACCTTTCTTATCTTTATCTCTTACCTTATCTCCTGCATTGATTTCTCGTCCTTATCTGTCACTGTCTGCCATTTGACGTTGTCTCTTTTTCTATGCTATAGTTTGTTAGAAAGGAGTACAAACATGATAAGACAAGAAGATATTTATTTAAAAAATACGATCGTACATATTTTAGATTCAACGGTTGGAATGCCGGTTCTGTCTGATACGGAATTAGAACACGGCTCCGACTTTGCTGATTTTATAAAAGCTCATATTGCAAAGATCACCTCCGGTGATGATTTAAAATCCTGCTCTTTTTCTGAGGATTCCGTTGTCCGCGGATACTTAGATGACTTAGAAGAACATGGATTTGTCAAAGTCAGTCAGGATATTTCAACTCATCTTTTTACGATCATGAACCAGAATATCGACATTCCGCCGGCTGACTTTATTATCTGCCATTTTAGTGCAAATGAAAACACCTATCTTGCACTTTTAAAAATGAATTACAAAACCTCCTATACACACCATACAGATTCTGACGCTTTTGGCAATACCAATGATATCATAAAATTCAAAGCCATCCTGCCAAATGAGAGCCAGAAACTGACCGAAGCGGCAGTCATCAACCTGACCGACTATCAGATCCAGTTGATCGAAAAGAAGTATGATGTCAACGGTACAAAGACCAACTACTTCTCTTCACTTTTTTTAGGATGTCATGGTTCTTTAAGTTCTAAATCCAAACTGTCCATTGTCACCAAAGAGATTGACAAGGTCCAGAAAAAATATTTTGATGAAGAGGAACAGTATGCGGCTTCCATGAACACCAAAAATATCATCTATACGGAATTAGAAGAAGAAGGCACTCTCTCCATTCCGGATGTCTTAGATAAGGTCTTTCCTGAAAAACCGGAATTTCGCGAGGAGGTTACAGAGAAGTTAGAAAAATATAATATCTCTGAAGCCGAGATTACTCCGCAGAATACTGCTACCTTAAAACGCTATGAAAAGCAATGTCTCTCTACCGATACCGGTGTAGAGATCAAAATCCCTATGGAACAGTACCGAAGTGGGGACAGCATTGAATTTATCACAAATGAAGATGGAAGCATTTCGATCCTCATCAAAAATATTGGGCACATTACATCTAAGATGTAATGCGCCCCATTTATTCTACAGATATTTTTTCTCAAATGCCTCTTCCGTAAGCGGCTTGTCATAATAATAACCCTGAATGTACTGAACCTTCTTCATATCCTTTAAAATCTGAAGCTGTTCATCATATTCTACACCCTCTACGCACATACGGACCCCAATGGTGTCTGCTAACTCGGCAACCATCCGTACAAATGTCTCCGCATAGTCATCTTTTCCAAGATCAATGACAAAACATCGGTCAATCTTGATAATGTCGATCGGAAGTTCACGGATATGACTTAAAGAAGAATATCCGGTTCCAAAATCATCCAGTGCGATCAAAGCTCCAAGCTCTTTGATCTTACTCAACACCTTCTTCATTCGTCCGATATCGTTGATCGCAAGACTCTCGGTAACCTCCAGTGTCAGATTCTCCGGTCGCATTTTTGTCTCTTCTAATACAGTACGGATACGTTCCACAATATCATTCTGTAAAAGCTGTACGACAGAAAGGTTTACGTTGATGCGGTACTCCGGATGTCCCATATCATTCCAGTACTTGCATTTTTCACATGCCTTCCGCAGTACAAAATCTCCGATCGGATTGATCAGACCTAAATACTCTGCAAGCGGGATAAATTCTCCCGGTCCGACCATTCCCATTTTTCCTGAATTCCAGCGTACCAGTGCCTCCACACCGGAGCAGCGTTCTTTTTCGCCGGAAATATCGATGACAGGCTGATAATAGACCTCAAATTCCTCGCAGGAATTTGCTGTTGCATCACGCATGTTCTTTTCCATATCCAGACGTCTTGAAGCCGTATCTTCGCCGTCTCCACCGTAATATTCCACACGGTTCTTTCCACCCTTTTTCGCTTCATAGAGGGAAATATCCGATTTCTTGATCAGATCTGTTACGGTATTGGCATCCTTTGGAAAACGGACTACACCCATACTCATCGTACAGTAATAGTCTGCACTGTGTAAGAACCATGGCTTGCTGAAGATTGCCTGTACTTCCTCTATGATCTGCTCTAACCGGTCATATTGTTCCGGCTTGACAATGATGATAAATTCATCACCGCCCATACGGTAACAACTGTCCTCAATTCCTTTGATTCTCCGCAGGCTGTTAGAAATTGCCTTTAACAGAATATCTCCATACTGGTGACCAAGACCGTCATTGATATGCTTAAAATCATCCAGATCAATATACAGAAGTGCTCCTTCGGTCTTCTGCTCTTTTGCAGTCCGGATATACATTTTCAAATCCTGCTCACAGCGCATACGGTTAAACAGACCGGTCAAAAAGTCGTTGTTTGCCTGCTTTTCAATCTTTTGCTGATACAGCTTCTTATCGGTTACATCATAGACGGTACAAAGAGTCACACTCTTTCCGTCTACCCAGTTGATATTTGCAAACTGCACATCATACCAGCGGTTAGAATCCGGTATATACATCTCTGTCTTCTGCTGTGCTGCCAATCCGTTCGGTTTGTATTTATGGATCAGATCTTCTAAGCTGTGTGTACTTAAAAAGTTGCGGAACAACTCACGGAATTTGCAGTTTGCATACAGTGATTTTTCCTGCTTGATATCTGCCACACAGACTCCGCATCCCATATTTTCTAAGATTGCCTCTAATGATGCATAGGAGCTTGCTAATGAATTCTTTGTAATACGCTTTACTAAAATGCTCTGTACGATCTGTTTGACATCATTTAAAAACTTGATCTCTTCCTGTGACCAGACCCTTGGAAAACGCTCCTCTACAAAGGCCAAATACATGCCGGATTTTTCATTGACACCCAATGGCAGAAAGATTCCCGCACGTCTGTGGTAGGTCTGGAAATATTTTAAGAAATTTTCCGGCAGATAAGTATCTGAAGAGATCAGATATGGTTTTCCGTTTGCCCACGGCACTTCCTCTAACGGCAGATGCCGCATCGTTTTTACCTGCTCCGGGTCATGGAATCCATAATAGCAGATCATGTTCATCATCTGATTCTTATCATCAATCTGAAGCATGCTCGCTGCACTGATATCTAAATATCCACAGACCGACTCTAAGATATTTTCCACAATGTCTGCAAAAGAGTCCTCACTCTCTAATTTTGAGACGATATGTGTCATAACCTCGCTTCTTCTAAGCTCGGCTTTCATCTTTTCTTCCGATTCATGGCTCTTGATAAATGCTTCCTGTGCGATCACTTCTTCTAACTTGACAGCAAAATACTGCTTCGTCAGACTCTCTAAAAAGCTGATGGAAGAATAAAAACGCTCCGTTGTCGTTGTCTTGATATAAGGCGGAACATCCTCTCCATGAATCCCCGGTTCATCTAACACTGCTAAGACAACCCAGATGGCTACCGTCTCTCCACCGATTTTAATGGCAAGTGCACACATCTTCAGGTAGTCTTCTTCTAACTCCTGCTCGATGACTTCTTCAATATCATTTTCTGTCAGACGTTTTAACAGGGCAATATGAAGTCCCATTCCCATCTTCTGATGCAGGTAGTCTAACTCCTTCTTAGAACCATATGCTTTTGTCAGGACACCTTCACTTCTGGTTAAACAAACACAGTAGACATTATTTGCCAGACAAAACCGGTCCTGAAGCATCTGAACCATCTGACTATCCAATAAGGATACTGCAAACTCTCTCCCGCTCTTTGCTTCCTGTCCATCCATCCGTGTCATGCCCCCTTACTCTTCTATCTCTATGATATACAAATACCATTCTTCCTTTTGACGGATACAATATTCTTTTAAAAGGTGCATATCTTTTTGCAGCCGAAGCTGTTTTTTTACAAATCCGGATTCATTGGTATACATGATAATGATACCACCCGGTTTTAAATGCTGTTTTGCTTTTTGGAAAAATTCCGCATAAAATGCATCATGCTCTTCCTTGCTCTTCTTTCCTCTCGTTGGCATATTCGTCACAATCTCATCGAATTTGTGCCGGTGTGTAAAATCAAAAAAGTTCTTCTGTATATACGAAATCTCTGCTCCCGCAAGTTCGGTATTCTCTCTTGCACCTTCAATGGCCTGTCCATAAATATCAATACCGTACAAAGATCTCGCCGGAAGTACCTTGTTACGTTCTATTAACATCGTTCCCACACCGCAAAACGGATCAAGCACTGCTGCATCCTCTTTTAAATACGGCTTGGCTAAATAGAGCATTAATGCTGCCTGTGTCGGATTTATGGATACTGCAAGTGCATTTTTCCGATAGGAAAAACGATGCATCGGCAATGTATAGAACTTCAGATATGCGTGGAAATCTCCCTCCCGCTTCTGTATCAGACGGATCTCCACTTCATATCTTCCCGGTGTGTTTTTCAGCCTGTATCCACTCTTTTCTTCGAGTGCATAAGCGGTCTTTTTTAAAAAAATGTTCTTCTTATCCTCTGGCATCGGAGCTAAGATCTGCATACGGAAAAAATAGGGTGCATCTCCCTGCAGATGTCTTTCTAACAACTGCAGCAGATCTCCCGCTAACAGTCCTTCTGCTGTCTGCTCCGGTTCCGGTAAAAGAATCGTCTTACAGTGGATCGGAAACAATATCTCACGAAACGTCCTGATGTTCAGTACGGATCTTAGATCCTGCGTGTGCAGATGAACACCGGACGGTGCAACTGCCTTTCTTCCCCTGTGGATCTGTTCTGCGGTCATCTGGGCAAATCCCCTGTCCGTGGTCAGAATCATATCACAAGGCTTGTCATATCCGCAAAAGGCATGAAGTTTACTGCTCTCTCCCTGCTCTAAGAGCTTCTCTAATTCTTTTCGTTCTTTTCGGATATGCTTTTTTTCACTCTCCTCTGCCTGCATCTTTTGAAGCTCTTCTAAACGCAATTTTAAAGGTGTAAGGTAATCTGTGCAGTCAAGTTTCTGCATCGCCTTTACATAGTCACTCTTTACAAAAAGCGTCTCTTCGTTTTCATATGCCTCAATTAATGCAGGGAGGATTTCCTGATCACCTGTCATTCCTAGGATCAGTGCCGCATTTTTCCTGACCTTTGGATCTTCCTCTTTTAAAAATCCCAAAAATATAGAATTGTCGGCAGAAAGCTCCGACAATTCCTTTCGTGTTTCCTCATCTTTGAGGAGTTCTTTCATTTGTATCAGGTTTTTGCGGACCTCTTTCTGATTCTTCAGATCTTCTAATATTACTTCTAACATTTGACTTCCATTCTCTTTTGCCGTTATCTAATACAATTTTACTTGATTTTGATAAGGTTGGCAACCTCTATTGCGAATTCTTTTCTGATTCCGATGGCAGAACGCCATTCTTTTCGATATAGGCGTCTACCTCTTCTTTGAATTTTTTCCACTCGTCTTCATGTTCCACATAATAGAGCGGGCATTTTTTGCCAGTAACATCGTAATGGCGGATCACATCATCCGTCGTCAGTCCGTAACGCCCGATCAGCCATGCGGTAAGGTGTACCAGCGTGTCCTTTGTTTCTTGATTGAATTTTCCTGTTGCATCCGGATGACAACATTCGATCGAAATCGTATCACTGTTCCTGTCATTTGATGCATAGGCAATCTCATTGCAGGGAATACACTGTACGATTTCACCCTCTAACCCTACAACAAAATGTGCACTTGCCTTTGTCTTTTTAGAATCTTTGAGTCCGTTAAAATAATTCCGGTTCTGTTTTGCCGTAGTTCCCGGATTTGCGGTATAGTGAATGACAATGCCATTCACTTTTTCTAACGTCAGTCCCGGTCTGGAATAGTCGTTGATATCCAACAGGTCTACCTCATAATCCGGTGGATTTTCCACAATCTTTGGCTCAACTTGTGCAGAGGTCTCTTTTGCATTTTTAAAATGCTTAATCAGGCACACTGCCCCTGTGATAATCAGAACAATGATTGTAATAAACAGGGTTCTCGCAAGCAATGCCCTTCGTCTTCTTTTCTTCGCTGCACGTCTTCTCTGCTCCCGAAGCTGTGCTCTTCTTCTTCGCTGTCGTTCCTCTTCCGATAACATAAAATGTTAACTCCTTTTTGTAAAAAGCTCCCCTTTACATTTTCTTGATTCGCTCTAATGCTGCTACCGTGTTCTCATAGCTTCCAAATGCAGTCAGTCGGAAATATCCTTCTCCGCTTGGTCCAAATCCTGAACCCGGTGTTCCAACGACATTCGCATTTGCTAACAGATAGTCAAAGAACTCCCATGAATTCATCTGATCCGGTGTTTTTAACCAGATATACGGTGCGTTCACACCACCAAATACCGTATAGCCTGCTTCCTGTAATCCTGATTTAATCACAGATGCATTTTTCATATAGTAAGCAACCTGTTCTTTTAACTGTGCTTTTCCTTCTTCTGAATATACGGCTTCTCCTGCACGCTGGATGATATATGGTGCACCGTTGAATTTTGTTCCGTGACGTCTTGCCCACATACCATGAAGGGAAACATCCTGACGTTTCAGATCTTTTGGTACGACCGTAAAACCAAGTCTGACTCCTGTAAATCCTGCGTTTTTAGAAAAACTTCTGATTTCGATCGCACAGGTCTTTGCTCCTTCACATTCATAAATGGAATGTGCCACATCATCTTCTGAAATATATGCTTCATATGCTGCATCATAGATAATGATCGCACCATTTTTGTTTGCATAATCTACCCATTCCTGTAACTGGGATTTTGTGATCGTCGTACCGGTCGGGTTATTTGGCAGACACAGATAAATGACATCCGGTGTCTCTTTTGGAAATTCCGGTACAAATCCGTTTTCCATGGTACATGGCATATAGATGACATTGCTCCACATCTCGGTCTTTGCATCATAGACTCCGGTTCTTCCTGCCATGACATTGGAATCTACATAAACCGGATAAACCGGATCGCAGACTGCGATCTTACAATCCGCCGAGAACAACTCCTGAATATTAGAAGAATCACATTTTGCTCCGTCAGATACAAAAATCTCATCTGCACTGATGTCACATCCACGGGACTCATAATCATTCTTTGCAATGGCGCTTCTTAAAAATTCATATCCTAAATCCGGTGCATATCCATGGAAGGTCTCTGCTGCTCCCATCTCATCTACGGCTGCATGAAGTGCTTTGATGATCGCCGGTGCAAGTGGCTGTGTTACATCACCGATACCCAAACGGATCAGGCTCTTGTCCGGATTTTCCTGCTGGTATGCACTGACTTTTTTTGCAATCGTGCTAAATAAATAGCTTCCCGGTAACTTCTGAAAATTGTCATTTACTTGAAACATAATCTTCTCCTCTTTTCTTGTTTGATTAGTATTTAAATATTCTACAGATTGATCTCTCCCTCGAAGGAAATGGCTGCCGGACCTGTCATAAATACATGGTTCGTCTCTTTGTCCCATTCGATCTTTAAATCTCCTCCCAGCAGATGGATCAGGATCTCTCCATTACAATGTCCATTCAGCACTGCTGCCACGGCAGTTGCGCAGGCTCCGGTTCCACAGGCAAGTGTCTCGCCTGAACCACGCTCCCACACACGCATCTGCAAGGTATGCTCATCAATGACTTTTACAAACTCTGTATTGATCCGTTTTGGAAAATCTTTATAATTTTCAAATAACGGACCTGTTTTTTCGATCTCAAAATTCTCCACATCATCCATAAAGATCACACAATGTGGATTTCCCATAGATACACCTGTCATATGGTATACCTGTCCATCTACTTCGATTGGCTCATCAATTACTTTTTCATTTTCTGATATGATAGGAATCAGATCTGATTTCAGTTCCGGTTTTCCCATGTCTACTTTGACAAGTACCACTTTTCCATCTTCTACGGTAAGATCCAGATATTTGATTCCGCCAAGTGTCTCTACAGAGATCTGTGTCTTATCCGTAAGTCCGTAATCATAGACATATTTTGCCACACAACGGATGCCGTTTCCACACATTTCTCCCTGTGAACCGTCTGCATTATACATGTCCATGGTAAAATCTGCGTTTTTAGAAGGTTTTATTAAGATCAATCCGTCGGAACCGATCCCAAAATGCCTGTCGCTTACGAACTTGGCAAGCGCTGCCGGATCTTCCACCTTTTCTTCAAAACAATTCACATATACATAATCATTTCCGATTCCCTGCATCTTTGTAAATTTCATATCCATCACTCCTTCTATTATACACTCATCAGACTGAGTACCATCTGTGCGGTCTCCACAATGCTGGTACCGGTGTCCATGCTGCTCTTTTGTATATAACGGTGTGCTTCCTCTTCACTCATCTGGTTCCGTTCCATGAGAAGTTTTTTTGCATTTAATATCAGCTTTTTTTCTTCCTCGGTACGTTCTTTGGGCTGTGCACGCCGTTTCTTTCTCTTCTTTTCATAAGTATACGCCATCATCTCGACGGTCTGCAACAGTTCATGAACTTTTAACGGCATAGAGAGACATACCACATCTGAGACATCCCTATTCATGGTATTACTCTGAGAGCCGACTAACAGCATCTCAAAATTTGCAGGAAGATATGCCTGGAGCTCACTGCACATCATATCGGCAAAACGATATCCGCAGATTAAGATTCCCCCATCTAAGGCATTTACATTCTGCAGCGCCTGACCCCCTGTCGTGCAGACTGCATCCACCTGATAACCACTTTTCATAAGAATGCTTCGGATGCTTTTCGCGTTTTCAATTTTAGGAAAAGCTATTACCACATTCATCTTATCATCCGTTCCTATCCTACTGTGTATATCATCTTCGTTTTCCTGCTAAATTTTATACAGGTACTGCTCAATCTCCCAGTCTGTTACCTGTGATGTGTATTCTGCCCATTCTGTACGTTTTGCGGCAATGTAATTACGGCTGATATGCTCGCCTAAAACTTCTAAAATATATTCGTCTTTTTCTAATTCATCTACCGCCTCACTTAAAGTTGCCGGAAGTGCTTCGATCCCTTCTGCCTTTTTTTCATCTAAACGCATTTCATATACATTTTTTACCACTGCTGCCGGCGGCATGATCTGTTTACGGATACCGTCTAATCCCGCTGCAAGACATACAGCAAGTGCTAAATATGGATTTGCCGATGGGTCCGGACAGCGAAGCTCCACTCTGGTTCCCTCACCGCGGGCTGCCGGAATACGGATCAACGGACTGCGGTTTGTGGCTGACCAGGCAATATAGATCGGTGCCTCATAGCCCGGTACTAAACGTTTATAAGAATTGACCAGTGGATTTGTGATCGCTGTCATTCCCTTGACATGCTCCATAATTCCTCCGATAAAATAATACGCTTCTTTGCTGAGCTGCATTTGATCGTTTTCATCAA
>ENA-OZRO01000568-OZRO01000568.1-human-gut-metagenome-genome-assembly--contig:-NODE-568-length-13600-cov-5.339313_pt1 | contig 13600 bp, 4 predicted proteins | sample MGYA00243267_ERZ653941 | MGnify/ENA primary metagenome ERZ653941 (study PRJEB26926, sample SAMN06164615) | human gut metagenome | biome: ENVO:00009003; feature: ENVO:2100002; material: ENVO:00002003... | reverse complement strand
GCCCAGAAGGGTCAGGGCCTGGGCCTTGCTGTCGTTGCCGGTGTAGAGGTTCTCCAGCGTGCCGTTTTCGATGCGGAGCTGGCCGCCGGTGACGGTGACGACGCCCTCCTTATCGTCGGAGGTCTTGCCCGCTATGGTGTGGTTGTGGAGGTCCAGCGTGAACCGACCGCCGGTGATGGTCACTACCGGGTCGTGGACCAGAGGCGTGCCGTCGTCGATGAGATCTGTCAGCAGCCGCAGGGTGCAGCCCTGATGCTCCTCCGTCTGGGCGGCGGTGAAGGCTTCGCCGGCGGCGGCATAGCGCTGGGTGACGGCACCGTCCGTCAGCAGCACAGCCTCGTATACCCGCTTGCCGCACTTGGTACACAGGCCGGTATCATCGCTGGCGCTGTGGAGGCAGGCGGCTGCGGACAGGGACAGGGCCGCCGTGCCGTCCTTCCGGTATTGCTTGTTGGAGAAGGCGTAGCCATCAGTGAGGGTGTCGGCCTCTGCATCGTAGGCGGAGGAGGCGGTGATCTCCGGCAGGAGGCCGCCGTCTGCCAGAGCGGTGGCGTAAAGGGCCGTGTTCCGGCCGGTGACGTAGAGACTCAGAGGCTGGGCGGCGTCCTCGGTATTGGTCATGGTGAGGGTAGAGCCGGTGCCGAGGATCCGCATCCCGTAGCTGCGGTCATCGTTGGAGACACCGGCTCTGGCGTAGATGGTGCCGCCGCTGAGCTGGGTCTTGGACTTGTTGGAGACCACGCTGAGGGCCGCCAGTGTCCCGGAACTGGCGTTAGGGGTGTCGCCGGTGGTGGCCCGGAGGGTGCCGCCGCTCATGGTCAGCTCATTGCTTCCGCAGAAGCCGTAGGCGCTGTAGTCCAGTTCCCGGTCCGTGCCGTTGGCGGTGCCGATCAGCTCACCGCCGGTGATCTTGGCGGTGCCGGTGCAGTAAAGGCCGTAGGCGTTAAACTGGCCGCCCCAGGTCTGGTAGGACGAGTCGGGGCTGCCGGAGATGCCCTCCAGCTTGCCGCTTTCCATCATGAGACGCTTGAACTCGACGCCCACATTTCTGGAGCTGGTGCAGGACACGCCGCCCTGACCGAAGACGCAGCCGTCGGTGAGAGTGAAGCGGCTGTCGCATCGGACACCCTTGGAATCGCCCTTGACGGAGGTGCCGCCGTAGCCCAGCACCTTGGAGTTCTCTCCGGACACGGTGAGCCAGCTGACGGCATTGAAGCCGACGCTCTCATAGGAGCTGTTGACCTGTCCGCCGGTGGCGGTGACGGTGGCGCCGTTCTTGACGATGATCTCCTCGCCGGCGAACACGCCTTGGCTGCCGTACTGGTCACTCTCGCCGCCCATGGCCGTCAGCTGAGTGCCGTCCAGCTCCAGCGCATTGACGGAGCTGTAATCCACGTACAGGCCGTAGCTGTATCGACTCAGGGCGTGGCCTGCGGCGGCGGTCACCTTGCCCAGTCCCATGGTCCAGGTGTCGCCCCGGCCACTGCCCTGCTTGTCGAAGTACAGACCATAGCTGGCATAGCCGGTGCGGGCGGTGAGCTGGGCCTCCACGGAGCTGCCGTGGGTGGTGAGGCGGCCCCGGAGGCCGACGCTGCTGCCGTCGTCGGCGGAGGCAAAGTCCGGACCGGTGGCCCGGAGGATGCCGTTATCCAGCGTGACATTGGCGCAGATGGCTGCACCCTCGGTACCCTCGTCGGTCTTGAGCACGGCACCGCCGTCGGGGTCGTCATACTCCACCGTCAGCGTGCCGGGGATGAACATATCCAGCGTGGCGCTGCGCCAGCCCCGGCCATAGACCGTCAGGCTGCCGCTGCCCCGCAGCTTCACCTCGCCGCTGCTGTATACGGTGGATCTGCTGCCGCCGGTGAGGGTGCTGGCGGTACCGTCGGCCAGATCGATGGTGGCCCCGTCGGGCAGGATCAGCGCATGGGTGCTGTCGTCGCTGACCGTCAGGGTCAGGCCCGTGAGGGTCAGGGTCTTGGTGCTTTGTGTCCACGACCAGCCGTCGCCGGAGGTATCCTCCGTGATGGCGGTCAGGTCCATGGGAGTGGTCACCGGCGGCGTCTCCTGAGCCAGGACCTCCATCGGCAGCATGGACAGGACCATGACGACCGACAGGATCACCGACAGGAGCTGCTGCACGGTCTTACTGCGCAAGTGCATTCGATCATCTCCTTATCAATTCCATTTGCCTGCCTGCCGGTATCGGCAGGGCATATTACAACATCTATATTCTATCGGGATGCCTCCGCCGCCGCAACGGCTTTGGCACAAACGGTCAAAATTTGACACAAACGGTTGATTTGTGATAAAGAGGGCGATGGACAGACCATCGGAATGCATATAAAAACACGGGGTCTGCGGCAGCGCCGCAGACCCCGTGTCCGGAATGAGAAGGCTTATTCGTAGATTTTGGCGGTCTCCTCGCCTCGCAGCACCCGCAGAGCGCCCTCCGCCAGCGCCAGCAGCTCGCCCTCGCCGGGGTACACCGTCACCGGTGCGATCCAGCTGACGTAGCCCTTCAGGGCGTCCACCGTCTCCTGACCGTGGGCAATGCCGCCGGTAAGGATGATCTGATCCACCTGCCCCTTCATGGCGGCGGCCATAGCACCGATCTCCTTGGCGACCCGGTAGTGGAAGGCGTCGATGACCTCCTGCACCTTGGCGTCGGTGGCGGCCCGGCGCATCAGCTCCTGCATATCCGTGGAGCCGGTGTAGGCCAGCAGACCGCCGTTGCCGGTGATCATGCGGCGAATTTCCTGCTCGGTATACTTGCCGCTGAAGCACAGATCCACCAGTGCGCCGCTGGGCAGCGTCCCGGACCGCTCCGGGGAGAAGGGACCCTCGCCCTCCAGAGCATTGCCGGTGTCCACCACCTCGCCCTTGACGTGAGCACCCACGGACACGCCGCCGCCCATGTGGCAGACGATGAGATTCAGGGACTCATAGGGCTTGCCGATCTCCTTGGCGTAGCGCTTGGCCACGGCCTTCTGGTTCAGGGCGTGGAAAATGCTGCGGCGGGTGATGAGGGGGTGGCCGGAGTAGCGGGCCAGAGGCGCCAGCTCATCCACCACGGGGGGATCCACGATGTAGGAGGGGATGTGCAGCGCCGAGCCGATCTCACGGGCCAGCAGGCCGCCCAGGTTGCTGGCATGGTGGCCGTAGGGACCCTTTTTCAGGGTGTCGATCATGGCATCGGTGGTGAGGTAAGTACCGCCGTGGACAGGCTTGAGAACGCCGCCCCGGCCGCACACGGCGCTGAGGCTCTCCAGCGGGATATGGTGCTCCTCCAGCACCTTCAGGACCAGCCGGCGGCGGAAGGTCTCCTGCTGGGGAATGGTTTCGAACTGGGCCAGCTCCTCGGCAGAGTGGTGCAGGTTCTCCTCAAACAGCATCTTCTCGTCGTCAAACACGCCGATCTTGGTGGACGTGGAGCCGGGATCGATGGTCAGAATTCTGTAAGACATAAGACATACCTCCTGTATGCGTGTATCGTTTGCTCTTTTTTTAACGAATCGATTATAACACCGGTCAAAACCTCCGTAAATGGCATTTTTCACCATTTTGCGACACTTTTTTGCAGGAAATCCTGTTTATTTTTTGCCAGCATTGACAGGCGGGAAGCCGAGCGGCACTTACGCCTGCCCGGAGGAGGTGTCCAGCTGCAGGACCACGGGGCAGTGGTCGCTGCCGTAGACCTCCGTGCGGATGGCGGCGTCCGTCACACGGGGCAGCAGCCGCCGGGACACGATGAAGTAGTCGATGCGCCAACCGGCGTTCTTCTCCCGTGCGTGGAAGCGGTAGCTCCACCAGGAGTAGGTGACCTCCTCCGGGTGCAGGGTGCGGAAGGTGTCGGCAAAGCCGCTTTCCAGCAGCCGGGTCATTTTCGCTCGCTCCTGGTCGGAGAAGCCGGGGTTTTGGCGGTTGGTCTTGGGATTTTTCAGGTCCATCTCCTGATGGGCCACGTTCAGGTCGCCGCAGTACACCACGGGCTTTTTCCCGTCCAGCTCCAGAAGATACGCCCGCAGATCGTCCTCCCACTGCATCCGGTAGGGGAGCCGCTTCAGCCCGTCCTGACTGTTGGGGGTATAGCAGCACACCAGATAGAAGTCCGGGTACTCTGCCGTGATGACCCGTCCCTCGTGGCGGTGGATATCCTCTCCGAAACCGTAGGTGACGGACAGGGGCTCCTCCTTGGTCAGCACCGCCGTGCCGGAGTAGCCTTTTTTATCGGCGGAGTGAAAGTAGCGGTGATAGCCCTCCAGATCGAACACCGCCTGCTCCGGCTGGAGCTTGGTCTCCTGCAGGCAGAGGATGTCCGGGTCCTCGTTTTTCACATATTCCAGAAAGCCCTTGGTCAGGCACGACCGCAGGCCATTGACGTTCCAGCTTACCAGCTTCATAGGGGATTCCTCCTGTTTTCGGCGGGATTTTCTGATATTATACCGTGTTTCCGCGGGAAAAGCAACAAAGCGGTTGACAGACCGGGCGGCATGGGATAAACTGAACGTGTCTATCGTCCCGGCCCGTGGCTCCGTGCGCCGCTGCGGCGCTTTTTCTTTGCCCGGACGGTGGCGGTTCTGTGCCTGTAATTTTAAGCCGTCCTTCCATTCGGGACGGCGGAAAAGGAGATATCCACCCATGGAAAAGAAGAAGTTCTATATCACTACCCCCATTTACTACCCCTCCGACAAGCTCCACATCGGACACACCTACTGCACCGTGGCCACCGATGCCATGGCCCGCTATAAGCGGCTCACCGGCTGCGATGTCATGTTCCTCACCGGCACCGACGAGCACGGCCAGAAGATCGAGGACAAGGCCAAGGCCGCAGGCAAGACCTCCAAGGAGTTTCTGGATGAGATCGTGGAGGGCCCCAGAGGGATCCTCGACCTATGGAAGCTGATGAACATCTCCAACGACCGGTTCATCCGCACCACCGACGACTATCATGTGGCCGCCATCCAGAAGATCTTCCGGAGAATGTATGACAAGGGGGATATCTATAAGGGGACCTACCGGGGCAAGTACTGCAAGCCCTGTGAGAGTTTCTGGACCGAGAGCCAGCTGGTGGACGGCAAATGCCCCGACTGCGGCCGTGAGGTGACGGACGCCGAGGAGGAGGCCTACTTCTTCCGGCTGAGCAAGTACGCCGACCGGGTGCGTCACCTGCTGGAGGACACGGATTTTCTGGAGCCCCGGAGCCGTGTCAATGAGATGGTCAACAACTTCATCAAGCCCGGTCTGGAGGACCTGTGCGTCAGCCGCACCAGCTTCTCCTGGGGCATCCCGGTGGACTTCGACCCCGGCCACGTGGTCTATGTGTGGGTGGATGCCCTGTTCAACTACACCACGGCGCTGGGCTTCCTGAATGACAAGTATGACGATTACGAGAAGTACTGGCCCGCCGATGTCCACTTCGTGGGCAAGGAGATCGTGCGCTTCCACTCCATCATCTGGCCGGCCATGCTCATGAGCATGGAGATGCCCCTGCCCAAGAAGGTCTACGGCCACGGCTGGCTGCTGCTGGACGGCGGCAAGATGTCCAAGTCCAAGGGCAATGTGGTGGATCCCTATCTGCTGGCGGAGAAGTTCGGTGTGGATGCCCTGCGGTTCTTCCTGCTGCGGACCTTCCCCTTCGGCAGCGACGGCAATTTCTCCAATGAGCTGCTGATCCAGACCATCAACATCGATCTGGCTAACGATCTGGGCAATCTGGTGAGCCGCACCACCGCCATGGTGGAGAAGTACTTCGGCGGCACTCTGCCCACGGAGCGGCAGGAGGGCGAGCCGGATACGGAGCTGAGGACCATGGCCTCCACCCTCCGGGATCGCTATGAGGCGGAGATGGAGCGCTTCCAGTTCCAGAATGCGCTGGAGCAGGTGTTCAAGACCATCCAGCGGGCCAACAAGTATATCGACGAGAACGCCCCGTGGGCGCTGGCCAAGGATCCCGCCAACCGGGTGCGGCTGGCTACGGTGATGTATCATCTGCTGGAGACCATCCGTATCTGCGCCACGCTGCTGATGCCCTTTATGCCGGAGAGCGCCGAGAAGATCTTCGACCAGATCGGCGCCTGCCAAGGCTGCCGGACATGGGAGAAGGCCAACGTATGGGGCTCCCTGCGCCCGGACGCCACGGTTCACAAGGGCGAGGCCCTGTTTCCCCGTATCGACGCCGAAAAGGCACTGGCAGAACTGGAGGAGCTGGAGGCTCAGCAGCGCAAGGCGGCGCTGCCGGCGCTGGAGGTGGAGCCCTACACGGAGGAGAAGGTGGACTTCGACACCTTCTGCAAGTCCGATCTGCGGGCGGTGAAGATCAAGAACTGCGAGCCGGTGAAAAAGAGCGACAAGCTGCTGAAGTTCACGCTGGACGACGGCTCCGGCACGGATCGGGTCATCCTCTCCGGCATCCGGCACTACTATGAGCCGGAGCAGCTCATCGGCAAGACCGCCGTGGCCGTTCTGAATCTGCCGCCCCGGAAGATGATGGGCATCCCCAGCTGCGGGATGCTGATCTCCGCCGTTCATAAGGAGCGGGGGGAGGAGAAGCTGCACCTGCTGCTGCTGGACGACGCGATCCCTGCCGGCGCCAAGCTGTGCTGAGACGCCATATGATATCATAATAAATAAATAACAGGCGGGCGGCCCATCGGGCTGCCCGCCTGTTATTTATATGTGCTTGTATGTGCTTGTGCGGGGCATTTTCCGGTCTGCGGCAGCAAAAAAACCGGCCCGAAGAAAAATCGAGTCGGAAGGGGTTGACAAACGCAGACACATTTGGTACAATAAGACGCTTATATTCGGATAGTGGGGCCATATTCCCACTTCATCCGTAAGTGTATGATACCAGCTTTCGGCGGAATTTACAAGCGGGAACGGCAGAAAACGGACAACTGACCCGTGCGTATCATGACGAAGGCGGCGCCCCGTGTCGGGGGAGAGCCTGTGCCGGAGACGGCCCCTGCGGAGGCCGGGACAGGCGGCGTGGATGTGTAAGAGGATGTTAAAAAGCTAAAAGAAAGGCGTGAGTGTTGAAGATGGCCAAGGACAAGTACTATGGCAAGACCCTGCGAAAGAATTTTGCCAGACACGAGGAAGTCATGGCGATGCCCGACCTGCTGGAGATCCAGAAGAAATCCTACAAGTGGTTTCTGGACACCGGCCTGCGGGAGGTGTTTGCGGACGTAGCCTCCATCACGGACTATGCCGGTAATCTGGAGCTGAGCTTTATCGATTACAGCATGGACGAGAAGCCCAAGTATGACGTGGAGGAGTGCAAGGCCCGTGACGCCACGTATGCCGCCCCCATGAAGGTCAGCGTGCGGCTGCGGAACAAGGAGACGGGCGAAATTAAGGAGCAGGAGATCTTCATGGGTGATTTCCCCCTGATGACCCACTCCGGCACCTTTGTCATCAACGGCGCCGAGCGTGTGGTGGTCAGCCAGATCGTCCGCTCCCCCGGCATCTACTACGGCAAGGAGATCGACCTCAAGACCGATCTGCCCCTGCTGACCTCCACCGTCATCCCCTACCGTGGCGCATGGCTGGAGTACGAGACCGACACCAGCGAGGTGTTCTGGGTCCGCATCGATAAGAACCGGAAGCTGCCCATCACCTGCCTGATCCGTGCGCTGGGCCTCAAGACTGACAGCGAGATCATGGACCGCTTCGGTGACGATCCCCGCATCGTGGCGACCATGGAGAAGGACGCCTGCAAGACGTATGAGGACGCCATGCTGGAGATCTACCGCAAGCTGCGCCCCGGCGAGCCCCCCACGCTGGACTCCGCCGAGACCCTGATGCAGAACCTGTTCTTCGATCCCCGGCGGTACGATCTGAGCATCGTGGGCCGGTATAAGTTCAATAAGAAGCTGACCCTGTGGACGCTGGCCAAGGGCCAGCAGCTGGCTATGCCTGTGGCCGACCCCGCCACCGGAGAGATCCTCTTCGACGAGGGCCACGTCCTTACCGGCGCAGAGTGCCGGGAGCTGGATGCCATCGGCGTGGCGGAGGTCTCCGTGAAGCTGGACAGCGGCGATGTGATCCGGGTGTTCACCAACCGGATGTGCGACATGAGCCGCTACGTGGATTTCGATCCCAAGGAGTGCTGCGGCATCAAGGAGCGGGTGCGCTTCGACGTGCTGCAGGAGCTGCTGGGCCAGTACAGCGGCGAGGAGTTGATGGAGCAGTGCAGGCTCCACGCCGACGATCTGGTGCCCAAGCACATCATCGTGGACGACATTCTGGCCTCCATCAACTATATGAACGCTCTGGCCCACGGACTGGTCAACAAGGATGATATCGACCATCTGGGCAACCGCCGCCTGCGCTGCGTGGGCGAGCTGCTGCAAAACCAGTTCCGCATCGGCTTTAGCCGCATGGAGCGTGTCATCCGGGAGCGCATGACCATTCAGGATCTGGATATCGTCACGCCCCAGAGCCTCATCAACATCCGGCCCGTTACGGCGGCCATCAAGGAGTTCTTCGGCTCCAGCCCCCTGAGCCAGTTCATGGATCAGACCAACCCACTGGCGGAGCTGACCCACAAGCGGCGTCTGTCCGCTCTGGGACCCGGCGGTCTGTCCCGTGAGCGTGCCAACATGGAGGTCCGTGACGTGCATTACAGCCACTATGGCCGTATGTGCCCCATCGAGACGCCTGAAGGCCCCAACATCGGCCTGATCTCCTATCTGGCCACCTATGCACGGGTCAACGAGTACGGCTTCATCGAGGCCCCCTTCCGCCGGGTGGAGCATCCCTCCGGCCGTGTCACCGACGAGATCACCTATATGACCGCCGACGTGGAGGATCAGTACATCGTCTGCCAGGCCGCCGAGCCGGTGGACGAGAACGGCTGCCTCATCGGGCCCCGTATCACCTGCCGCCATCAGGACGAGACCATTCAGGTGGAGCCGGAGTACGTGGACTATATGGACATCTCCCCCCGTATGATGGTGTCCATCGCTACGGCCATGATCCCCTTCCTGCCCAACGACGACGCCAACCGTGCGCTGATGGGCGCCAATATGCAGCGGCAGGCCGTGCCTCTGCTGCGGCCGGAGGCCCCCATCGTGGGCACCGGTATGGAGCATAAGATCTGCCTGGACTCCGCCGTGGCGGTGCTGGCCGAGGGCGACGGTATCGTCACCAAGGTGGACGCCACCAACGTGTCCGTCAAGTATGACGCCGGCGAGACCAAGGACTATAAGCTCATCAAGTTCCTGCGCTCCAACCACGGCACCTGCATCAACCAGAAGCCTATCGTTTCCGTGGGCGAGCGGGTCCACGGCGGCGACGATCCCACGGTGCTGGCCGACGGCCCTGCCACGCAGGAGGGCGAGATCGCTCTGGGCCGCAATATTCTGGTGGGCTTCATGACGTGGGAAGGCTACAACTACGAGGACGCCGTGCTGCTCAACGAGCGGCTGGTGAAGGAGGATGTGTATACCTCCATCCATATCGAGGAATATGAGATCGACGCCCGTGACACCAAGCTGGGGCCTGAGGAGATCACCCGTGACATCCCCAACGTGGGCGAGGATGCTCTGAAGGATCTGGACGAGCGGGGCATCATCCGGGTGGGTGCCGAGGTCCACGCCGGGGACATTCTGGTGGGCAAGGTCACCCCCAAGGGCGAGACCGACCTCACCGCCGAGGAGCGCCTGCTGCGGGCCATCTTCGGCGAGAAGGCCCGTGAGGTCCGTGATACATCCCTGAAGGTGCCTCACGGCGAGAGCGGCATCATCGTAGATGCCAAGGTATTTACCCGTGAAAACGGCGACGAGCTGGGGCCGGGCGTGAATCAGGTGGTCCGTGTCTACATCGCTCAGCGCCGCAAGATCCAGGTGGGCGACAAGATGGCCGGCCGTCACGGCAACAAGGGCGTCGTGTCCCGTGTGCTGCCTCAGGAGGATATGCCCTTCCTGCCCGACGGCACGCCGCTGGATATCGTGCTGAACCCCCTGGGCGTTCCCTCCCGTATGAACATCGGTCAGGTGCTGGAGGTCCATCTGGGCTACGCCGCCAAGACGCTGGGCTGGAAGGTGGCTACCCCCATTTTCGACGGCGCCACCGATAAGGATATTTCCGAGGCCCTGCAGCTGGCGGGTCTGGACCCGGAGGGCAAGAACTGGCTGTATGACGGCCGCACCGGCGAGCGCTTTGACAACAAGGTCACGGTGGGCTATGTGTACTTCCTGAAGCTGCACCATCTGGTGGATGATAAGATCCACGCCCGTTCCACCGGCCCCTACTCTCTGGTGACCCAGCAGCCCCTGGGCGGCAAGGCCCAGTTCGGCGGCCAGCGCTTCGGTGAGATGGAGGTGTGGGCGCTGGAGGCCTACGGCGCCAGCTACACCCTGCAGGAGATCCTCACCGTCAAGTCCGACGATGTGACGGGCCGTGTCCGCACCTACGAGGCCATCGTCAAGGGCCACAACGTGCCGACCCCCGGCGTGCCGGAGTCCTTCAAGGTGCTGGTGAAGGAGCTGCAGTCCCTGTGCCTGGATATTCAGGTGCTGGACGAGGACGGCAACCAGATCGAGCTGAAGGAGGACGAGGACGCTCTGGATACCTTCAATCTGGCCCGGATGGATGCCGACGACGAGCGCCAGAACCGCTATGCCGACGACAACGAGCTGGCGGATGCGGGCTTTGACTACGTGGCCGACGAGGAAGTGGACGCTTCCTACGACGGCGACGGGGAAGAATTTTAAGGACAGGAGGAGCAGCATACTATGAGTTACGCAACATTTGACGCCATTAAAATCGGAATCGCTTCTCCGGAAATGATCCGTGAGTGGTCCTACGGCGAGGTGAAGAAGCCGGAGACCATCAACTACCGCACCCTGAAGCCGGAGCGGGACGGCCTGTTCTGTGAGCGCATCTTCGGGCCCACCAAGGACTGGGAGTGCCACTGCGGCAAGTATAAGAAGATCCGCTATAAGGGCAAGATCTGCGACCGCTGCGGCGTGGAGGTCACACGGGCCAAGGTGCGCCGTGAGCGCATGGGCCACATCGAGCTGGCCACCCCCGTCAGCCATATCTGGTACTTCAAGGGTATCCCCTCCCGGATGGGCCTGCTGCTGGACATCAGCCCCCGCATTCTGGAGAAGGTGCTGTACTTCGCCGCCTATATCGTCACCGATCCCGGTGAGACGCCGCTGGTGAAGAACCAGATCCTCTCCGAGAAGGAATACCGGGATATGCGGGAGAAGTATGAGGATGACTTCGATGCCGGTATGGGCGCCGAGGCCGTGAAGAAGCTTTTGCAGCAGGTGGATCTGGAGGGCCTGAGCCAGCAGCTCCACGCCGAGCTGAAAACCGTCTCCGGCCAGAAGAAGGCCCGTGTGGTGAAGCGGCTGGAGGTGGTGGATGCCTTCCGCCTGTCCGGCAACAAGCCGGAGTGGATGGTCATCGACGTGCTGCCGGTGATCCCCCCGGAGCTGCGCCCCATGGTGCAGCTGGACGGCGGCCGGTTCGCTACCTCTGACCTCAACGACCTGTATCGCAGGGTCATCAACCGCAACAACCGCCTCAAGCGCCTGATGGAGCTCAACGCCCCCGACATCATCGTCCGCAACGAAAAGCGGATGCTGCAGGAGGCCGTGGATGCCCTCATCGACAACGGTCGCCGTGGCCGTCCCGTCACCGGTGCCAATAACCGTGCCCTCAAGTCCCTGAGCGATATGCTCAAGGGCAAGCAGGGCCGCTTCCGCCAGAACCTGCTGGGCAAGCGTGTGGATTACTCCGGCCGAAGCGTCATCGTGGTGGGCCCCGAGCTGAAGATCTACCAGTGCGGCGTACCCAAGGAGATGGCCGTGGAGCTGTTCCGCCCCTTCATCATGAAGAAGCTGGTGGAGGACGGCTCCGCCAACAACATCAAGTCCGCCAAGAAGATGGTGGATAAGGGCCGCACCGAGGTGTGGGACGCTCTGGACGAGATCATCAAGGATCACCCCGTGATGCTCAACCGTGCGCCTACGCTGCACCGTCTGGGCATTCAGGCCTTCGAGCCGGTGCTGGTGGAGGGCCGTGCCCTGAAGCTGCACCCCCTGAACTGCACCGCCTTCAACGCCGACTTCGACGGCGACCAGATGGCGATCCACGTCCCCCTGTCCGCCGAGGCTCAGGCCGAGGCTCGTCTGCTGATGCTGTCGGCCAACAACCTGCTGCGTCCGCAGGACGGCGGCCCCGTCACCGTGCCTACGCAGGATATGGTGCTGGGCTCCTACTACCTGACCTTCGAGCGGTTTGAAAACGGTATGTGCCAGATGACCAACGACGAGTTCTGGCCCCAGGGCATCGACTTTGCGCTGGCCGGTAAGAACTACGACGAGCTCACCGACGAGGAGAAGGAGCAGAACCGCCTCAACGTCTACCGGGACGAGGACGAGGTGCTGATGGCCTACAACGAGCACATCATCGGCATCCACCAGCCCGTGTGGGTGCGGGTGGAGAAGGAGCTGGGCGGCGAGACGCTGCGCCATGTGGTGCGGGCGACTCCCGGTCGGATCATCTTCAACCGCAACATCCCCCAGGATCTGGGCTTTGTCAAGCGTTTCAACGAGGACGGTACGCCCTCCGATAAGTTCTTTGACTATGAGATCACCGAGACCTGCGGCAAGAAGCTGCTGGGCAAGATCGTGGACCGCACCATCAAGCAGTATGGCTTTACCATCGCTGCCGAGGTGCTGGACAACATCAAGGCCACCGGCTATAAGTACTCCACCCGTGGCTCCATCACCATCTCCATTGCGGATATGACGGTACCCGAGAAGAAGTACTCCCTCATTGCCGAGACGGAGCAGCGAGTGGTGGATATCGAGGACCAGTACAACATGGGCTTCATCACCGACGAGGAGCGCTACAAGCTGGTGGTGCGTGAGTGGGAAAAGACCACCAACGACGTTACCGACGCCCTGACCGCCAGTCTGGATAAGTATAATCCCATCTTCATGATGGCTGACTCCGGCGCCCGTGGCTCCATGAAGCAGATCCGTCAGCTGACCGGTATGCGTGGCCTGATGGCCAACACCGCCGGTAAGACCATCGAGATCCCCATCAAGGCAAACTTCCGTGAGGGTATGTCCGTGCTGGACTACTTCACCTCCTCCCGTGGCGCCCGTAAGGGTCTGGCCGATACGGCTCTGCGTACCGCAGACTCCGGTTATCTGACCCGCCGCATGGTGGACGTGTGCCAGGATGTCATCATCCGTGAGGATGACTGCGGCGTGGACAAGGGCATCGTGGTGTCCGAGATCAGCGAGAACGGCCAGGTCATCGAGAAGTTCTCCGAGCGTGTCAAGGGCCGCTTCCCGGTGCGGGACATCCTGAAGCCCGGCACCGACGAGGTGCTGATCTCCAAGGATCACATGATGACCGAGGACGACGCCGCCCTGCTGGAGAAGTTCGATATCCACTCCGCCGAGATCCGCACCGTGCTGACCTGCAAGGCCCACAGCGGTATCTGCGCCAAGTGCTACGGCATGAATCTGGCCACCTCCAAGCCGGTGGGACCCGGCGAGGCCGTCGGCATCATCGCCGCACAGTCCATCGGTGAGCCCGGTACCCAGCTGACCATGCGTACCTTCCATAC
>ENA-OZRO01000567-OZRO01000567.1-human-gut-metagenome-genome-assembly--contig:-NODE-567-length-13609-cov-12.741700_pt1 | contig 13609 bp, 8 predicted proteins | sample MGYA00243267_ERZ653941 | MGnify/ENA primary metagenome ERZ653941 (study PRJEB26926, sample SAMN06164615) | human gut metagenome | biome: ENVO:00009003; feature: ENVO:2100002; material: ENVO:00002003... | reverse complement strand
ACGCCAGAACGGAAAAGGCGCAAGCAGATGGCGCAGGTGAATCTGGAAATAGTATAAAAAGCGGGATTGCGCATTTTTCACGCAACCCCGCTTTTTGTCCCTATGCAATTTTCAGAAGCGCCGTGCGCGCCTTATTCGCCCATGCCTTGGTCGCGCGCCTGCGCGGTGTACAGCTCGTAGTATGCGCCGCGCTTGGCCATCAACTCGTCATGAGAGCCTGCTTCCATGATGCCCTGATTGCCAATGTACAGGATGCGGTCGCAGTTCTTGATGGTGGACAGGCGGTGCGCAATGATGAAGGACGTGCGTCCCTTCAGCAGCGCCTGAATGCCGTCCTGCAGCAGCTTCTCCGTCTTGGTGTCGATGGAGGAGGTTGCCTCGTCCAGTATCAGGATGCGCGGGTCGCTCAGCAGCGTGCGCGCGAAGGCAATCAGCTGCTTCTGCCCCTGCGAAAGGCTGCCGCCGCGCTCGTTCACGGTCGTTTTGTAGCCCTGCGGCATTTCACGGATGAAGTCGTCCGCGCGGACAACCGCCGCCGCCTGACGTACCTCGTCATCTGTCGCGTCCAGACGGCCGTAGCGAATGTTATCCAGAATCGTGCCGGAGAAGATGAAGGAATCCTGCAGCATGATGCCCATCTGCGAGCGCAGGGAGTGCAGCGTCACGTCGGTAATGTCGTGCTTGACGCCGGATTCATCCGTCAGCGTGATGGAACCGCTGCGCAGGTCGTAGAAGCGGCAGAGCAGGTTGACGATGGTGGACTTGCCCGCGCCGGTCGGGCCGACAAGCGCAATGCTTTCACCTGCCTTGACGTGCAGGTCGACATCCTTGAGGACGGTTTGCCCTTCCTCGTAGCCGAAGTTGATGTTGTTGTAATCAACAGCGCCGGTAATGGGCGGAAGCGTCTCGGCATTCGGCTTGTCGTCAATCACGACCGGTTCATCCATCGTCTCGAAGATGCGCTCCAGATACGCCATGTTGTTCACGAAGCTGTTGTAGATGTTCGCCAGATTCGTAATCGGCTGCCAGAAACGGCTGACGTACTGCCCCATGGCGAGAATCACGCCGAAGGAGACTACCGCGCCGCCCAGCCAGTACACACCCGCGTAGTACATGAGGGTGAAAACAATCTGCGTGATGATTTCCGAAGAGAGCCAGACGCTGTTGGAAATGTAAATCGCCTTCAGCCACGCCGCGCGGCACGCCGTCGCCAGGCGCTGCATGATGGAGCAGTTGACATCCTGCCGCGCGAACAGTTCGCTCACGCGCACGCCGTCAATGGATTCCGCCAGGTACGCGTTGTAGTTGCTGTTCTTGTTCGACTGATTCTGCCACGCGCGGCGCTGACGAGGCTTCAGGATGATGATAATCGCCACGAAAATCGGCAGCCCCGCCACAACAATCGTTGCCAGCGTCGGCTCGGTTGTGTACATGTAGACGACGATGAAGATGATATTGATGATTTCCAGAATCGAGTTGATGATGCCGTTGGAAAGAATATCCGACACGCTGTTGACGTAATTGATGACGCGCACGAGGATTTTGCCCGCCGGACGACTGTCGTAGTAGGCGAAAGGCAGCTGCTGCAGGTGCGCGAAGAGGTCTTTGCGGATATCGTAGATGATCTGCTGACTGACGAACGCCATGATGCGGGAGCGGATGACCGTGAAGACGATGCCGACGATGATGATGCCCATGAACGCCAGCGCCATCTTCAGCAGCAGGTCAACGTTCTTCTGCGGTACAGCGACGTCCATGACGGTCTGGGTGATTTTCGGCACGGCGAGGCTCGTTACCGATGCCAAGGCGGAGAGAAACAGCGCCAGCAGCATCTTCCACTTGTGCTTGCCGATGTAAACGCCCACGCGCTTCAAGTGCCGGAAGTCAAACGGGGTTTCCAAGCGCTCGTCTACGTCAAATTTGTTGCGCGCCATGTTACATCACCTCCTGCGGAGCGGTGTCGGGCGTGATGCCGTTTTGCAGGCAGTACGTTTCGTAGTAGTAGCCGCGCTGACGCAGCAGCTCCTGATGCGTGCCGCGCTCGGTCACAACGCCGTCCTTCAAAATCAGGATGAGGTCAGCATCCTTGACGGAGGAAATGCGCTGGGCAATGATCAGCTTCGTGCAGTCGTAGGGGAGCTGACGCAGCTGCGCCTGAATGTACTTCTCCGTCTCCATATCGACGGCGGAAGTGGTGTCGTCCATGACGAGGATGCCGGGCTTGACTGCCAGCGCGCGCGCCAAGGCAATGCGCTGCTTCTGTCCACCGGAAAGCCCCACGCCGCGTTCGCCGATAATCGTGTCGTAGCCCTCGGACAAGCCCTTGATGAAGTCGTCCGCAGCCGCGCGGCGGGCGAAGTCGTGCACTTCATCCTCCGTCAGCGTTTGGTCGCCGAAAGCAATGTTGCCTTCCACCGTGTCGGAAAAGAGGAAAACATCCTGCGTTGCCGTACCGATGCCGTCGCGCAGCTGCTGCAGCTTCCACTTGCGCACGTTGCAGCCGTCAACGGAAATGCTGCCGCTGGTCACGTCGTAGCAGCGGGCGAGCAGCTGAATCAGCGTCGTTTTGCCGGAACCGGTCGGCCCCATGATGGCGACGGTCTGCCCCGGCTTGGCGGAGAAAGTTACGTCGGACAGCACCGGCTGTGAGCCGTAAGCGAAGGACACATGGTCAAAGGAAATCGCACCCTCGATGTGGTCGTGATTCACCGCGCAGGAGCTGTCTACAATCTCCGGGCGGGAGACTTCAATCTCCATGACCTTGTTCGAGCAGGTGATGAAGCGCTGCCAGTCGTTGAGCAGGTTGCCCAGCTGCCGCATGGGGACGCTCAGCGTCCACGCAAGCTGGGTGAAAATCGTCAGTTCACCCGCCGTCATGCCGTCGGTAATCATCAGGTAGCCGCCGAAAAAGACGGTCAGCAGCGTCATGGCGTTCGCCAGAATCTCGATGAAGGGGTAGAAGGACAGCCAGCGCTTGTTGATATCCAGATTCGCATCGCGGAAGGCGCGGGAACGCTCGTCGAAGCGGTTCTCCTCGTATTCCTCACGCGCAAACGCCTTCACCACGCGGTTTGCCGCAATGTTCTCCTGCGCCTTCGCGTTCATGTCGCTCATCTTGTCGCGCATGTCCACGAACATCCGCCGCGCGCCCTTGGAGTACACTTTCGTGATAATCATCAGCAGCGGCGTGACGCAGACCATTGCCAGCGCGAGCTTCCAGTTCACCGAGAACAGGTAAATCGACGACGACACGAACATGACGATGCTGTCTACCGCCACATAGTCTATGTATGCCAGAAAATGGCGGCACCAGTCCGTGTCGGCGGACAGGCGCGTCATCAGGTCGCCGGTGCGGTGAATGTCGAAAAAGCGCATGTCCTGATACTGCAGACGCGTGAACAGCCGCATGCGCAGGTTCATCAGCGTGTTCTGGGAGGAATGCTCCAGCAGGACAACCATCAGGTAGCGCAGACCTTCGCGCGTAACCTTGACAAGCAGCATCGCCAGCAGCAAGCCGACGAGCGGTTCGGGGTTCTGCGCGACAATGACGTCATCCATCAGGCGCATCGTCAGGTAGGGGTTGATGAGCAGCATCAGCGACGTGACGGCACTGATGATGAGACCAAGAATGTGCCACTTGTGGTAGCGCTTGTCCATTACGCCCCACAGCCATTTGATATTCTCCATCGGTTACTCCTTATACAGGGTCGATTCGATTTCCTTTGTCACAAAGTCAGCAATGCGGATTTTCCATTCCTCGTCCGGGTGGACTTCGCCGTGAGAGCGGGCAACGCTGCGGTCAAAGCCGCTTCCGTAGAAGCTGTCGATGCAGTGAACACCCGTTTTCTGCGCGACTTTCTGGATGACGCGGCGCTTGAGCAGGCCGTGAGATTCGTCCATCCATTCCTGCGGGGTGTATGTTTGCAGCGGCGTGGCGAGGAAAATCGCCGCGTTCGGGCAGACCGCCTGCAATGTCCGCACCGCCCAGAGCAGCGCAGATGCCATCGACGTGCGGGTCAGGGCGGCGTAGGGGAGTTCACAGACTGCCGCAAAGTCATCCGCCGGGGCATTTTCCGGTTGATTGCCGTCATTGGTGGAGATGGCGATGTAGATGACGTCCGGCGTGCTCAGCGTGCCTGTGCCGATACCGATTTCCGCCGGAATCGCATACTCAATGCCATCCACCGTCCAGCGGATGATGCTGCCCTTCGGCGTAAGCGCCTGCAAAACGCGCCGCACCTGATTGGACAGCACGTTGTCCGCCGTGTTCGTGTTCGGCGGCTCGATGAGCGTTACAGGCGTGATGTTCCTATCGCCTTCGTGCCAGTCGGAGCAGGTTGCGTACCCGCAGGCGGCATTCAGCACCTCCTGCGCGTTCAGCCGATGCGCCACCATCGTGCCGATACCGCTGACCTGGTCGCTGGTGATGCTGTCGCCCATGCAGCAGAAGCAGCGGATGTTCATGGGGTTGTCCTCCCTTGTGGTGGTACTATTTTCCGCATTCGCCTGCGCCATCTGCTTGCGCCTTTTCCCTTCTGGCGTCCGCTCATTCCACTTAGCGTAGCGCTGCTACGCTGCGTTTCATTCGCGTTAGCCAGAAGAAAAAATACGCTTCGCATCTTGGCGCATTCTCATTTGGAAATAGTACAGACGGGTCGTTCAGTCGTAAAGCTTCATTAGAAACGGTTTGATGATAGCACGGTTTTTTCCTTGTTTCAAGGGGGCTTTTGGAAAGATTTCGACAATATTTCTTGCCCATCAGTTAAGTAACAACAAGCCGGAAAATTCAAGGACAAAAGGCACAAAGCAGCGATAAAAGCCAGTGACAGGAGTGGCGAAACCGAAGGTCTCCAGCGGGCAACCGCGGACTTCGTCCGTTTTCATTGCCCTCTGGAAGCATGGAAAAGATCAGTTCAACCATGCCTATCAGCATAGAATCAGAAAAAACCACCCAACGAAACCATTTTCGTTCTGGCAAAAATTCAGACATTCTTGACAAAATACAACTTTTGTGTATACTAAAATTATAGCATCTTCTATTCCATAGACCCCCACGACGCTAAGGGAGGAAATTAAACATGAATCACTGGGTCGCACAAGCGCTTTCTCTGCTGATGGCACTCTGCTTGTTTCTGCCCTGCTTTGCCGCAGCGGAAGAAGCCGCGCAGACCGCCGTCACCATCGACTTTGAGGATGGCAACGCCGCCGCGTTCAGCCAGTCTGGCTCCTGCACCGTCGGCGTGACGGAATCGCAGGCGCACAGCGGCAAGCAAAGCCTGCGAGTTTCGGGGCGCGGCAGCAATAACTGGGATGCCGTTGACCTCTCCGCTGCGTCGCTTGGCATCGAGGCCGGCGCGAAAGTTCACCTGTCCGCCTGCGTCTACGTCGAAAGCTCGGAAGACGGCACTATGGCGATTGGCAAGGCGGGCGGCGATTACGCCTACTACGCGCAGGTGAACGTCAAGGGCAAGGAGTGGACGGAAATCTCCTGCGATTTCGAGGCGGACGCGGGCATCAATATCCGCTTCCTCACGGCGTCGGATAACTATCTGGGCAAAAACTACTGCATTGATGACGTCACGCTGACCATCACCGCGCCCGAAAAGATGGATTACTCCGACGCGCCGCAGATTCACTACACGTCGGACTTTACCAGCGGCACGGACGGCTGGTATGCGCGCTCTGCGGGCGGCGCTGCCATCGAGACGACTGCCGACGGGCTGTTCATTACCGGGCGTACCGCGACGTGGAACTCTCCCGGCCGCGATTTCGACCTCGTGCCGGGGCGCACCTACAACCTGTCCGTGCAGGTGAAGCAGGACGAGCTGGATTCGTGCAGCTTCATCCTGTCCGTCGCCCATACCCGCGACGGCGAGGAATCCTATGAGAACATCGTCACCGGCACGGCGAAGAAGGGCGAATGGGCAATGCTGTCCGGCGCTTACATTCCCGGTCGGTATGACAAGTACGTCCTGTACGTCGAGGGCGCGGGCAAGGAAACGTCCTTCACCATCCGCAATTTCACCTGCGACGAGAAGATTGACTCCTTCGACACCACTTCGCTGCCTGTCCTCAAGACGCTCTATGCGGATAAGTTCGATTTCGGCACGGCGGTTGTTGCCAGTGAAGTGGCGGACAGCAAACGCATGGCGTTCTACGGCAGCCAGTTCACCATCATGACCGCGGGAAACGAGATGAAGCCGGATTCGCTGCTGGACATGGCGGAATGCCGCAAGCTCAGCCGCACGGACGACACGGCCGTCGCTGTGAAGTTCGACAACTGCATTCCGTTCCTCGATTGGTGCCGCGACAATGGCGTGAAGGTGCATGGGCATGTGCTGGTGTGGCACTCCCAGACGCCCGAAGCCTTCTTCCATGAGGGCTACGCGACCCACAAGCCGCTGTGCAGCCGCGAAACCATGCTCGCCCGCATGGAAAGCTACATCCAGCAGGTGCTGACGTGGACGAACGAGAATTATCCGGGGCTGATTGTCTCGTGGGACGTTGTGAACGAAGCCGTGGCGGACGGCAGCGACCAGCTGCGCGAATCCAACTGGACAAAGACGGTTGGTCAGGATTTCGTGAACCGCGCGTTTGAGTACGCCCGCAAGTACGCCGCGGACGGCGTGAAGCTGTACTACAATGATTACAACACCCCCCTTGACCCCAAGCTGCACGGCATCTGCGTCCTGCTGGACAGCCTGATTGCGGATGGCACGATTGACGGCTACGGCTTCCAGGCACACTACTCCGTCGGCAGTCCGACGATTGACCGCGTGGATTGGGCGTTCCAGCAGATTGCCAAGCGTGATTTGCTCCTGCGCGTGTCCGAACTTGACGTGGGCATTGACGATACGAGCGAGGAAAATCTGCAGAAGCAGGCGAAGTATTACGGCGACCTGATGAAGATTTTCCTGCGTTACGCCGACCGCATCGAAGCGGTGCAGGTATGGGGCACGGTGGACGACCTGAGCTGGCGCGCGGACGAGTACCCGCTCCTGTTCGACAAGGATGCCCAGCCGAAGCCCGCGTTTGACACGCTGGTGGAACTGGCACAGTAAATCCATCATAAAGGCAGCACCGCACAATCCATTTGCCAGCCGACCACCTCATTTGTGCGGTGTTACCCTAACTTTAAGGAGGCGACGAAGATGAAGAAGAAGAGTTTTGCCATATTGCTGGCTGCGGCGCTGCTGCTGTGCCTGCTGCCGGGAATGGCGCCGGAAGCGAAGGCGGAAACCATCCGCGACAAATGCCGTTTCTGCAACACGACGGCAGATCATGAGATTACAAGATTCGAGCGATTCAACGACGATTATCATTATGTAATTTACATATGTTCACACTGCGGTAAAGGCAGCTATGCCCTATTTGATGACAATCCAATCGGCCGTCACTCTGGCGGCACCGAAACGCCGACCTGCACCACGGGCAAAACCTGCACCCGGTGCGGCACTCAATACGGCAAACTCGGTCACGACTGGGGCGCATGGCAATCCAGGGGCAACAACAGCGAGCATTTCCGCACCTGCCAGCGTGACGGCTGCGATGCGGTCGACACCGAAAGCTGCTCCGGCGACAGCATCGCAACCTGCATCACCCTGGGAACATGCACTACCTGCGGCGGGCAGTACTACAGAGCACATACCTTCCCTGCGAATCAGGGCTGGGATTCGGATGCCGAAAACCACTGGGTTAGCTGCACCGTCTGCCACGAAGCGAAAACTAAGGTGGGCGCACATTTCTTCGTTCAGGGCAACGATAGCTCGTGCCTTAAGTCCGCAGCCACCTGCGTTTCTCCGCCCGTGTACTACACAAACTGCGCTTACTGCTACCGCAAGGGAACGGATACTTATGTACACCCATGGTATGGACCTGACCCGAACAACCACGACCTGGTGCACCACGACGCCAAGGCGCCCACCTGCACCGAAATTGGCTGGGATGAATATGACGCCTGCCAGCGCGAGGGCTGCGATTACACCACCAAGGTGGAAATCCCTGCGCTGAAACACAAGCTGGTGCACCACGACGCCAAAGCGCCCACCTGCACCGAGACCGGCTGGGAGGAATACGATACCTGCTCCCGCTGCGATTACACCACCAAGGTGGAACTGCCTGCGCTGAAACACAAGCTGGTGCATCACGACGCCAAGGCGCCCACCTGCACCGAAATTGGCTGGAATGAATATGACGCCTGCCAGCGTGAGGGCTGCGATTACACCACCAAGGTGGAAATCCCTGCCCCCGGGCATGATTATACCGAAAAGGTCGTCAAGCCCACCTGCGAAAAGGTCGGCTACACGCTGCACACCTGCAAAAACTGCAATGACAGCTATAAGGATCACCAGACGAAGACGCTGCTGCACTGGTATGGCGAATGGACGAGTAACGGCGACGGCACGCACAGCGCGACCTGCAAGCGCAAGGATTGCAAGCACGTCGGCAAGACCGAATGCGCCATCGTCGAATTCAAGCAGGATGAAGCGACGCGCACGCTCTGCCCCGTATGCGGCAATGTGAGCGATAGCACACATCTGGCGCTGGTTGAAGAAGTGAAGGCGGAGGGCGAGCATCTGCCCTATGGCGAGCTGGTGCTGCGCATAGGTGAAACTGCGAACGGCAATACGCTGCTGAGCGTCTGCTTTGAAGTTTCCGGCAAGCTCACCCGGCCGAAGGGCGAGGTAAAGATCACGCTGCCCGCCGAGCTGCTGAACGGCGTTACCCTGGCGCTGCTGAATGCCGACGGTACGGAAATTGATCTGCCCTACATCGTCGAAGGTGAAAACGCAGTGTTCACGCTGGATTTCACCGATGCAGAAATTCCCACCGCGCTGATTCGCCTGATACCGACAGCGGAATAATCTTATTTCCATTTCATAGCGTTTTTAAAAATTTGAGGAGGAGAAAAACATGAAAAAATGGTTGGTTACATGTCTCCTGGCGATTGCGCTGCTCTTTGTAGCAACCACGGCGATGGCTGCGCATATCAGGTTGAACGGCGACTATTGCGAAGGGAATACCTTTGAAATACGCAAAAGAGAAAAAGATTACCATACGCTGTACTGTTACCGCTGCTATGATGAGTTTACAGAGAATCATTGGAGCATAGATACACCCCAGTACAAAGCCACTTGCACGAAAGTTGCGGTATGTACTTCTTGTCTTATGTCCTACGGTGAATACGGGCCGCACGACTGGGGCGCATGGCAATCCAGGGGTAACAACAGTGAGCATATCCGCCACTGCCAGCGTGACGGCTGCGATGCGGTCGACACCGCAAGCTGCTCCGGCGACAGCAGCGCGACCTGCATTACGCTGGGAACATGCAGCACCTGCGGCGGGCAGTACTACAGCGCACATGCATTCCCTGCGGGGCAGAACTGGCATTCGGACGACAAAAACCACTGGCTTAGCTGCACCGTCTGCCACGAAGCGAAAACTAAGATGGGCGCACATTGGTTCGTTCAGGGCGCCGTTAGCGTGTGCCTTAAGTCCGCAGCCACCTGCGTTGCTCCGGCCGTGTACTACACAAACTGCGACTACTGCTACCACAAGGGAACGGATACTTATGTAGACCCATATAATGGACCTGACCCGAACAACCACGACCTGGTGCACCACGACGCCAAGGCGCCCACCTGCACCGAAATTGGCTGGGATGAATATGACGCCTGCCAGCGCGAGGGCTGCGATTACACCACCAAGGTGGAAATCCCTGCGCTGAAACACAAGCTGGTGCACCACGACGCCAAAGCGCCCACCTGCACCGAGACCGGCTGGGAGGAATACGATACCTGCTCCCGCTGCGATTACACCACCAAGGTGGAACTGCCTGCGCTGAAACACAAGCTGGTGCATCACGACGCCAAGGCGCCCACCTGCACCGAAATTGGCTGGAATGAATATGACGCCTGCCAGCGTGAGGGCTGCGATTACACCACCAAGGTGGAAATCCCTGCCCCCGGGCATGATTATACCGAAAAGGTCGTCAAGCCCACCTGCGAAAAGGTCGGCTACACGCTGCACACCTGCAAAAACTGCAATGACAGCTATAAGGATCACCAGACGAAGACGCTGCTGCACTGGTATGGCGAATGGACGAGTAACGGCGACGGCACGCACAGCGCGACCTGCAAGCGCAAGGATTGCAAGCACGTCGGCAAGACCGAATGCGCCATCGTCGAATTCAAGCAGGATGAAGCGACGCGCACGCTCTGCCCCGTATGCGGCAATGTGAGCGATAGCACACATCTGGCGCTGGTTGAAGAAGTGAAGGCGGAGGGCGAGCATCTGCCCTATGGCGAGCTGGTGCTGCGCATAGGTGAAACTGCGAACGGCAATACGCTGCTGAGCGTCTGCTTTGAAGTTTCCGGCAAGCTCACCCAGCCGAAGGGCGAGGTAAAAATCACGATGCCCGCCGAGATGCTGAACGGCGTTACCTTGGCGCTGCTGAATGCCGACGATACGGAAATTGATCTGCCCTACATCGTGGAAGGTGAAAACGCAGTGTTCACGCTGGATTTCACCGATGCAGAGATTCCCACCGTGCTGATTCGCCTGATACCGACAGCGGAATAATCCCATTTCATAGCGTTTTTAAGGCCGTTGCAGAAGATGAATCCTGCAACGGCCGTTATGGTGCGCCCGGCTTAGCCGAAGGCAAGGGTGTCCATCGAGAGACGGAGTCTGAAGGAAGCCGGATGCCAGCGGGCAAACTCCCGAACCGACGAACAGAAATCAAATAGTAGACCGTAGAGGAACGGACGAGTGTGCCGAGCAACACAAGATCCAATGCTGCCCGTATCCCGTGCGGTAAATGTGGCGGTTATGTGGAAGAAAAAAGGCGGCTGCCAGGCTTATCCCCCTGACAGTCGCCTCACTGCTTACTTCTTTTCTACTTTGCTGCTGCCGCGGATGGTCGCATCCGGCTTGGCGGCCTGCTTCATGAACGCCGACGGGCTGATGCCGACGATGTTCTTGAACTGCTTGGAGAAGTGGTACGGATCCTGCATCCCGACTTCGATGCCCGCCTGACGAACCGTGTGCCCTTCCTCGCGCAGCAGCTCCTTCGCGCGCTCCATCTTGCAGTGCAGCACATACGACAGCGGCGGCATACCCACTTCGCTCACGAAGCGCTTGCGGAACGTTTCCATCGGCATACGGGAAATTGCCGCCATCTCCGCCAGAGAGAAGTTGTCCTTGTACTGATTCGCGCGCAGGGTGTCCACGACCTTCGCAATCTCGTGCGAAAGCATCGCGTCCATGGCGACCGGCTGACCCCAGTGGCTTGCCAGCATCCCGTACATCAGGTGCTGCAGCTGGTATGTCGCGTCGCTGGTGTCCGTGTGGCGGACGATGACCTGCACAATCTGCTTCGCCAAGTACATCTGGCTCGGCAGCGCCCCCTGCTTCAGCGGCATATGCAGCAGCGCGCCCATCTTGCGTACGACCATCGGCGCAAGCGGGCCTTCCAGCGCAATCCACACGCAGCGGACGCTCTCGTCAATCTGCAGGGCAGCGTCGCGGTTGCCGGCGGGCAGGAAGCACGTTTCCTGCTGTTTCAGCGTCAGCTCATGCCCCTGCCAAACCAGCGTCGCTTCGCCTGCCTCCACCGCAAACCAAATCCACTGGTCATGCGGCTTAATGGGGCGTCTCCCTGCCTCAAACATCGCCGTGCCCGCCGCGTGAATCCACGCACCGCTGGAGCGGGTCAAGCTGCCCGGCTTGTGGTATCCTTCCACCACCATAGTATCCGCCGCAGCCTCTACGTCTGCGAACAGGTAAGACTCCATGCCCTTCATCCTCCTTCAACCAAATGGCACAATTGTCATTATGGCTATTATAATGCCCAAATCGGTTGATTGTCAAGAGGATTACACGATTTTCCCGAAATTTTTCTGAAAGATAGCCGTGCGTGTCCGAGTCTGGACGAATGACATCCAATACAGGTTAGCCTCGTCAAACTTTTTCGCCCGAAAAACAGCAAATGTACAATTCTGCCCTTGACAAGCGCGGGATGAGCGGACTATAATGAATCCGAATACGCGGCAATGATGCCGCCGGACGGAGGAATTTTCTCCATGATGCTGTCTGTGCTGTTTCCGTTTACGTTCCCGGCGTTTTTCGCCGGGCAAATTGACGTACCGTGAAGCAGCAGCCGCAGCGATTGAGGAAAACATCAGGCGCGGAAGCTCTTTTGCGGGCTTCCGTGCTTTTTTTCGTCCATTTGAGCCAATAATGATTTTGAGCCAATAATGATTGACGCAGGAGGTTGAACACCATGATTATCGTCTTGAAGCAGGGCACGACCCAGCAGGAAATCGACACCGTCACCAATGCCGTCGTTGCGCGCGGCGTATCCGTCAGCCCGATTGTCGGCACGGAGATGACCATCCTTGGTCTGACTGGCGACACGAGCCGCATTGACCCCGACCAGCTGGAATCCTTCCACTGCGTCGAACGCATCATGAAGGTTGCCGAGCCGTTCAAGAAGGCAAACCGCGCGTTCCATCCCGCGCCGAGCGAAATCAAAATCGGGAACACGGTTGTCGGCGGCAAGAAACTGGCGATTATGGCTGGCCCCTGCTCCGTGGAGAGCAACGAGCAGATTACCGCCGTGGCGCAGGCGGTGAAGGACGCGGGCGCGACGGTGCTGCGCGGTGGTGCGTTCAAGCCGCGCACGTCCCCGTACTCCTTCCAAGGACTGGCATACGAGGGGCTGGACATGCTCTGCCATGCCCGCGAGCAGACCGGACTGCCCATCGTGACCGAGCTGATGTCCCCCTACGACATTGATACCTTCGTGGAGAAGGTGGACTGCATTCAGGTCGGCGCGCGCAACATGCAGAATTTCGACCTGCTGAAACAATTGGGGAAGATTCGCAAGCCGATTCTGCTTAAGCGCGGTTTGTCCGCCACCATCGAGGAGTGGCTGATGAGCGCGGAGTACATCATGGCGGGCGGCAATGAGCAGGTGATTCTGTGCGAGCGCGGCATCCGCACGTTCGAGACGTACACGCGCAACACACTCGACCTGTCCGCCATCTGCGCGGTGAAGAAGCTGAGCCACCTGCCGGTGATTGTCGATCCGAGCCACTCGACCGGCAAGAGCTGGATGGTGCAGCCGATTGCGCGCGCGGCGATTGCGGTTGGCGCGGACGGCGTGATGATTGAGGTGCACAACGACCCGGCGCACGCGTTGTGCGACGGTGCGCAGTCGATTACGCCCGCTGCGTTTGTGGACGTGATGGCGGATATTCGGAAGATTGCCGAAGCTGTTGGGCGCGAGGTGTGATGATGAAAACGCCCCTGCTTATGTTAGGCAGGGGCGTTTTTGGTGCTGACTTTTTTGTTTATTGTGTAAGTTTGGAGCAGGGGAATGCGCCTGTGGGCGCACCAAAGGGCATGAAAACAAACGAAGTTTGCGGTCGCCCTTTGGAAACCTTCGGTCGCTACCTTCATACTTTTGGGGTTTTGTTTCTTTTTTGAACCGTAGGTTCGTTGGATAAACACGCGGACACTGTATGCAGAAGCGCTCAACTCAATCGCGAGAAGGGTGTCGAGAGGGTCGAAGACCCTTCGCGGGTGCAGGGCAGAGCCCTGCCGG
>ENA-OZRO01000563-OZRO01000563.1-human-gut-metagenome-genome-assembly--contig:-NODE-563-length-13667-cov-5.283426_pt1 | contig 13667 bp, 10 predicted proteins | sample MGYA00243267_ERZ653941 | MGnify/ENA primary metagenome ERZ653941 (study PRJEB26926, sample SAMN06164615) | human gut metagenome | biome: ENVO:00009003; feature: ENVO:2100002; material: ENVO:00002003... | reverse complement strand
GTCGGCAGCGTCAGATGTGTATAAGAGACAGGTCATGCCCTGGACGAATCCGGCCTGGTCATGGTGCCCATCATGTCCTATGCCGTGAAATACGCCTCGGCCTTCTACGGCCCCTTCCGTGAGGCCGCCGAATCCGCTCCTGCCTGCGGCGACCGCAAGAGCTACCAGATGGATCCCGGCAATGCCCGTGAAGCCATCATCGAGGCCCTGGCCGATCTGGACGAGGGCGCCGACTGCCTCATCGTCAAGCCCGCCGGCCCTTACATGGACATCATCCGCCAGGTGCGCGACGCCGTGGACGTGCCCCTGTGCGCCTATCAGGTCAGCGGCGAATACAGCATGATCCGCGCGGCCGGCCTCAACGGCTGGATCAACGAGATCGCCCAGGGCCTTGCGGGCCTTGTACACATCTTCAACCCGCAACTGATCCTGATCGGCGGCGGCGTCAGCGCGCAGCAGGCGCTTCTGATCGACCCGCTGGCCGCGCAGGTGCGCAAAAACATCATGCCCGCCTTCGCCGAGGGGTTGGAGCTGAAGGCCGCCGCCCTCCAGAACGACGCCGGCCTTGTCGGCGCAGTGTATTATTTTAAGCAGCAGTAAGACGGACGGCCCGAGTCGCCGAGGGCGCCGCCTCCCTACAGCTCCACCATGAAAATCCCCCCGCCGCACCCCGGCGGCGGGGATTTTTTTTGCGGAAATACAGTATGTAAAATTTGGAACGCAAAAGCGCAAAAAATGTGCGAACGACGGCCTTTTATGGGTTCTGGACAAAAATATTGACTTTGAACCGATGGTTTTGGCACGGCGCAGACGGGCGTAAATTGTTGCAATTACAAAGCGTGTATGTTATACTTTCTACTATGAATAAGTGTGTAAAATTGCCCAAACGAGGCGGAGCGCACGGGACAAAAACCGGTCGTCGACGGACTGACCGGCTCACAAAACAATAAAGGAGCGCACTATGAAGGTAGTAATTCTGGCTGGCGGCCTTGGCACGCGCATCAGCGAAGAAAGCGTCTACAAGCCCAAGCCGATGATCGAAATCGGCAACATGCCCATCCTGTGGCATATCATGAAGGAATATTCCTACTACGGCTTTCACGACTTTGTCATCTGCGCGGGCTACAAGCAGCACATGATCAAGGAGTGGTTCGCGGATTACTTCCTACATACCAGCGATATTACGTTTGATTTCACCCGCGGCCAGAACGAGATGATCGTCCACAACCACCACACCGAGCCGTGGAAGGTCACCGTTGTGGACACCGGCCTCAACACGATGACCGGCGGGCGCATCAAACGCGTTCGTCCCTACATCGGCAATGAGACCTTCATGATGACCTACGGCGACGGCGTCTGCGATGTGGACATTGCCAAGCTGGTGGCATTCCACCGCGAGAACGGCAAGATCGCCACGCTGACCGCCGTTCAGCAGGAGCAGCAGAAGGGCGTTCTGGATATTGCCGAGGATAATTCTGTCCGTTCTTTCCGTGAAAAGAAGGCCAGCGACGGCGCGCTCATCAACGCGGGCTATATGGTGCTGGAGCCGCAGATTTTCGACTATCTGGACGGCGACGCCTGCGTCTTTGAGCAGAAGCCGCTGCAGAAGCTGGCCGAGGAGGGTCAGCTGATGAGCTATATCCACAAGGGCTTCTGGCAGTGCATGGACACCGCCCGCGAGAAGCAGACCCTGGAGAAAATGCTTGCCACCGGCAACGCGCCCTGGAAGAAGTGGGAGGATTGATGATGGTACATTACGATCCTGAATTTTACCGCGGCAAGCGGGTGTTTGTCACCGGTCACACCGGCTTCAAGGGCAGCTGGCTCTGCAAGATGCTGCTGATGGCCGGGGCCGAGGTCACGGGCTACAGCCTGCAGCCGCCGACGCAGCCGAACCTTTTCTCCATCGCCGGCGTCGAGGACAAGATGCACAGCGTCATCGGCGACATCCGCGACTTTGACGCGCTGAAGGCCGCTTTTGACGCGGCGCAGCCCGACATTGCGCTGCACCTGGCCGCGCAGCCCATCGTGCGCGACAGCTACAAGGACCCGCGCTACACCTATGAGACGAACGTTATGGGTACGGTCAACCTGCTGGAATGTGTGCGGCTGGCCCTGCAGCAGGGCAGAGCGCCCCGCTCGGTGCTGAACGTCACCACCGACAAGGTCTACCACAACAACGAGTGGGCCTGGGGCTACCGCGAGAACGAGCCGTTGGACGGTTTCGACCCCTACTCCAACAGCAAGAGCTGCTCGGAGTTGGCGACGCACTCCTACATCAACAGCTTTTTTGCCGATAAGACCGTGGCCGTCTCGACGGCCCGCGCGGGCAATGTCATCGGCGGCGGCGACTTTGCCAATGACCGCATCATCCCCGACTGCGTCCGCGCCATGGCCGCGGGCCGTAAGATCGGCGTGCGCAACCCCTACTCGACCCGCCCGTACCAGCATGTGCTGGAGCCGCTGGCGGCCTACCTGCTGATCGCCCAGCGCCAGTATGAGGATAACCGGTACGCCGGCTATTATAACGTCGGCCCGGATGACTGCGACTGTGTGACGACCGGCACCCTGGTAGACCTGTTCTGCCAGGCGTGGGGCGATGGTGCTGCATGGGAAAACCGCGCTGAGGCAAACGCCCCGCATGAAGCAAACTTTTTGAAGCTGGATTGCAGCAAATTGAAATCCACCTTCGGCTGGAAACCGCGCTGGCATATGGCGTAATGTATGCAAACGACCGTTGCGTTCAGCAAGGTATGGCTTTCCGGCGGGGATATCCCGGCGGAGATGGACAAAGAGATCAAGGAATTTTTGAGTGAGTAAGGGAGCAGACGATGGCAAATTGGAGCAATGAGGCCGAAGCCCGCGAGCAGATCAAGGCGATGGTCGCCGAGTATTATCACGACTTCAAGGAGAAAAAGACCCCCTATCAGGAGGGTGACCGCATCACCTACGCTGCCCGCGTCTTTGACGAGAAGGAAATGTGTGCCCTGACTGACGCCACACTGGACTTCTGGCTGACAACAGGCCGCTTTGCAGACCAGTTCGAGAAGGAGTTCGCTAAGTGGATCGGCGTTAAGTTTGCCCATCTGGTCAACAGCGGTTCCTCCGCCAACCTGATCGCCTTCATGGCGCTGACCGCCCCCGAGCTGGGTGACCGCCAGATCAGGAAGGGCGACGAGATCATCACCGTGGCCTGCGGCTTCCCCACCACCGTGACCCCGGCCATCCAGTACGGTGCGGTGCCCGTGTTTGTGGACGTGACCGTGCCCCAGTACAACATCGACGTCACCAAACTCGAGGCCGCCCTCTCCCCCAAGACGAAGGCTGTCATGATCGCCCACACGCTGGGCAACCCGTTTGACCTGTCCGCCGTCAAGGCGTTCTGTGACGCCCACAACCTGTGGCTGGTCGAGGACAACTGCGACGCGCTGGGCACCCAGTACACCATCAACGGCGAGACCCGATTCACCGGTACTTGGGGCGACATCGGCACGTCCAGCTTCTACCCGCCGCACCACATGACGATGGGTGAGGGCGGCTGCGTCTACACCAACAATCCGCTGCTGAACCGCCTGATCCTCTCCTTCCGCGACTGGGGCCGCGACTGCATCTGCCCCTCCGGCCAGGATAACTTCTGCGGCCACCGCTTTGACGGTCAGTTCGGCGAGCTGCCCAAGGGCTACGACCACAAGTACGTCTACAGCCACTTTGGCTATAACCTCAAGGTCACCGACATGCAGGCCGCCATCGGCTGCGAGCAGCTGAAAAAGTTCCCCACCTTCATCGAGCGCCGCCGCCACAACTGGGACCGCCTGCGCGCCGCGCTGGAGCCCGCCGCCGACAAGCTGATCCTGCCGGAGCCGGCTGCCAACAGTCGCCCGTCCTGGTTCGGCTTCCTGATCTCCGTCAAGCCGGGGAGCGGTCTGGACCGCAACGCTGTGACCCGCTATGTGGAGAGCCACAACGTGCAGACCCGTCTGCTGTTCAGCGGCAACCTCATCAAGCACCCCTGCTTTGACCAGATCCGCGGCACCGACGCCTACCGCGTGGCGGGCGAGCTGACCAACACCGACTTTATCATGAACAATACTTTCTGGGTCGGCGTTTACCCCGGCATGACCGACGAGATGATCGACTACATGGCCAAGACAATTATCGAGGCTGTGAATCAGTAAGACGGAAAGGCCGAACCATAGGACAAAAAGCAAAGCCGTGCTGCGCGGAAGCATCAAGACCGACTTTGCTTTTTGATTGTTCATAAGAAAATAAAAAGGAATGGACCCATGCAGAAATTGTTAGCCCTGTTGGGCGCGAAAAGCAAAGAGGAATTTTTGGCGCTGCTTGCCCAGTTTATCAAGTTTGGCCTTGTAGGCGTGAGCAACACGGCGGTATCTATGGCGGTATACTATATCTTTTTGTGGATCGACCCGGGCCTGTACATGGTAGGCAGCATATTGGGCACGATTTTGAGCATTGCCAATGCCTTTTTTTGGAACGATAAGTTTGTGTTTACCGGAAATGCAAACGACTGGCGCAGCAAGCTGAAGCGGTTGGGCAAGACCTATGTCAGCTACGGCGGTACATCGATCCTTTCCAATGTTTTGCTTTGGATAGAGGTTACGTTCTTCGGCGTGAGCAAAACGATTGCACCGATTGTGAATTTGCTGGTTACGATTCCGCTGAATTTCATTATCAATAAGCTGTGGACATTTAAGGAAAAGTGAGGTTAAAGTAAGTGGAAAAGCTGAAAGAACGAAACTTTCAGGCAAAAATGAATAGATTGCGCAGAGAGGATAAGCTGTTCTATCTGTTTATGTTCGTCGCAGTGTTTGCGGCGGCTTTATATGTCGCATTGGGGCACAGTAAAACGATGCCCTTTGCCGAAGGCTGGTATACCTACTACGCACAGCTTATCAATGAAAAGGGACTGCTGCCGTACCGTGACTTTGAGTACCTGTTTTCGCCGCTTTATATTTATTTTATTGCCTTTGTTACCCGTATTTTTGGATACGACATCATTGTACTGCGCCGTTTGGGCATTCTGATGTTTGCGGTGATTGCGCTGGGCGTCTACCTTTTTATAACAGAAATCGTAGGGCGGAAAAAGGCATGGATTGCGGCAGTGGCAACAGTCACGGCCACACTGTACCTACAGTCGGAGGTCGTACAGATTTTTTACGACTATATCCGATTGATGGATATTTTTGCTGTGTTTACCGTGCTGTTCCTGATGCGGGCAGTCAAGGCGATGCAGCAGGAGGACGACCAAAAGAAAAAAATCAATCTGATATTCTGCGGATTGTTTAACGGATTCTTCATCAACGTAAAGCAAAATGTGGGCTTGATTTTTTGGGCCTATACGGTGGTGCTGCTGATTTATCTGGGAATCTATTTTCATCACTCCGCCAAGAGGATTGTAAAAGATCTTTTGGCGTATTTGATTCCGCTGGCGGTGGTCACTGTGGTAATTTACCTGCTGCTGGCTGTGACGGGTGGCTTGACGGGCTACCTTTCTATGACGGGCGGGGGCGCAATCAGTGCCAAGGGCGGCATATTGGCAATCCTTTTCAACTGGGTGCCGAATAATATGCTCTCGTTTAAGCAGGCACTGCCGCAGGCACTGCCGATGCTGCTGGGACTTGTGATTCTGGTTGTGGGCCGTGAGGCTGGCAGACTGAAGGATAAAACAGGTAATGACTGCTGGGAAAAGCTCGCTGACGCGATGGGCGCTTTGTACTTGCTGGGCATCATTGCACTGTTTATCCTGGAGGCACGCCATGCGTCTGCGGCATACTACTTTGTCAACTGGAGCACACCGACGACCTATTGGTTCTTTGAAATCGTGTTCCCGGCGTTTTTAGCGTTTGGCTTCTGGTTCCTGTACAACATTATTAAAAAGACGAATAAGGCAGATGACTACACCCTTTGGTTTGCGCTTTCGGGAGCTTATGTCGCCATTTCGTGGGGCTGCGGCAATTCCGGCGGTTTGGCAGAAGGCCAGGCTACAACGGGCGTGGCGTTTGTTGTGGCATTGACGCTGTATTGCCTGAGCTATTACCGATGGATTAAGGTACTGCAGGTTGCAGTGGTTGCGGCCTGTGCTGGCGTGACGATACAGTCTGCCTCCAAGAAAATGGTAAAAACCTACTACTGGTGGGGCGCGGATGAAGCCGACTTCTGGAATAGCAAGGAAGAAATCGAGACGATTCCGCTTCTGCGCGGAATCCATGTATCCAACGATACCAAGGAAGTCTATGAGGAAATCTACAAGGAAATCACGGAAAACACAGATACAGACGATACGATTTACTGCTTCCCGCAGATTCCTATTTTTTACAGCCTGTGTGACCGTTACGACCCGGGGGTGCGTTCAAAGGTCGAGTGGTTTGACGTTTCAACGGACAGCTCTGTTGAGGCAGACATTGACGTTCTGACGGAAAACCCGCCCAAAGCAATTTTGATGTACGATGTGGGTGCAAATGTGTATGATTCCCACGAGCGTATCTTCCGCAACGGCGGAATTTCCGGCACGCGCAAAATGCGTGAGTTCCTGTATAATTATGTCTATGCCAATGACTACACCTTTGTAGGCATCTATAAGACGGGAACCAATGTGCTGCAGCTCTGGATCAAGGAAGAGGACGCGGAAAACAAAGAAACAGCAGTTTTCGACAGCGGCGACGGTACGTTTGAAAATCCGTATACGCTGCACACCGCAGAGCAATTGGTTCTGTTCAGTAAGATGGTCAACGACGGACGCACCTTTGAGGGCCAGTATATTGAGCAGACCACTGACATTGATATGAGCGGCATTGCGTTTACGCCTATCGGTGAGTTCGATGGGGAAAGCTACTTTAGCGGCACCTACAATGGTAAGGGACATATTATCCGCAATCTGAGCATTCAGGGCAAGGCTACAGAGGATGTCGGTCTGTTTGGACGTCTCGAAGGGGCTGTTTACAATCTGGGGCTTGAAGCGGGCAGCCTGACTGGCGACTGTGTTGGAGCAATTGCCAGCTATGCAGTCAACCCGGAGGCAGAGATTATGAACTGCTTTACGGATGTGAATGTCACGGGCTCGCGCGCTGGTGGCATTACCGATAACTTCGCTGGTAGTGTTGTAAACTGTGTTAGTGCCGGTGCGCTGACTGGTGGCGAAAACGCGGATGCAATCGCCTATAATAGCTCAATTATGGTAGAGAATGTTTATCAGCTGACGGGTCAAAAGACAAGCCTGCTTGATAGACCCGCTATTCAAGAAAAGCGTGTCAGCTATGCCGACGAAGATGTTTTCAACAGTGATTTCCTGGTGAAGCGTCTGAATGCCGCAGTAAGAGAAAAGAATAAAGCAAACAGCGAGAGCGGCGCAGAAGAAGCGATTACGCTTGTCGAATGGACAAAGGGAACGGACGGCCACCCGGTATTGGTTCCTGAAAATTGACTGAATGGAAAAGGAGCAACCCAATGAAACAGCGTTTAGCGGATTATGTTGCCGACTTTCTGGTAGCACATGGCGTAACGGACATTTTCTCAGTGGTTGGCGGCGGCGCTATGCACCTGAACGATGCGCTGGGCCATAACCCCCGGCTGCATGTGACCTACAACCACCATGAGCAGGCCTGCGCCATTGCGGCGGAAGCCTACGCCCGGCTGGAAAATAAGATCGCGGCGGTCTGCGTGACCACCGGCCCCGGCGGCACCAACGCGCTGACCGGCGTCGTGGGCGGCTGGCTGGACTCCATCCCCATGTTCATCGTCTCCGGCCAGGTGCGCTATGACACCACGGCCCGGTACGCCTTGCAGTACACCGGTACGCCGCTGCGCGCCATGGGCGACCAAGAGTACGACATCACCAAGTCCGTCCAGTACATGACGAAGTTCGCCGCCATGCTGGAGGACCCCAAGGACATTCGCTACCTGCTGGAAAAGGCGTGGCATCTGGCTACAACGGGCCGCCCCGGCCCGGTCTGGCTGGACATCCCGGTCAACTTCCAGGGCGGCTACATCGAGACTGACGAGCTGCGCGGCTATGACCCCGCCGAGGATGACGCCCAGCTGCCCCCGTCGGTGGACGACGCCACGATCCGGACGATTCTGGAAAAAATCAAGAACGCCAAACGACCCGTGTTCCACGCGGGCTATGGCATCCGCCTGTCCGGCGGGTATGCGGCGTTCCGTTCCGTGGCGGAAAAGCTCAACATCCCCATCGTCACCTACTGGAACGCCGTGGACCTCATCGAGGATGACAATCCGCTGTACTGCGGGCGCGCCGGCAACATGGGTGACCGCCCGGGTAACTGGGCTATCCAAAACGCAGACTTGATTCTGGCCGTAGGCACGCGTATTTCTATCCGACAGGTCGGCTACAACTGGAAGACCTGGGCCCGCGCGGCAGAGGTCATCATGGTGGACATTGACCAGGCCGAGCTGAAAAAGCCGACCCTGCACGTCGAAATGCCGGTCTGGGCCGACGCGAAGGACTTTTTGACCAAGCTGGATAAGGTCGCCGCGGCCCCCGTGAACGCGGGCGGCGAGTGGCTGGCCACCTGCCAGCGCTGGAAACGCGACTACCCCGCCGTGTTGCCCCGCCAGTGGGAAGAAAACGGCGAGACTGCCAACGTCTACGCCTTTGTGCGCTATTTAAGCAGTCGCCTGCCGGAGAACAGCCTGACCGCGGTCTCCAACGGTGCGTGCTGTGTCGTCGGTAACCAGGCGTATGTCATCCAGAAGGGCAGCCGGATGGCAAACAACAGTGCCATTGCCAGCATGGGCTACGGTCTGCCCGCAGCCATTGGCACCTGCATCGGCGGCGGACGCCGCCAGACGATCTGCCTCGAGGGCGACGGCTCCATCATGATGAACCTGCAGGAACTGCAGACCATTCTGACGAACAAGCTGCCTATCAAAATCTTCCTCATCAACAACAACGGTTACCACTCTATCCGCCTGACGCAGAACAACCTTTTCAAGGAGCACTGCAAGGTCGGCATCGGCCCCGAGAGCGGCGACCTGTCCTTCCCGGAGTTTGAAAAGCTCGCAAAGGCGTTTGGCTACCCCTACTACAGCGCCCACAGCAACGCCGAGATGAAGCAGGCCGTGGACACGGTGCTGGCACTGGACGGCCCGGCTTTCTGCGAGATTTTCACCGACACGAAACAGGTCTGGGAGCCCAAGAGCAGCACCAAGCGCCTGCCCGACGGCACGCTGGTCAGCCCCCCGTTGGAGGACTTGGCCCCCTTCCTGCCGCGTGAGGAGCTGGAAAAGCAGATGTTCATCCCGCTGATGCCGGAAGTGTAAGGAAGTGCGTGATTCAAAAATGGCAAGCATTCAAAGACAAATCCACACCGCCATCATCACCGGTCCTACGGGGGCAATCGGGATGGCGCTGTGTGCAAAGCTGCTGGCGGAGGGTGTGACGGTCTACGCGGTCACCCACCCGGGCAGCGCGCGGGCGGCGCTGCTGCCGCAGGACGCGCGGCTGCATGTGGTGCCCTGCGATGCGGCGGAGTTGGCCGCGCTGCCGGAGCTGATCCCGGAAAAGGCCGATGCGTTCTTCCACTTTGCGTGGGCGCACACGATCGGCCCGGGCCGCAACGACATGCCGGCGCAGATCGAGAACATCCGCTACACCATTGCGGCCTGCCGCGCCGCGGCGCAGCTGGGCTGCCAGGTCTTTATCGGAGCCGGCAGCCAGGCCGAGTATGGCCGCGTGGAGGGCGTGCTGACCGCACAGACCCCCTGCTTCCCGGAGAACGGCTACGGCATGGCCAAGCTGTGCGCCGGCCAGATGAGCCGCGTCGAGTGCCAAGCGCTGGGCGTAGCCCACATCTGGACGCGCATTTTGAGCGTCTACGGCCCGCACGACGGTCCGGCCACGATGATCAGCGGCACCATCCGTAAGCTGCTGCACGGCGAGAAGCCCGCTCTGACCGCGGGCATCCAGCAGTGGGACTACCTGTACGCTGCCGACGCGGCAGCTGCGTTCTACGCGCTGGCCGTCAGCGGACAGGACGGCAGAGTCTACCCGCTGGGCAGCGGCACGGCCCGCCCGCTGAAGGACTACATCGAGGCGCTGCGCGACGCCATCGACCCGGCGCTGCCGCTGGGCTTGGGGGAGGTCCCCTACGGCCCGCTGCAGGTCATGCACCTGCAGGCGGACACGTCGGCCTTACAGGAGGACACCGGCTGGCGGCCCGCGACCCCGTTTGAAGAAGGAATCCGCGAAACCATTGAGTGGGTAAGGAAAGAGACAAAATGAGTGAGAAAAAAACGATTTCGGTAATGATCCCCTGCTACAACGAGGAGCAGAACGCCCGCCCCATCTATGAGGCTGTGCGCGATGAGCTGATCAAGAGCTGCCCGAACTACGACTATGAGATTTTGTTCATCGACAATAAGAGCGAGGACGGAACCCGTGCCATCATCCGGCAGATCTGCGCCGAGGACAAGCACGTCAAGGCCATCTTCAACGTCAAGAACTTCGGCCAGTTCAACAGCCCGTACTACGGCATGATCCACACCTCCGGCGATTGCACGATCACGATGTGCGCCGACTTCCAGGACCCTGTGGAGATGATCCCCAGGTTTGTGGCCGAGTGGGAAAAGGGCTACAAAATCGTCATTGGCCGCAAGACCCAGAGCAAGGAAAACCCGGTCATGTACTGGCTGCGCGGCTGCTACTACAAGCTCATCAAGAAGATGAGCAGCTGCGAGCAGATCGAGCAGTTCACCGGCTTTGGCCTGTACGACAAGAGCTTTATCCAGACGCTGCGCAACCTGAAGGACCCGACGCCCTTCATCCGCGGCATTGTGGCCGAGCTGGGCCCCGAGCGCAAGGAAATCGAGTACACCCAGCCCCAGCGCCGCGCGGGCAAGACCCACAACAACTGGTACAGCCTGTACGACGCCGCCATGCTAAGCTTTACCAGCTACACCAAGGCTGGTATGCGTATTGCAACGTTCGCGGGCTTTCTGGTGGCGGGGCTGAGCTTTCTGGTCGGCCTGTTCTATCTGATTGCCAAGCTGCTGTTCTGGCAGAGCTTCCGCGCCGGGTACGCGCCGACGATGATCGCCATCTTCTTTATGGGCGGTATTCAGCTGGCGTTCCTGGGCTTTTTGGGTGAGTACGTCATGGCTATGAACACCCGCATCATGAACCGCCCGCTCGTTGTGGAGGAAGAACGCCTCAACTTTGGGCCGGACGACCAATGACCGGCATGAAGCAGGAGCTTGGGTATTTCCTGAAAAACGCGAAATTCCGCGCGGCGCTGGGGATGACCCTGCTGCTCAGCTACGGCTATGCCATCGCCACGACACGGGTCAGCATTGACTCGCTGGAAGGGGACCGCTACATCGGCACGGGCGGCGTTATGCTGTCCACCGGACGGTTCGGCATGAACCTCTGGGCCGCGGTGCTGGGCTACGGCAGGGCCGAGCCGAGCTATGCCTTTGGCATTGACCTGCTGGCGGCGCTGCTGCTGGCGCTGGCGGCGGTGAGCTTCTGTGCGCTGCTGCGCAAGGCCGCGCAGGACCGTATCGACATGTTCGGCTATGGGCTGTTTGCCTGCCTGTTTGTCTCCTACCCGCTGATGAACGAAATTTGGGAGTACAGCGGCGCGAATGTCTGCGTCTGCGGCGGCTATTTGCTGGACGCCGCTGCGCTGAACCTGCTGTGGGACGCGCGCCAGCCCGGCGTGCCGTGGCGTGGCAGGGCTCTGCGCATGGGCGCGGCGGTGCTCTGCCTGATGGTGGTCTGCTCGTCCTATGAGTCACTGGCGGCGGTGTTTGTGCTGGCTGTCTTTGCGCTTTTAACGCTGGAGCAACTGCTGGCCGCCGAGCGCCCGCGGCTTGCGGCGGTCCTGACCGAGGGACTGTGGTACGCGGCGGCGCTGGTCGGCGGGCTCTGCCTGCGCGTGCTGGTGACGTCGGGCATCCATCTTGTGCTGCCGCAGGCTGCGGCCAACGGCGCCACCGAAATTTTGTGGGCGTTCTACCCATTTGTCTATCTTGCAAAGCTGCTTGTCAAGGGCATTCTGATTAACTACGCACTGCGCGGCTGTTTCTACCTGCCCATTGCTGAATTGGCGGTGGCGGTGCCGGTGTTTGTCGCTCTGGTCATCGTGCTGGCGGTGCGCAAAAAGCGGCCCCTGCTGCTGCTCACCGGCGCGGGGACGCTGTTCTCACTGGTGCTGCTGTCGTTTGTGCAGGGGCGGTACTCGCCCTACCGCACCTGCCAGGTGTTTGCGCTGTTTGTGGCGCTGGCGGGGCTGGCCGTGTATGAGCTGCTGCGCCGCGCTGCGGCCCGGCGGGCTGTGCTGCTGGGCAGCGTGCAGCTGCTGGCGGTGCTGCTCTGTCTGCACCAGGCCATGTACCTGAACCATCTGCTGGCCGTCGATTACCAGCGCTCCGAGCAGGAGGCCGCCGTGGTGCGCACTCTGGGCACCGAGCTTGTGCGCGACTACGGCACCGACAAGCCCGTGGTGCTGGTGGGCCGTTACGCGCTGGGGGAGAATATCACCCGGTACACGACGGCTGACCCGATGCAGCACCCGCTGTACCGCTTTTTCCGTGAGCACACGAGCTGGGAGAGCGGCGACACCGTCAAGTACGTCGACACCAACTGCAACTCGGTGCTGAACTGGTCGGTCACGGCCTTCTCCGAGGTGGACGACGTCTACGGCCAGGCAGCGGAGCACCTGTTCCGCTACTATGGCTTTGCTTTGGACATGACCCACAGCGCTGCCCTGCATGAGCAGGCGCAGACCTACGCCGACGCCCACGACCTGCCGGGATACCCCCAGGCGGGGGCGATTGTCGATTGCGGGGACTATGTGCTGGTAAATCTGCAATAAGAATACCGCGGAAAAGTTTGCGCTTCTCCGCGGTTTTTGCTTTCTTTCTGTATTTTGCCGATGTTTTCAGCCGGTCACGGTCTCAAAGGGCTTCGTCAGGTGCCCGTTCCTGTCGGCCTCGCAGGCGCAGCGGGCCTACTTCAAATACTCCACCAAAAACGCCACTGTCGTCTCCCGCAGCGCTTTGTCCAGCGCGGCGGCGGTGGCGGCGTCCTCGGATAGATAGTTGTGGTTCCCCTCGGCAAACGGCTCCAGCACGACCCTGCCGTCTGGCAGGCTCTCGACGGCGGCGATCGTCTCGGCCTGGGTCGTGTCGCTCAAAATGCCCTCATGGCCGGTGTAGGTCAAAAGCGTCGGCAGGGCGCTCTCCCGCAGGGCGGCGTTCGGGTCGGAATCGCGCATCTCGGTGAACAGCGTTCCGCTGACATCGACGCCCCAGGTGCTGATGCTGCCGCTCGCCTCGGCCTCAGCGGCCAGCGCTTCCACGGCGGAAAAGTCGTCGATGTTCAAAAACTCCATGCCGCGCAGGCCCGCGCCGTTGGCGGGGCTCCACAGCGCCAGCGCCGTGATGCCGCCCCTGCGCTGCGGGTAGAGGCTGGCCAGCCGTCCGCCCATGCTGTGGCCCACCAGCGCTGTGCGGCCCGTGCCGTAGGTCTGCTGCATGTAGGTGATGGCGCTCTCGACGTCGTCGGTCATGTTGGACAGCGTGTAGGCCGTGAACGGCTCGGTGCTGTTGCCGCAGCCGGGAAAATCCAGCCGCACCGTCGCAATGCCCCTGTCTCTTATACACATCTCCGAGCCCACGAGACGCTCATG
>ENA-OZRO01000556-OZRO01000556.1-human-gut-metagenome-genome-assembly--contig:-NODE-556-length-13816-cov-6.230797_pt1 | contig 13816 bp, 14 predicted proteins | sample MGYA00243267_ERZ653941 | MGnify/ENA primary metagenome ERZ653941 (study PRJEB26926, sample SAMN06164615) | human gut metagenome | biome: ENVO:00009003; feature: ENVO:2100002; material: ENVO:00002003... | reverse complement strand
GTTGAACGAAAAGAAACTGCCGTCCTCGCAAATGACGGAGAAGTTCGTTTCGCCCGGAAAGCCCTCTGTCGTGGCTTTCACCCGGATAACGTTCTCCGCACCGTCCGCCTTTCCCGCTATGATGTGGTTGCTTCCCAAATCCACGTAGCGGACGGAGGCGGGGAAGATGATATGCACCGTCTTGGCAAAGGTCACTTCCACGCCGTAGGGCGTAACCATTTGGCGGTACGGGAGTTTCCGGGTGATACCCCGGTACAAGTCGTTGCCAGCCGCATACTTCACGGTGTCAGTGGTTTGTGCGTTTGCCGCACACACGCCCAGCAAGAGGGCGAACATTACCAAAATCTGTTTCATCGCTAATTGAAATTTTAGTGGTTGATAAAATGGTTATTGTTGTTTGGCGTAAAGCATCACCTTGTATCCGGCTTTCAGCTTTACTTTTACAGTCCTGAACTTTTTCGCAAGATAGCCGGACGTTCCTTGCAGCAAGCCCCTTGTCACGTCCATAGCCACCTGCTGCCCGGCACTTTGGGCAAAGGAAATGCTTGTGCCCAGCCCGCTACCGATATTCGCCATAGCTTCGTTGAACGCTTCCTGCTCCATGGAGGACGGGACGGAAAGCCCCTTTTGCCCGTCCGTGTCGAACACGGCGAGTTCCACCGGGATGATGTTGCCAGCGTACTCAATCGAGGACACCAGTATGTCGAGCCGTTCGCCCTGCACTTTTGCTGTCCCCGCCACAAGGGTATTCTTCGGCACAACGATGCTGGCCGCCTGCATGGGTTCGAGTAGCCGGAGTTTCACCGCCTGCCCGTCCGTCAGGGTTTGGTCTTGGTGGATGCAGGCGGCTATCGTGTTCCTGCCCATAGCGTAGCCCGTGCCTACTGCCGTGTTGAAGCCGTAGTTTCGTGGCTGGCTGTAAGCACGGATGAAGTCGGCATCGCTCATGGGCTGCTGCAATCCTGATACGGTCGTTTCCCGGATAGCCTGCACGGGCTGGGCTTGCGGCTTTTGGGTGACAGTCCCGGCAACAGGCACTTGTGCCGTTTGCCCGTTCTGCCCGCCCTCATTCATGTACTTTGCCGCCAGCTCGTAGGATTTTTCCAAGAGTGCCATTTGGTCGTCAGCCGTAGGCGTGGCGTTCTGCTGTTGTTGCAGTCTGTCGGTCAGTTCCGCCACCTGCCGCTTCAAGTCCTCTTTTTCCTCGTCCACCGCCGGGGTTTCGTAGAACGTGCTTAACTGGCGGTTGATGTCCCGGTAGGCGTTTGCCGAATAGGAAGCACCGCCGCCCCTTTGGGGCTTCGGTTCTTCTTCCGGCATCAGGTCTATTTCCGTTTGCGGTTCTTCCGTTTCATCGTCCCCCATGAAACCGAAGTCCTGCAAGGATTGTATCTTGTCCTGCTGTTTGCGGTTCAGCATCGCCTGTTCGTAAGCCTTTTGCTTGTCGGCTATAATCCCGTCCTCTGCGGGCAGGGGTATGTCGGCATTGAAGCCGCCCACGCTCTCCACATTCACGTCCTCTTTGCCGGAGGGGGCGAATATCAGGTACATGCACCCGGCAAAGGCAAGGAACATCAGCGGGAAGACTATCATTTTCCTGCGCTGCTGCACCTGCTGCGGGGTAAGTTCCCGTTTGGGTTTATCTTCCTTTTTCGGCTTCCCGTCCGCCTGCGGTACGGTCGTGCCGTTCTCATTCTTCTGTACTTCTTCCATATTCCGGTCTGTTTAAGGGGTTGATACTGTTGATTGTGTCATTGCCTTGCAATGGCAGTTGTTTGATATGTTCTATTTGCAGCCGCCTGCCGTCCCGTTTCCCGATATTGTAGATTGATGAAACGGTGATGTAGATAGATAAGCCGCCGAAAAAGAGGAACATCACGAGGATAACCGCCAGCCTTTTGCCCGGCGTAATCCGTCCGCACATTCGGCGCAGGCGGTCGTCCGCCCAGTCCTGCACCTTTTCGATGTAGTTTCGTTTTCTCTTCATAAGGCTACCTCTTAACGGTTTGCAAATCCTTGTTCTCGGTAATGGTGAACGCTTCGATGATGAAGCCGTGCGGGTTGTTGTCGCTCCGTGTGGCGTTGAGCAACCGGCACGAGGTCACAAGGCTTCTGACCGTCAGGCTGCTTTCCCGGACAATCAACTGGCGGGCGTAGGTGTTCACCTTGTAGGGGTACTGGTCGAAGTCGCACTTCACGCTGTCAATCTCAACCGTCTGCGTGACGTTTCCGGAAATTACCCGGTTGTAGTAGCCCTTTTCCGCCAAGTCCTTGTAATAGTTGAAAGCGGTCTTGTCGGCGAGGAACAGCGAGCGTTTGATGTTGCTTTCGATAGCCCCCTTGTCGGGTGAGAGCGTGAAGAAAAGCTCGTGGAAACGCCGCACGTGCGATTTGGCTTCCACGGGTCTGTTCTGTGATAAATCCTGCGAGAGTGCCAGCATCAGGCTTTTGCCGTTGTCGAGGACGTATATCTTCTGCCGCTGCTTCTCGGCGAAGCTGTACGAGTTCCACACGGCAAAGCCCGTCACCAGTGCGCACAGGCAGATGAATACCAGCGCAAAGAGCCGGATTTGCCGGAAACTCGTTTCGATGTTCGTTAATGATTTAAATTCCATATATTAAATTTTGATGTTGGTTATTTGAGTAGTTTCCCGGTTACTTTCCCGCTTGCCGCACCGACCGCAGCCCCGGCGATTGACCCAGCCCGTGCCACGTTGCGGTTATAGGCAGACGTGCCGCCAGCCGACACAATCCAGCTTGCCACCGTAGGAATGGTGAAGTAGCCCACGATACCTATAATCATAAAGATTACATACACGGTGCTGCTCCCGTCAGGAATGAAATTCGGGTCTGAAAGTTCCTGAATGTCCTTTTGGAGCATCAGCGTTTGTATGCGTGCCAGCACGCTGCTGAACAAGTCGGACACGGGCAACCACAGGTAAATGGAGATATAGCGTGAAATCCACTGGGTCAGCGTGCTTTGGAAACCGTCATAGACGGAAATCGCAAACGCCAGCGGACCCAGTATCGAAAGCACAATCAGGAAGAACGTGCGCAGCGTGTCTATAATCAGCCCCGCCGCCTGAAAGAGCATTTCCAGCAATTCCCTGAACCAGTCCCGGACGGACTTCTTGATGTTGTAAGCCGCCCTGTCCATATACATACCCGTCATAGTCACCATGTCGGAGGGCGACCAGCCCAGTTCTTCCAGTTGTCGGTCAAATTCCTCGTCCGATGCGAGGTAAGCCGTTTCGGGGCTTCGCATCAGGGCTTCATATTCCAGTCGGTCTTTTTGCGCCCGGTACTCGTTCATGTCGAAAGTCTGCGTTTCCATAAGCTGGTTGCACCCTTTCACCACTGGCGACAGCACCGTGTTGATAGTACCCAATACGAATGTTGGAAAAAACATGATACATAGCCCCAGCGCAAAGGGGCGCAGGAGCGGGTACACGTCTATGGCTTCCGCCCTTGCGAGCGACTGCCACACTTTGGCGGCTACATAGAACAGCGCACCCAGCCCGGCAATACCTTTCGCTACCCCCGTCATGTTGCTGCACAAGGGCATCATTTCATCGTACAGCACCCGCAACACTTGGTGCAGGTTGTCAAAATCCACTGCTGCTAATAACATAGGCATATCGATTTATATATTACCAGTAGCGTTCATCCGCCGAGCCGTAGAGAGCCAGCACCCGGTCGGTGTCGTTCTTCTTCTTTGCCCGCAGGTAGGACACGGATATGTTCTTGCGGGTGTAGTAGTTCACGAGGTTGCGGTAATTCAATAGGCTTCGGTAGGCATTATCAATAATAGCCAGCCGTTCGGCATCCGTCAGCGACATACCCGTGATGTTCACTACATTCTTCAAGTCCTGCAACACGTCCGAGCTTTCCGACATCAGTTTGGCATAGCCGAACGATATTGCCGACAGTTCGTCAGGCGTGAAATTCGGGTCTGCCAGCATACTTTGGAAATTGCGCACGTAGATTTCGGATATTTCCGCCACCAGTTCAATGGACTTCTTCACCTTGACACCGCCCTTAACCACGTCATGCACCGCTTTAAGCGCATCGTAATATTTTTTACCCTGCTGGAAAATCTTCTGCGCTTCCATGAAGCCGTCCAGCGTGTTCTTGGCTGTGGTGGAAGTCTGCACTATCTGCTTGGTGGTGTTGATGATACCCTGTGCCAAGTTGCCGGGGTCTGACACCACCCACTGGGCGGATGCCTTGCCGATGAAGCAAAGGCATACCGCCATAAGGAGAATTGTTCTTTTCATGTTCCTAATTTTTAAGTTGTTGATGATTGGGGATTGCGTTTGCTTTCCGCAAGCCGCTTGATAGCCAGTTCAAGGTTGCCGCCCAGCTTCTCGGCGAGGGCGAACAGTTCCATTTTCTCGCTTTCCTCTGTCGTGAACGTGTAATATTCTTCCAGCGAAACTTCTGTGGCGTACACTGCCGACTGCGTGCCGCCCAGTGAGAAGAAAACTTCCTTGTACTTCCGTCCGGGGTGGTTCGCCATGTTGATAGACAATATCTGCGAACGCTCCTTGTCGGTCAGTCCCAAGAGGTTCTGTATGCTGTCGAACTTGTTCAGGTATTTTCGCTGGTCTAACAAAATCTTGCAGTCCGAGTTATTGATGATACTCTCTTTCACTATGGGAGAGGAAATAATATCTTCCACTTCCTGCGTTACCACAATCGCTTCCCCGAAATACTTTCGGACGGTTTTGTACAAATATTTTATGTAGTCCGCCATGTTCGCCGATGCAATCGCTTTCCACGCTTCCTCGATTAGTATTAATTTCCTTATTCCCTTTAACTTGCGCATCTTGTTTATAAAGGCTTCCATGATGATAATGGTCGTTATCGGGAATAAAATCTTGTGGTCTTTGATGTTGTCCAATTCAAAGACTATGAAGCGTTTATGCAGCAAATCCAGCTCCTTGTCGGAGTTCAGCAGGTAGTCGTACTCACCACCCTTGTAATAGGGTTCAAGCACGTTCAGGAAGTTGTCTATGTCAAAATCCTTTTCCCTGACGTTCTTCTGTTCAAGCTGTCGGCGGTAATCATCCCGGACAAACTCGTAGAACGTGTTGAAGCAGGGCGTTACCGACCTGTCGCCCGTGATACGTTCGATATAGGCACTTACCGCATTGGACAACGCCACTTCTTCCGACCGCTTGGGGGCTTCATCGTCCCGCTTCCACAGGGTGAGTATAAGGGTTTTTATACTCTCTTTTTTCTCGATGTCAAATACCCCGTCCTCGACATAGAACGGGTTGAACGCTATCGGGTTCTCGTTGGTGTAGGTGAAATAAATCCCGTCCTCGCCGTGCGTGCGGTTGTGGATAAGCTGGGACAGCCCCAAGTAGCTGTTACCCGTATCTACCAGCAGCACGTGCGCCCCCTGCTCGTAATACTGGCGCACCATGTGGTTGGTGAAGAAAGACTTCCCGCTACCGCTCGGCCCAAGTATGAACTTGTTGCGGTTCGTGGTGATGCCTTTCTTCATGGGCAAATCCGATATGTCGATGTGCAGCGGGCGACCGCTTACCCTGTCCACCATTTTGATACCGAACGGGGAAAGCGAACTCTTGTAGTTCGTTTCTTCCAAGAACAGGCAGAGAGCCTGCCCCAAGAACGTGTAGAAACTTTCCTCTGCGGGGAAGTCCGCCTCGTTGCCGGGTATGCCCGCCCAAAAGAGCGTGGGCGTATCGACCGTGTTGTGGCGTGGCTTGCACTCCATTAGCGCAAGCTGACTTCCCACATCGTTGCGTATGCGTTTGAGTTCGTCCCTGTCGTCACTCCATGCCATGACGTTGCAATGGCAGCGCACCGAGATAAGCCCTTTGCTATGCGCTTCGTTCAGGTACTCGTCTATCCACTCCTTGTTCACTTGGTTGGCACGGGAGTAGCGGGAGAGCGATTGCATATTCCGGGCGGTCTGCTCGAAGTTCTTCAGGTTTTCGGCGTGGTCGTCTATGAAGATGAACTGGTTATAGACGTGGTTACACGACAACAGCACGCCCACCGGGGCGGCAAAACTTAACCTGCAATCGCTTCTATCGGTGGAAAGTTTCTCAAATCGGCAGTCCGTCCCGACCTTTCCGGGCAAGTCTTCCACGTCCGAAAGCGTGTGCAGGCACAGTATGTCGTCCCCGACACGCATTTCTTCCGGGTACAGCCCGATGTCTTTCAGGCAGGTGGTATCTGTCTGCGAGAGCGAGAAGTATTTCTCGATGATGCCCGCCTTTCCGTCCTGCCCGGTGATTTCCGATGCCGCCAGCCGGGTAAGGGTGACAAAACCGCTGTCGTTCATAATCCTTTCAAACTGCCCGACCGCTTCGATGAACTTTGTAGCCGCTTCCTTGTCGGTTATCTCCTGCGGGACAATCCTGCCCCGGCAGAGGGTGGAGAAGTCGCTCTGTCGGCGGCTTCTCTCCCTTGTCGTCTTTGTCAGGAACAGGTAGCAGTAATGGTTCAGGAACGGGCGTTCATTGAAATGCCGTTCAAAACTCCGGGACAGGAAACTAAGTTCGTCCCTTTCGGTGTCGGGCTGGTAGTTCTCCTTGATGAAGAAGTCCTGCTTGTGTACTATGGAGTAGTCGGGCAGCACCTTGATTGCCTTGTACCACGCCGAATGTATGGCTTCGTACTCGGCACTGGTGACGGTGAACAGTTCGGGCAGTTCCACCCTGAAAGCCACCGTTATGTCCGCATCCTTTGAAATGATGCAACCGTTCTCCACCGCCAAAAGTGGAAATTTCCTTTCCAGCGTGGTAGCCTTTAATGTATTCCTCATGTTCTTTCTTCCTTTCTTCTTTTGTAGTTGAACAGCCGGGGTATCGCCTTTCGGCTGATAATGAAGCGTGGGTGTCTTTTGCGTGCGGCTGCTTTCATCAGCCCGTGCGTGCCGTACCGTGCGTTGAGCCGGAACGTCTGCCACACGAGCAGCAGCGAAGCCGACACGATGAAACCGATACATAGCCACTGGTTCACGCCTGCCATGAACAGGACGATGAACACCACGAAGACGGCGAGCAAGCCGCCGCAAAAGATAAAGAGGTACTGGCTTTTCAGCCCCTTGAACTCCACCGGCTTCCCGATACCCCTGTTTACCGGATATTCAGACATAGCCGCTGGTTTAGAGGAAGAACGACCGCAGGATAGTGGCGGCGACAATCAGGAAGATGCACGCCCCGAACCAACTGGCGGCGGTCTTTGAGGTGTCGGGGTCGCCGCTCGAGTCGAGTAGGTCAGCCCCCTTACGGGAGCTTTCCCCTCTAAGAACCGTACGTGCGAGTTTCCCCGCATACGGCTCAAGCAACATGACCGTTACCGACTTTGTTATCGGTAGAGCCATCTCATTTTCGACTTTCATATTCATAATCTACTTTGCATTTTACGTTTACAACTGGTATGTACAAGAGTTCTTGCCTTTTGTCCGCTAATTATTTGTTCAGTGATACTCCAAGGTCTTTCCCTGTCAATACGTTCTCCACATACAGGACACACTTTATTCTGTCGTTTCCAAATGTTTATCAGAGATTGTCTGCCTTTCAGCATTTGCTTCATTCGGTAGGTTTCTCTCCATTCGTAGTACGACTTATCGGCTGGGTCATACGGATTGGCATAATGTCGAACCTTGACGAATTTTTCATGGTGAATGGTTGGTAGATAGGTCAGTTCGATATAGTCAATCTTATCTTTCTTGCCCATATCTGCCGCAAATCTCCACGAACGTCCGTTTAGTGTTCTGAAATACTTATCCTTTACCCATCCTTTACATTTTTGTGGATGTCTGCGTCTTGCCCATTGCCATATTTTCTTGAAGATTTCCCAATCTATTCGGTGGAATACTTTTGCAGAAGTACCGTATTTATAATAGTTGCCCCAGCCTTTTATGATTGGATTCAGCATCATAATAAGTGACTTCTGTTTTACACACTTGTTGGATTCTATCGTCTTGCGGATTTTTTCGCAAAACCTCTTTTGCGCATCTTTGGATGGAGTTGTCAACAGCGTATTATTGCGGAACTTTCGGATATTGAAACCGAGAAAGTCAAATCCCTCATTTATATGTGTGATTTTTGTCTTTTCTTCTGATAGTGTCAGACCTCTTTCCGCAAGGAACTTACGTACTAATGGAAGTATAACCTGTTCTATCGTTTCCTTATCCTTTGCCGTTACAATGAAATCATCTGCATATCGTACAAGATGTATCTTAGGAACTATCTTTTTGTAGTTCACCTGATATTTCTTGACACTCTTTTCCAACAAATCTTGCAGTCCGTCAAGTGCCATGTTTGCAAGAGTTGGGGATATTATGCCACCTTGTGGGGTTCCCTCTTCCGTAGGAAAGAGTTCTCCATTGAACACATATCCGCATTCGAGCCATTTGCGTAGTATCTCCTTATCCATAGGGATATTGTTGATTAACCACGCATGGCTGATATGGTCGAAGCATCCTTTGATGTCCCCCTCAAGAATCCATTCGGGAGCGACCGAACGAGAAAGAACGATGTAGCATTGCTCGATGGCATCATGTGTACAGCGATGTCTGCGGAATCCGTAGGAATGGCTGTCGCCAGTGGTTTCCGCTATCGGGTCAAGTGCCATTAGGTACAATGCCTGCATCGCACGGTCTTTCATCGTTGGTATTCCGAGTGGGCGTAATTTCCCGTTCTTCTTTTTGATATTTACACGTTTTAAAGGTTGTGGCTTGTAGCCATGTCTTTTCAGAGTGAATATGGCTTTGGCTTTCGCCAATGGAGAAGACCATGTAATCTTGTCAACGCCGGAAGTAGATTTTCCTTTGTTAGTCGTAACTCGTTTTACCGCCAATGCTTTGGCGTAGAACGAGTGGGTAAGCATCCATTGCAGGGCTTTCACCTTGTTATTTCTGCCTTCCCTTTGAGCCTTTACAATACGTGCTTGCAGCTTTTGGACAAAACGCTCACATTTGTTCCAGTCGATTTTCGACCAGAGTTCGTGAATGTCTATGTCTTCGGGCGCACACGCCAATTTCTTTGCGTTCATTTGCTTTCCTTTCTTTAAAAGTTCTGTAAACTATCTTGTAAAGTGTCACCATAGGCGGAAGTCTGCCCACTTTCGTGTCAGATGATGTTACCCTTATCAACTCGTGATATAGGCTCAATCCGTATCCTTCCCATTACAGGAAGGCATTCGCTTTTTCCGCTATCCTATACCCGCACCCCATGTAGGCTTGCCTTGCGGCTTGCTTACCAACTCCGGAGAACTGGAGAGATACGGGCTTACCGTGTTTTACATAAGTGACAAATAAGCGGGTTAGGTCCTGTCTATTCCACCGGCAGTGCTAATGTCCGTGTGCCCCCAAAGTTCAAGAGGACAGCCGACTGCTTACCTTTTGGTCCGAGCCTGTCAACAGCCTTTGGCTCGTTATACCTTACGATGTTTATCGGACAGTTCACTTTCGTTGACCATACCGCTAAGCCAAGCTCCTCGTGCTGAATGGTGTTATCAGCCGTTGATTTCCCCTCACGGTTCAATCTTCTCCTTTTGGAAAGGCTACCTTGTCGGGACAGCTCCGTACAAAAGGATTACTCCCAATGCACGTGTCCGTAGGCTACTCCAGACGGAACTGGAGGTGTAATCTTAATGTTACACAATCACTTACGCAACTTCACGTCGCACGAATTTGTTATATACTTTTACCCCGCCAATCAAGCCACAGACCGCCCCGATTGCGTACACCAGTTTTGTTCCGGGGTCGAAATACCCGGTGATTAGGTTCGTGGCTTCGGTGATGCCCGCCTGCCCGTTGCCCTGTGCGTAGGCACTTACCGCAGCGGCAAGGATAGCCGCCGACAAAAAGATTCTCTTTCTCATTGTGATTTGTTTTTAATGCCGGGCGGTGGGTGGATAGTCCGCCTTTCCCGGCTGGTGAATAATTTGAAATTTTAGTGGTCGGGGATAGTCCCGTTTGTCTGTTTGGTTTTCAGGTTGCCAATCAACCGTAGTCACGTTGCTTCATATTGTTACACATTATTATATTATAGGAAATCGTTCATGTCGAACGCTTCGTGTTCCTTGCTTGTACCGCCAGTTTCAGCAGGGACAGTAGCCGTAGCCAGTTCCGCTTCGTTGCGTCCCAGCAGTTCCGCCACCTTTGCCAGCCCGCCGTTGATGTTCTCCACCACTGCATCGTAAAGGTTCGTCCCCTCAATACTTGCCAGCGTCCCGGCGGCTTGCCGCTGTTCCGCTTCGGTGGGGTTGTCAGCGTTCGCCGTGCGTACCGCTTCGCCCAGTTCGTCAAAGCTCACGCCCGTAGCCAGCCCGGTATCATCGTCACCGTCCATGTACCCGGCTATTTCCTCGTCCTCGTAGTCGGGTTCGTCATTCTCGTAACCGGGCGTTTCTTCCGGCAGTCCGTCAGCCTGCGGCGCAAAAATAGTATCATTTTCAGCCGCTTGCGGGAGGTGTCCAGATTTGTCCTGCGCTGTCCCGATTAGTCCACCTTTGTATCGGCTTTCACCTATCAGCGTGTAGCCTGAAACCCCGTTTCGTGGAAGTAGCGCATCATCCGTTTTGCCCGGTGATGTCCGGCTGTCCGTGTAACGATACCACAGCCATAGGGCGATATAGTACACCAAAAGCCCGGTAAGTATGCAATAGACCACCATAGCTATACAGGTTTTTGGAAGTGGCTTTCATACAGGGTGTTTATCTCGTCTTGGTACTGCTCGAAGTGGTGCAGCAGAATGTTTTCCACGTAGCTGCTTACCGTCACCTTGCGCCCGCCTATCACCGTCACGATACGCATCAGCTTCTCGTGCGTGGTACGGCTCACGTACAAGGGCTGTCGGTCTGCCAGTTCCACTTTCTGAAAGTAGGTTTCCCGGTAGTCACCCGTGCCACCCTTACGCTTGCGGGGTGTCGGTTTCTCTACTTGCACCGTTTCTGTTTGTGTTTCTTGCGGTACATCATTCGTCTTATTATTATCTTGTTTACTGGGGACACCTTGCGAGATAAGTTCTTTCATGAAATCCTCGTCTATCTTCGGCATCCCGCCGCTTTGCTTTGCCATATCATTGTAATTTGATGTAGTACGTTATTTCGGTTATCAGTTCTTCCAAGTTGCTTCCCCTCACCAGCGGGCGGCTGGCGGGAAAGAGCGTGGAGCGGAACACTGCCTTTTTATCCGTTACCAGTTCCTTTTTGTAGCGTTTGGTATCGGGGATAAAGGTTTTCATCAGCGGCAGTTCCAATTCCTTAATGGTCTTGTCATAGGCGGTGTAGAGGTCTGTTTTTTCCCGCCCGTCCACCATGTTCCAAAAGAGGTACAGCCCGGCAAGTCGGCAGGCTTCATTCCTCACCAATAGCTTTTGGATAGCCATTGCGAACGACAGGCTGCTTTCCAGTACCACCTTGTCGGCGGAAATGGGGGTGAAGATGTAGTCCATGCCCGCAAGGGAGTTTATCACGCCCTCGCTGTTCACCGTGCCGGGCAGGTCGAAAAAGACAATATCCGGCACGTGTCCGGCGGCTATATGTTCGTCAGCCGTTGCAATCGCCTTTTCGGGCGAACTGCACAATACCGGGTAGGCTTTCTTCCCCAGCCGGGTGAACTGTTCATACGCCATTCGCTTGTAATCTTCATCCGCCCCGACCTGCTCGGCATCCCGCTTGCGCATCCCGGCAATGGAGTGTTGCGGGTAGTCGCAATCGACCACCGCCACATCGTAGCCTTTGAGGTAGTAGAGGTAACTCGCCGCCAGCACGGTAAAGGTGGTTTTGCCGACCCCGCCCTTTTGGGTGGAAAAGGCGACATAAAGGGGTGTTTTCTCGTTTTCCATATTGCTTTCGTTCATTATTGGTTGATAGATTTATTTATTGCTTTCAATCAATCCAGCCATATAGCTTTCTTTGTTTCCATATTGCAATCTTGAAATATTGAAAGACTGTTTTATTTCAATCTTGTTTTCCTGCTTTCATTCTTTCTTGAAATATTGAAATCTTGCAATCACGTTTTCTTGAAATCATGCTTTCAATCATTCTTTCTTGATTGGAATATTTCTTTCAATCTTGAAATCCGATGCAAAAAAAGGGAGAAAAAACATCCCCTGAAAACCTTGTCCCGATTTGTCCTGCGCTGTCCCGATTTGTCCATCAACTGCCTATTTTACAGCATTATAAATCACCGTTACTTTGCAGCGGAGTAACGAACCGCAGGGGGCAGGGGTGTAAAATCAGGCTGGTGCATAATCGGGCTTACCGTTTCACGCTAACCCCAATCCGTCCGTGACGGATTTCGATTTTCGTCAGAAAATAGCAAGGTGTGTTCTATGGCACATAGAACCGTTTTCCGTGCCTGAAAACGCCTTGCCCCTTGCGGGGGTAAAAATCACTCCGAAGTCGTAATTTTTTAATCCAAAGAAGTATGGAAACAAGAAAACCTAACAAGGGCGGTCGCCCCGCCCTCGCAGACCCGGCGAAGCATCGCCATGTCCTCTACCTGAACGACCGGGAGAACGCCCGCTTCCTCTCGCAGTGGGAGCAGTCGGGCGTTACGAGCAAGTCCCGTTTCATCGCCGCCCGGCTGTTCGGCGAGCCGTTCCGGGTGGTGAAAGTGGACAAATCGGCAGTAGAATATTGCGCCCGGCTGACCGAATTTTATGCACAATTCAGAGCGGTAGCGGTCAATTACAATCAAGTTGTAAAGGCGTTGCACAGTAACTTTTCCGAGAAAAAGGCACTGGCTTTTCTCTATAAATTGGAGAAAGCGACCACCGAACTGGCGGCACTGAACCGCCAAGTTATTGCATTAACCAATGAATGCAAGGAACTATGGTTGCCAAAATAAGCACGGGCGGCAATATGTTCGGCGCACTGGCGTACAACCAAAACAAGGTGGACAGCGAGGAAGCAAAGGTGCTTTTCTCCAACCGGATGCTGTTGGGCGAGGACGGGAATTTCTCTATCGGCGAGTGTATGCGCAGCTTTGAAATGCAGATGCCCGTCCAGCTATCCACCAAGAAGCCGATACTTCATATTTCCATAAACCCGCACCCGGAAGACGTGCTGACAGACCAGCAGCTTTCCGACATTGCCAAAGAGTATATGCGGAAGTTGGGCTATGGCGACCAGCCTTATCTGGTGTACAAGCATACCGACATCGACCGCCACCATATCCACATCGTGGGTTTGCGGGTGGACGAGAACGGCAAGCCGCTGAATGACAAGTTCGAGCATCGGCGCAGCAAGCAAATCACCCGTGAACTGGAAAAGAAATACAACCTGCACCCGGCAGAGCAAAAGGAACGTGCCGAACGCCCGGAACTTAAAAAGGTGGACTATGCCGCCGGGGACGTGAAGCACCAAATCGGCAATACCGTGAAAGCGGCTTGCTACGGCTACCGCTTCCAGTCGTTCGGGGAATATAAGGCGTTGCTTGTCTCTTATAACGTGTGCGTCGAGGAAGTCAAGGGCGAGATAAATGGCAAGCCCTATCAGGGCATAGTCTATTCTGCCATGAACGACAAGGGCGAAAAGACAGGCAACCCGGTAAAGGCTTCCCGCATCGGCAAGTCGGTGGGCTATGAAGCGGTGCAGCGCAGAATGGAGAAATCGGGCGAAGCAATCAAGAACGGAAAACTGAAAGAGCGCACCCGGAAGATTGTAGCCATTGCCATGCAGACCGCCCGTAGCTGCAAGGAACTGGAACAACAGCTAAGGAAGCAGGGCATTGACATGATATTCCGTCAGAACGACAGCGGGCGCATCTATGGCTGTCTCTTATACACATCTCCGAGCCCACGAGACGCTCATGAATCTC
>ENA-OZRO01000542-OZRO01000542.1-human-gut-metagenome-genome-assembly--contig:-NODE-542-length-14076-cov-10.267028_pt1 | contig 14076 bp, 11 predicted proteins | sample MGYA00243267_ERZ653941 | MGnify/ENA primary metagenome ERZ653941 (study PRJEB26926, sample SAMN06164615) | human gut metagenome | biome: ENVO:00009003; feature: ENVO:2100002; material: ENVO:00002003... | reverse complement strand
TCTGACCTTTTTTTGTGCTTGTACTTTTGCTGTCAGCTCCTGAAAAACGATCGCCTACCCTTCGGGGCAGGACGACGCCGCTGTTACAGGCAAGGCTCTGCTTGCCGATCTGTTTGAGGGGCGTATCTGGGCGGCATATGGGGCGGTCCTTGTTGGCCTGTTGGGGGACTAGGCTGCCCGATTTGGCGAATATGGCGTAATTAGCGGGAATGTCGCAAGCCTTTTATTCGATTTTAAAAGAATGGGTGAGGACCGCTTGGCCCTCACCCCCATCATAACTTTCTGTTCAGAATTTGTGAACGGCCCTTACGAAGCGCTCGGCGAATTTTTCTGTTCCTTTTGTGTAGCTTTTGAAGGGTGCATTGGTAAAGACCAATATATGCGCCCTCTTCGCATCTGCTTCCGTCGAATTCCAATAGTCGCGCATACGGCCGAGTTCCGGTTGGCCGTATTCCGCAAGCCGTAAATTCAGCTTTTCTATGGCCTCTTTATGCTCCTTATACGTGTAGGCCGGATTACTTCTCCCGAAATTCCATATGGACTCCAGTTCTTTTCGCGCCGGAAGATACCAGCCCGGACCGAGGTCTTTACACCATGAAAATGCAGGCAGGTTCGACCACAATAAGTCCGTGTTTGCAATTAATTTCCGTATGGCCAGTATGTTTTTCCAGCCGTCTTCGGTATCGGTGCAGCCGCTAGCGAAGCCTTTTTCTTTCAATGGATTTTTGTTAATAAAACCCCATGCCGCTTTTCCTTCCACGAGCGACAGGAGCAGCCCGTGCCTGCCATCTTCTGAGACCCGAATGACAATGCCCCGGACACCGCCCTCATCGAACAGCTCTCCGAGCGAATAGCTGCGGGAAACGGGTGGGTAGGGATAGCTTGCGGCGACAGCCTGCGGTTTTTCATCTGCGAAAAGATCCATGGTGCCGTTTTCATAGGTGATTGAGAACACTTCGCTGCGTCTTATGGAATAGGTGACGCCCTCGGTATTCGTGAATTTCCTGTATTTGACGTCGGTATCGGTAATCTCTTTCACGATGGCTTCGATCTGCTCGGCATTTCGTTTCAGGATGATATCCTGTGCTGCCGAACTTGCTCCGATCAGACAGCATACGATGAATGACAGTAACTGTTTCATGGCTTAAAAGCGATATGCTATCCGGAGTTTGACACCTACCATCCGATTGCTTTCGGATATATCAAGCGTACTATTGAAGTTCATGAAGATTGCCGCGCCGAGATCGAAATGCCGCGTGGCCCATCCGGCACCCATCTCGATACCGACGGCCGTATTCGTCACTGTCTTCAGGTCGACGCCCGACGCTTCGGATTTGACCGGGATTCCGAATTTGAACCCTGCAAAGCAATTCCAGCGGCCGCGCGGCCGATAGACGTAATACAAATCCATATTCATGCAGTTCAGGTCAAAATCCTCTTCGAACATATACATGTCGTAGCTGATTCCCGCACCCGCACCGTGCGGACTCATTTTGTCGAACATATACTCGGCAATCATTCCGGCCGAGCAGACGGGGCCCGATATATTTCCGCTTTTGGACGTTATTGCCGCATATCCGAATTCGGCACACGGTCCGATGTGGAAATGTTTGTCTCGAAGCGGCTCCTTCGTCCTCTTTACGCTCCGGTTGATTTGTGCATAATTTTCATTCGCAGCCGCTGGAGCTGTTGTGCTGCTCTCCGTTTCGGTCGTTTCCGCAGCAGTGGCCGGGGAGACTGCCGGGGCGTCCAGCGGCGTTACGACCTCGCGGGTTCCGTCTTCGAATCGGATAAGGAAAACTTCTGATGCCGGGAGAGTGTAGAGCGGTCCCTGCGCATTTTCATATTTCCGGTACTTGATTTGCGTGTCGCCTATTTCGGCGACCTTCGCTTCGATTTCTTCGCCGTTACATTTGGTGATGATGTCCTGTGCTGAAAGCTGTAAGACGCTTGTCAGGATTGCCGGAAGGCAGAAATAAATTTTTTTCATGTTTCTTGCTGGTATTGAAGTGCCAGTCCCTCGGCGGTTTCATTGTGCTGGACATATAAAAAACGTGGGACTACACTTTTATTTGCATCTTGCGGTCTTAGGATACCTTGGTAGTCAAATAAAACAGTATAGCCCACGCAGTAACGTGAGCGTCCGTTTTATTCACAACTACCGATTGAAGTGTCCTAAGTTTCAAGATGTATGAATAAAAGCTGGCGCTTTTTATATGTATGTACCGGCGCTTTTAGTGCGGATCGGCACGTGTAAATCTGGAAAACAGAAAAAATTGTGCAGTTATCTCTTCATAGGCATCAGTTTTTTGTCTTGTATGCAAATATAGAAAAAATCTCTGAATTATTCTATCGGTGAGGAATTGTCGTTTCATGAAGAGCTCTGGTGTTGGATCGCTATTCCTGTCTGCGCGTTTTGTGCCGTCGATGAGAGGATGAGTCGGAACGGAGCGGTAAATGAAAAGCGGGAAGATCCGAAGATCCTCCCGCGGGGCGAAAGCCGTTCTAATCCGAAGTACGGGGCGCGTTGTACGGTTCGGGAAGAGCTGCCCTGCCCGTTTTCCCATTTGCAATACGGTCCGTGGCGGCCGTATTCCTATTTATGGCGCAGTCCGTGGAAAAGCGGTATTGCGCCTTTTCGATGATGCTTTTTAATGCCGGCGTTTTATATCTCTGAGGCTGTTGTCTTATTCTTCCGCGACTCCCTGCGCGGCTTATCGCATTGGGACTTAGCCGAGCGGTTATGCGTGCCAATCGGTATAGAGTCCGCAGTGCTTGCAGTGAAGCTTGTAGGTTTTGCGGTGTATGGCGCGGATGCGGAGCGCTACACGGCGGCAGCCGGGGCACCGCAATGTGTAGAGCAGGCGTTCGTAATGGCGGAAGAGGAAGAAATTGATGCTGCTGAGTGCGATGGCCGCGAATCCGATTCCCGAACTTTCGTTCGTGATTACGGGCAGCAGGCAGATTACCAAGGTGAGGAAAAGGAGCGTCAGGCCCAGCGTGTGAATCGTCTGATTACGCAGGTGCCTCTGATACCAGAGCGGCAGCGTGGCGCACATGCCCGTTACGGCAGGGAGGCAGCTGATGCCGATCAGCAGGAGATAGTTGTTCATGACAAATATCGGAATGCCTGTCCCCCGGCATATGTAAGTGGGAGTTTGGGATAGGGATACAAAAAACGTGGGACAAAACTCTGATCTGCTTTCTGAGGCTCTGGAATAACCTGTGCAACCAAATACAGAATGAAGCCCACGTTGGAAACGTGAGCGTCAAACTTCATTCCTTGGTTGCTCTTAAAATTTTCCAGATTTTCAGAAAGCAAGGTACAAAGCTAACGCTTTTTATATGTATGTGCCGGCGCTTTTAGTGCGGAACGGCGCGGAAGTGATTCGCAATTAAGTCATAATACGCTTTTAATGCTTCATAGGCAATTGGGATTTAGGATTGCACGCACAAATATAAGAAAAACATCCGAAATTTCCGGATGTTTTTGCAGGGGATGCTATTATAAATTGTAACGCGCGCGCCGATGACGCTACCTGAGTTCTCCCGGATGGAGCTTTCTGTACTCTTCGAGCGTGATGGGACGGCGTCCCTGCGACCGGCGCAGTTTGTCGCCGATGACGTGTGCTGCGGCCCGCAGCGTACGTCCCAGTTCGGTGACGAATCCGCGCGGCGGAAAGAGCGTGCAGACCATTTGGCGGTCCCATTTCTTCAGGAAGAATTTGCTGTAGTATTCGTCCGTCGGGTTTACCAGAAAGTCGATGTCGTCTTTCCATTCGTAACGCACGTGCATCAGCTCTCCCTCGGAGAACGGCAGCAATTTGTAGGGCAGCGACTGATAGGGCAGGTAATTGAGGAACAGTTCGCCGTAGTCGTTGGCATAGTTGCCCGGAACGCGCTGTTTGTCGTACAGCACCAGCTTGTCGCCGATGCAGAGGACCACGTACCGGTGCGACTGCTTCGGGAAGAGCCATTCGCCCAGCAGGCTCGGCGTTTCGATATATCCGGCCTTGCCCACGCGCATCACCTCGCGCAGGAACTGGGCGGGATCGTCGCTGTGTTCGAGCACCTGATTGCAGATGACGTAGTCGAACTCCTTGTCTGCGAACGGCAGCGCTTCGGCCGCGGCGTTTACCAGCTTCTGGTGGGGATAGATGCGGAGTCCTCCGCTGCGGTGGGAGTCGTCGCCGAGAAACTTGTCGGCAAGGACGTCGGCCCGGAAAGAGGGATTGTTGCCCGGTCCGATTTCAAGCACTCGGTAGCGCTTTTTTATGTGCAGATCCTGCCTGCTCTTGGGTGTGCTGATTCTCATATAGCACGATTGATCTTCATAGTTCACAAATATAGAAAAATAATTTCTAATTTTCGTTGAACATGCGTTTTATGTCGCGCCACTCCCCGTCGTTGGGGGCCGGTTCGATGCCCAGCAGCCGGCAGAGGATAAGATACATATTCTGGTTCTGGAACGATCGCTGTCGGTAGCCCTTGCGGAAGGCGGGGCCGGAGCCGTAAAATACCATGTGCATATCCCGGTCGCGGTTGTCGAAGCCGTGCGTGCCGCGCTTGCGTACGGGACGCTCCTGCGGGGCGTAGTCGAGCGTCCAGCCCGTTTCGGGAATGACGATGACGTTCGTCAGACGCGTGGGGTGGGTGCCGTAGTGGAACCGGCGGGGCATCCGCTCGCGCCGCCATGCCTTCATATGGCCCGTGCGGCGCAGCGTGCGCACGGCTTGGTCCGCATACTCTTCCTTGACTTCGAGACCGAACGGCGTGCCCGGAACGACGCGCACGACCTGCGCCGTGTCGAGCAGCGGCAGCAGGTTGATGTAGCGGTCGGGCGAAAGCTCGGCCATGCCGTGGTCGGCCGTGACGATGAAGTTGATGCGGTCGAAGACGGGCGAGTGGCGTATCTCGCGGAAGAAGTAGCGGAGCACCGAGTCGATGTGCTCGGCGCGGCCCACGGCTTCGGGCGATTCGGGGCCGTAGGTGTGCATCGCGGCGTCGGGTTCTTCGAAGTACCACATCACCAGCTCAGGGATCTCCGCTTCGGGGCGCGTCATGGCGTCGATCACCCAGTCGGCGCGCTGGTAGTAGTCCGGTTTGGACGAGTAGCGGGTCCAGACGGTCGCCTGACGGCCGCCGATCGGGACTTCGCTGCCCGGCCACATGAAGATGTTGGCCGTAAGCCCCTGCCGTTCCGCCGTATTCCAGATCGGCTCTCCGCCCCAGAATCCCGGTGTGCGGACGTCCAGCGAGTCGAAAACCGAGAGCCGGCGTCCCTGCGTGCGATCGTAGAAGCCGTTGTTCACGACCCCGTGGTGGTCGGGGTACAGGCCCGTGGCCATGGCGTAATGGCTCGGAAAGGTGTTCGAGGGATAGACAGGGTAGATTTCGGCATAGGTGCCGACGCGGGTGAGCGAATCGAGCGTCGGCGTGTGGCTGCGGCCTGCGAGGTCCCAGCGGAATGCGTCCATCGAAAGAATGACGGCGTATTGTTTCTCCTGCGGAGCGGTTGCGACGGCGCTCCTGCGGGACGCGGCGCATCCGGCGAACAGGAGTGCAAGCAGTATACAGGCGTATCGTTTCATTTCGGGGTGTTTTTGTTTGCGTAAAGATACAAAAAAAGCGCCCGCTGTAACAGGGGCGCTTCTCGATTGCGTAATAATTTATTACTTGCTCATGTAGTTCTTTACGTAGTGGTGGTGCTGGCCGAAACGCTCGAAAGCGGCGCGGTCCAGCTCCTCCTGAGCCGAAGGATCGGCCACCGAGATAATCAGGCGGGCACGCTCCTGCAGCGTCTTGCCGTAGAGGTCTACGGCGCCGTGCTCGGTTACGAACCAGTGGATGTGGTTGCGGGTCGTGACGACGCCTGCGCCCGGCGTGAGCACGGGAGCGATCTTCGAAATGCCCTTGTTGGTGACCGAAGGCATGGCGATGATGGCTTTGCCGCCCTTCGAGAGCGATGCGCCGTATACGAAGTCGATCTGGCCGCCGACGCCCGAATAGAACTTCGTGCCCAGCGAGTCGGCGCATACCTGCCCCGTGATGTCTACCTGCAGGGCCGAGTTGATGGCCGTCACGCGGTCGTTCTTCGAGATGATGTAGGGATCGTTGGTGTAGCCCACGTCCATCATCAATACGGCCGGGTTGTCGTCGATGAAGTCGTAGACGCGCTGCGAACCCATCAGGAACGTCGAGACCATCTTGCCCTTGTCGATATTCTTGGCTTCGCCGTTGATTACGCCGCTCTCCACCAGCGGAAGCACGCCGTCGGCGAACATCTCGGTATGGATGCCGAGGTTCTTGTGGCCGCCCAGCTGCGCCAGCACGGCGTTGGGAATGGCGCCGATGCCCATCTGCAGCGTCGCGCCGTCCTCGATCAGGGCTGCGCAGTGCTTGCCGATGGCCGTCTCGGTCTCGTTCGGCTCGGAGAAGTGCGCCTCCATCAGCGGAGTGTCGTCCTGCACGAAATAGTCGATCTTCGACGAGTGGATCATGGCTTGTCCGAAGGCGCGGGGAACGTGCTTGTTCACCACGGCGAGCACGTAATCGGCGGTCTCCACGGCGGCCAGCGTCGCGTCTACCGAGGTGCCGAGCGATACGAAGCCGTGTTTGTCGGGCGTCGATACCTGAATCATCGCCACGTTGCAGGGAACCGCGCCGCAGCGGTACAGGCGCTGCGTCTCGCTCAGGAAAATCGGAATGTAGTCGGCGTAGCCGCTCTGCGTCACTTTGCGGACGTTGCCGCCCACGAAGAACGAGTCGAGCTGGAACACGCCTTCGAATTTCTCGTCGGCATAGGGCGCAGGGCCTTCGGTGTGCAGGTGGTGGATGTGTACGTCCTTCAGTTCACCGGCCTCGCCGCGCGCGCACATGGCGTTGATAAGGCACTGGGGAGCCGAAGCCACGGAACTCAGGTGTACGTGGTCGCCCGATTTGATAACCTTGACGGCTTCTTCGGCAGTGGTAAATTTGATCTGGGTAGTCATTTTTACTTTAAGTTTGTATTGGTTTTAGTTAGCTGGTACCTTGTTTGCGTTTTCCTGTACGTAGTTTTTGATGGCTTTGTCGGAGTAGGTCCAGAAGATCGGCACGTTACGCATCGAAATGATGTTCAGCGCGTTGAGCGCCAGACCCATGCTGACGTCCACGCGGTCGAGCCGCTCCACGCCCGGCGCGATGTTGTAGAACGTCACCACGATATGTTCGGGCTGGCCGCTGCGCATCGTGTAGATGCGGCCGTAATGGTCCGACGAAGGGTAGGCGAGACCTTTGGCAAAGGCGTAGGTGCCGTTGCGCTCGCCGCCCATGTAGAGCCGGAAGCCGCCGTAAAGCGGCGTGATGTCGAAATGCAGCATGACGGTGCCGGAGATGTTGTCTCCGGCGCAGATGACGTTCGAGATCCGGAAGTCGTTCACGAACGAAGGGGTGCTGATGTCCGAGGGCTGGTGCTCGCGGGCGAACTGCACGACGGCGTCGTTGCGCAGGCTCTCGAAGCGGCGGGCTTCCTGACGGATCTTCTTCTTCTGAGCCTTCTGCAGCGCCTTCTGCTCCTTCTGCGTGAGGTCGGTCCGGGGCTGAACGGCCGATGCCGCTCCGCACAGGGTGCAGAGCGACATCAGCAAAACAATCAGACGTTTCGGCAGCATAGCGTAGCTATTTGCGTTTCACTTCGACCTGTTCGTATCCCTCGACGATGTCGCCGACGCGGATGTCGTTGAACGATTCGATGTTCAGACCGCAGTCCTGACCGTTGGTGACCTCCTTGACGTCGTCCTTGAAACGTTTGAGCGAGCCGAGCTTGCCCGTGTAGATGACGATACCGTCGCGGATGACGCGGATCGGGGTGTTGCGCTGGAGCCTGCCTTCGCGGACGACGCATCCGGCGACGGTGCCGACCTTCGAGATTTTGAAGATCTCCAGCACTTCGACCGAAGCGACGATCTCCTCCTTCATGACCGGTTCGAGCATGCCCTCGATAGCGTCCTTGATGTCGTTGATGGCGTCGTAGATGATCGAGTAGAGACGGATTTCGATCTCCTCCTTCTCAGCCAGCTTGCGCGCCGAAGCCGACGGACGTACTTGGAAGCCGACGATGATGGCGTTCGAAGCGGCGGCCAGCAGCACGTCCGATTCCGAAATCTGACCCACGGCGGCGTGGATAACGTTGACCTGCACGGTCTCTTTCGAGAGCTTGATGAGCGAACCCGACATGGCCTCGATCGAGCCGTCCACGTCGCCCTTGACGATGATGTTCAGCTCCTTGAACGAGCCGATGGCGATGCGGCGTCCGATCTCGTCGAGCGTCACGTGCTTCTGGGTCATGATGCCCTGCATGCGCTGCAACTGCTCGCGCTTGTTGGCGATTTCGCGCGCCGAACGGTCGTCCTCCATGACGTTGAACGTATCGCCGGCCTGCGGGGCGCCGTTCAGACCCAGCACCTGAACCGGAGTCGAGGGGCCTGCGGACTCCACTTTCTTGCCGTTTTCGTTGAACATGGCCTTCACGCGGCCCGTGTAGGTTCCGGACAGGATCACGTCGCCCACGTGGAGCGTACCGCTCTGCACGAGGATCGTCGAGACGTATCCGCGGCCCTTGTCGAGCGTCGATTCGATGACGGTGCCCTGCGCCTTCTTGTTGGGGTTGGCCTTCAGGTCGAGCATCTCGGCTTCGAGCAGCACCTTTTCGAGCAGTTTGTCGAGGTTCATGCCCTTCTTGGCCGAAACCTCCTGATCCTGATATTTACCGCCCCACGACTCGACCAGATAGTTCATCTGCGAGAGCTGTTCCTTGATGTGGTCGGGGTTGGCGTTGGGTTTGTCGATCTTGTTGATGGCGAAAACCATCGGCACGCCTGCGGCCTGCGCATGGTTGATGGCCTCGACGGTCTGCGGCATGACGCTGTCATCGGCCGCCACGATGATGATCGCAACGTCGGTGACGGCGGCGCCGCGGGCGCGCATGGCCGTAAAGGCTTCGTGGCCCGGCGTGTCGAGGAACGTGATCTTCTGGCCGTTCAGCTCGACGCTGTAGGCGCCGATATGCTGGGTGATGCCGCCGGCCTCGCCCTCGATGACGTTGGTCTTGCGGATATTGTCCAGCAGCGAGGTCTTGCCGTGGTCCACGTGGCCCATGACGGTCACAATCGGCGGACGCGGCACGAGGTCCTCCTCCTTGTCTTCGTTGTCGTCGTTGATCGCCTCCTGAATCTCCACCGAGACGAATTCGACCTTGTAGCCGAACTCCTCGGCCACGACCACGAGCGCTTCGGCGTCGAGACGCTGGTTGATCGACACCATCAGTCCCAGATTCATGCAGGCCGTGATGACCTGAGTCGGCGTGACGTTCATCATCGTCGCCAACTCGCTCACGGTCACGAATTCGGTGACTTTGAGCGTCGAACGTTCCATTTCCTCGCGTTCGAACTCCTCGTTCATACGCTCGGCTACGGCGTCGCGCTTGTCCTTGCGGTATTTTGCACTTTTGCTCTTGGCGCCCTTGGCCGTCAGACGGGCAAGGGTGTCCTTTACCTGCTTCGAAACCTCCTCGTCGCTCACTTCGGGGCGTACGATCGGCTTGGGAGCCGCCTTGCCCTTGTTCTTGTTGCGGCGGCCTTCGCCCGGTCTGGGCTGGTTCTGGCCCGGACCTCCGGGACGGTTCTGGCCTCCCTGTCCGCCCTGATTGCCGCCCTGACGGTTGCCGCCCGGCGTATTGCCTTTCGGGGCCTTGCTCACGTCCACCTTCTCTTTCTGGAGACGTTTGCGTTTATGCTTGCCGCCGGCGACGAATCCCGACACGTCCATCGTGCCGAGCACCTGCGGACCCGTCAGGGTCACGGTTTCGGGGCGGAAGATATTGTCTTTCGGCGCTGCGGGTTCGGGCTTGGGTGCCGGTGCCGCAGCCGGTGCCGCAGCCGGAGTCGTTGCCGGAGTTGCAGCCGGAGCGGGGGCCGCCGCGGGGGCCGGTTTTCCGGTTTCGGCCTGCGCCGCAGTCGCCGCGGCCGCAGCCGGTGCTGCGGGAGCCGCAGGTGCCGTCTTGACTTCGGGAGCTGCCGGTTTCTCGACGGCGGGTTCGGGCTTCGCCGCGGGTTTCGGCGCTTCGACGGGCGCAGCGGCGGCTGCGGGCTGGGCCGCACGGGGCTGTTCGGCCGGTTTCACCGGTTCCGCCTTCGGGGCGGGAGCGGGGGCCGGAGCCGCCTTGGGTTTGGGCGACAGGTCGATCTTGCCGAGGATCTTCGGCTGCTGGATTTCATCCTTGACGCTGATTACGTTGCTTTTGATGACCACCTCTTTTTCCTCCTCGCGCTCCTGCTTTTTAGCTTCTTCGAGAGTGATGGTCGTCTGCTTCAGGGAGATGCGCTCACGGATCGAATCGCGTGCGTTGCCTGCGGCGCGGTTCGCCCCGAACTCCTTCTCCAGAACGGCATAAGTCTCCGAATCGACCAGCGTGTTGGGCGATCCGTCGCTCTTGATACCCTTCTTCTGCAGGAAGTCCGTGATGGTATTCAGTCCCACCTTGAACTCCTTTGCAACCTGAATGAGCCTTAATTTTCTTTCGTTACCCATATCGTGTGTTTTCCTTTCTTTCGCTTGTGATTACTCTTCGAATTCCGCCTTCAGTATCGCTACGACCTTCTGGGCCTGCTCCAGTTCGAGGTCGGCGCGGGCCGCGATCTCCTCTACGGGCAGCTCCAGCACGCTCTTGGCACTGTCACAGCCGACGCTCTTCAGGGCGTCGATGATCCAGCCGTCGATCTCGTCGGCGAATTCGGTGAGGGCCACGTCCTCTTCCTCCACTTCGCGGTATACGTCGATGTCGTAACCCGTCAGCATCTTCGAGAGACGGATGTTCAGACCGCCCTTGCCGATGGCCAGCGACACCTGATCGGGTTTGAGGTAGACCGAGGCGGTCATCTTCTCCTCGTCGATGGTGATGCTCGAAATCTTGGCGGGATTCAGCGCGCGCTGGATCATCAGCGACGGGTTGGCCGTGTAGTTGACCACGTCGATGTTCTCGTTGCGCAACTCCTTGACGATCGAATAGATGCGCGAACCCTTCATGCCGACGCATGCGCCTACCGGGTCGATACGCTCGTCGTACGACTCCACGGCGACCTTGGCGCGTTCGCCGGGGATGCGGACGATCTTCTTGATGGTGATCAGTCCGTCGAAGATTTCGGGAACCTCCTGCTCGAAGAGACGTTCGAGGAACTGGTTGGCCGTGCGCGAAAGAATGATGCGGGGCTGGTTGTTGTTCATCTCGACCGACTTGACGATGGCCTTGATGGTATCGCCCTTGCGGTAGAAGTCGTTGGGTATCTGCTCCGCCTTGGGCAGAATCAGCTCGTTCTCCTCGTCGTCGAGAATCAGCACCTCTTTTTTCCATACCTGATAAACTTCGCCGGTGACGATCTCGCCGACCTTTTCCGAATACTTCTCGTAAAGGCTGGCCTTCTCCAGATCGAGAATGCGCGAGGCGAGGTTCTGGCGCAGCGACAACACGGCGCGGCGGCCGAACGACGAGAGTTTGATCTCGTCGGCGTATTCGTCGCCGATCTCGTAGGTCGGGTCGATGGCCTTGACCTCCGAAACGGCGATCTGCGCATTCGGATCTTCGACGGCGCCGTCTTCGACGACGGTGCGGTTGCGCCAGATTTCGAGGTCGCCCTTTTCGGGGTTGATGATGACGTCGAAATTCTCGTCCGTCTCATACTGTTTTTGCAGTGCGTGGCGGAAAACGTCCTCCAGCACGCCGATCATCGTACTTTTGTCAATGTTTTTCAGCTCTTTGAACTCGGCAAAGTTGCTGATAAGATTGAGATTGTCCATTGTGTCGTTTATCTTGTTTTTAGTTTATGCTTCTGTAATCCGCGGCTTTTTTCGTCTGCATGCCGGATAGCGTCCCGGTCCGGGGGCTGCTTCTTGTCTGAGGGCCGCTCGCCTGCGTATCGCTCCAAACCTGCGTACCGCCCCTCAGCTGCGTTTGCCTCTCATCTGCGTCCTGCTTCCGGTTTTTGTCCTGCTCCCGGTCTGCCTTCTCAGCCTGCGTTTGCTGTCTGCGTTTCCGGACGGCGGCCTATTTGAAATCCAGCCACTCCTTCGTGGACTTGATTTCGTCGAACGCATAGTGGCGCGTGACGGTCACCAGCTGCTTGCGTTTCTTGCCTTCGACGGCCTGCTTCTCCTCGTACGAGATCGTGATGCCCTCGTCGTCGGCAGCGTCGAGTTTTGCGAGCATCTTGATCCCTGAATTGAGCAGCACCTCGACCGTGCCGCCGATCAGCTTGCGGTATTGCCGCAGGCTTTTCAGCTCCGAACCGATGCCTGCGGAGGCTACCGTGAGCGAAAAATCCTCTTCGTCGCGGTCGAATTCCGCTTCGACGGCCCGGCTCAGCTCCGCGCACGCTTCGATGGCTACCGACGTGTCGCTGTCGATCAGCAGTTCGATCTCGTTGCCGGGCGTGCAGGTGCAGCCCACGACGAACATATCCGTGCCCTGAAGTTTGCGTTCTGCCGCTTCGATTATCTTTTTCGTGTCGATCATGTTTCTGAAATTCGGTCGTATATGGTATAAAATAAGGGGACTTACCGTCCCCTTACCGCTTCGCTTTGTCTTTCGACACTGCAAATATAATGAAAAATTCCGATATACCAATATTTATACGAAATTTTTACTCCTCTTTGGCCTTGGATTCATAGGGTTTGATGATTCCGCGCTTCGATTCGCGGATGAATTTCACCAGTTCGTCGCGCTCGGCGCTCTGCGGGATCTGCTTTTCGACCTCTTCGCAGCCCGACATGTAGTTCAGTCCGCTCTGGAAGAGGATGCGGCAGGCGTCGTGAATTTGTGAGATCGTTTCCGGCGTGAATCCGCGGCGGCTCAGACCGACGCGATTGACGCAGGCGAAACGTACCGGATCGTTGTTGCTGACGGTGATGAAGGGGGGAATGTCCTTGCCCACCAACGCGCCGCCCTGAATCATCGTGTGCTCTCCGATGCGGGTCCACTGATGTACGGCTACGTGGCCGCCGATAACGGCCCAATCGCCGACTTCGACCTCTCCGGCGAGCGATACGCGGTTGGCCATGACGCAGTGGCTGCCTACCACGTCGTCGTGGGCGATATGCACGTAAGCCATAATCAGGTTGTGGCTGCCGACGACGGTCTTGCCCCGGGAGGCGGTGCCCCGGCTGATGGTGACGCATTCGCGGATTTCGTTGTAGTCGCCGATTTCGGCCGTCGTTTTTTCACCGACGAACTTCAGGTCCTGCGGGGTGCAGGCGATCGATGCGGCCGTATGGATCTTGCAGCCTTTGCCGATGCGGGCTCCGTCGTGGATCACGGCCCCGGGGCCGATCCAGCAGTCGTCGCCGATCACCACATCGCCGGCGATGTAGGCGAAAGGCTCCACCGTTACGTTCTTTCCGAGTTTCGCGTCGGGATGGATGTATGCCTGGTTGCTTATCATGTGCGGTTACTCTTTATTTTTAACGATCTGGGCCATCATCGTGGCTTCGCAGGCGAGCGTTTCGCCGACGAAGGCCTTGCCTTCGACTACGGCTACGCCTCGTCGGATGGGCTCCAGCAGTTGAACTTCGAAATGAAGGGTGTCGCCCGGAACCACCTTGCGCTTGAATTTTACGCCGTCGATCTTCATGAAATAAGTGGAATAGCGTTCCGGTTCGTCTACCGAATTCAGAACGAGCAATCCACCGGTCTGGGCCATCGCTTCAACTTGCAGTACACCCGGCATAACCGGTTCCTGGGGAAAATGACCTGTAAAGAAAGGTTCGTTGCTCGTGATGTTTTTCACACCCACGATATAGTTGCCGCCGATTTCGATGATCTTGTCAACCAACAGGAACGGATAACGATGCGGGAGCAGTTCGCGGATACGGTTGATATCCATAACCGGAGTGCTGTTCGGATCATAGACGGGAGCCTGAACTTCGTTCTGTTTGATGTCCTTGCGGATCATGCGTGCCAACTGGTTGTTGATCTTATGTCCCGGACGGGTAGCGATTACGCGACCCCGGATCGGTTTGCCGATCAATGCCAGGTCACCGATCACA